>Ga0187827_10005051_pt1 | contig 15804 bp, 16 predicted proteins | sample ETNtaG_39_FD_167969 | JGI IMG/M metagenome (GOLD analysis project Ga0187827, IMG submission 167969) | Marine microbial and viral communities from oxygen minimum zone, Eastern Pacific Ocean - ETNP2014_SV_150_PacBio MetaG (Illumina Assembly) | ecosystem: Environmental > Aquatic > Marine > Hypoxic...
GGTCGAGAACTGTGGGGCCAGGTCGGATGTTTTCCGCTGGGCATGGAGTTTACGATTCGACACCCCTATCCACTCGAAGCTTTTCTCGCGTGGCGACCCGCCATTGAAGCTAAGGACCAGTCAGCGTATGAACGTATTCTTCGCGACCCCTCTTTTCGACAAGCCATTAAGACCGAGGCAAACACCAAGGGTGTGCCCAATCGATTTTCCTACCACCAGTTTGATCACCTAACTATCATGAGCGTAGCGGATACCCGCCACCAGGAACTGGTCCAACAAAACATTGGTCACCTCGCTACTGTAGCAGGCCAAGACCCCTTCGACTGGCTGCTCGATTTCGCCCTAGATGGCGAGATGGATGCAATGTTGGACTGCAAACTGTTCAACACGCAAGAAGACAGGGTCAAGACTCTGCTCAACCACCCGAATGCCGCTATCACGTTATCGGACGCGGGCGCCCACCTGTCCTTTCTTTGCGACGCCGGATTTGGTCTACATCTGTTCGGACACTGGGCGCGCGACCGCAGTGATATGACCCTTGAGCAAGCGGTACAGTCCGTCACTAGTCGACCAGCTGACATTTGCCGCATCAAACATCGCGGGCGTCTTCTCCCCGGTTATTACGCAGACCTGATATTGTTTGATCGCAATCAAGTTGGCCGCGGCCCAAGGCGCCGAGTCAGCGATCTACCAGGCGGCAATACGCGCGTGGACACCCCCGCGGTCGGCCTACATGGTGTTTGGGTCAACGGCCAACGGGTGGTCGATGCAACGGGCCCACTATCAACCGCCGGCTGCCCCGGTGTTTTACTGCGGGATTTTTACGATCTTCGGTAATTTCCTGATTGCTGTAACCAAACAGCCTGATATAGTCATGCCTCGTCAGTGCTATGGCGCGACTGAACCTATATTTTTAGGCAATCAACCCATTTGGAAGCGTCATTCTTGAGGCCATTAGAGCACTCGACGGACCGCATCCAGAAACGGGCTCGGCCCCAATTTTTTCTCGCGCGCTCAGGCACTAAGCGCTACAGCCAGTCATCAACATTTCGCGAGCCGCAGATTGACAGCCAACGATTTACTGGTTCGGTTAGCGTTGAGCATATACGCCAGAGAGGCACATCATCTGTAGTGCGACTTCACTGAGAACTGGAATGACAAGAATCGGCCTTGTAATACCCCGGAAGCCTCAATTTCTGGACATGAACCAGATTGTCGAACATCTTCGGAGTAAAGCTGAGATCTGTCTTTTCGTAACAGGGACCGCTACCGATAGCATCAAGCAGTGGGGGTTTGAAATTCGCTCGGCAGACAACCCACAGCGAAGTGCTTCTAACTCTCTTTGGTACTGGCTTTTCTCAATTTTCGGCCGAATTCCGAAATCTCGCTTCAATTACTTGATCATGGCCTTGTTCAAGGCAGAAAGAGATGTTGGATGGCAACGAGCTATCCTTCGATTAGTTGCTTATCTCCGATTCTTGAGGCCGAATTTCATCTCATTTGATTTCTTCTTGAAACGGCTAAAGATTTATTTTCCAGTCAAGATCGAAGACATTGATGTCTTCTTCTATTTCACTGAATTGCCATCTGAAATACTACTGACCCAAATTATCCGAACTAAAAAACCTATCGTTGCCTACGTCTACAGCTGGGATCATCCGTGCAAACAGGCAACCTTCTCAAAGCATGTGGACCGATACTTGGTGTGGAACTCATCGATGAAAAACGATGTGGTCACCTTACAAGACATCCCACCGTCAAGAGTCCAGACGGTCGGGGCGAGTCAATTTGCGTACATCAAACGTTATTTAGAGTCGCCTGATACACAGGTTACAACCCCTTATGACTTTGACTATTACTACTATATGTTTGCCACTTACGAACCCTTACTGGTGAAGCAGGAAACAAACATTGCACGGACGTTGGCTAAGACTTTATCAAACATCAATCCCCACCTTAAGTTGGTTGTTCGTCTTTACCCTTTGCAGAAACGGATTGATTTATATGATGTACTTGCGGGTACGCCCGGTATCGTCGTCGACTCAGATTTTGGAAAAACGCAAAGCGGTGTACTGATGGCGGAAAATGAATTGCGGAACAAACTCGACAAAATTCATAGCGCTGTTGCTGTCATTCATAACGGCTCCACTGTTGGGCTTGAAGCTTCTTACCTAGACACACCAACACTTGTCCTTGATATGCGTGGTTACGATTACGGCGTGTCTGTACGTCATCCACTTCATCTGCAAAAATTTGTTCACCAGTACCAGAATCAAAAGTACTTGTTAGATGCCGACAGCCCAAACGTTATCCGCGATTTGAATGCCTTAGAACGCACGCTGCGACAAGTATACGAAAGCCCGAATGACTTCTTAGACTATAACCGAGCGTTACGTGCCTTAACGCCGCTTCGTGACGTTAACGACATCGCTGCCGACATTATGACCACCTTGATCGACGTCTAATTCAGTGCCTTCGATGTCAGTCACCACCCTCGTTTTTAGCAATCAATTGTTTTCACTTTCGTAGCGGTAACGAAAGGTGCATCGCGCATCCCCGGTCATGATGGTCTGTTTGCGTTCCAGTTTGATCCTAGGGTCATATCCCTCACAGAAACACTCGTCTCGGTTACATGATAGGAGTTGGCCAATATGTCCCAGCCCCATTTCTTGGTATGTTTCCGAATAACGGCACCGAGTGACATCGAACTCGAAACGTTCATCGGTAGTCTGATGCACTTCAACTTCTAAGGCACCGCCGCGGGCCCAAAGCTCAAAGTGGTCAATAAATGACTTCATACTGGTTTCACCATTAGGCGCTTGGCTCGCGAGGTTCGCCCCTTCGGCAATTGCTGCCTGTCGTATGGCGGTGTCCAGAATCGACTGTGCCTCATCTTCTCCCAGCCGCTTCACCATCTCGTCGTAGACCGGCTGTATGACTTCGGCCTGAAGACGCCGTCGACTCAAAATCGGTATGTCGTGCACCGTAATCTCCTCCCATCACAAAGCGCCCTTGCTAAGGCAACGAGTCTGCAGCTGAAACAAGACCCTTGTCCAGCACAACATAGACCCTGTGCATTGCAGCGCAGGATTGCCTCAGATATTGCAGCTCAATCAGTACAGGAAAATGTATGGGCACTAGCTAACCGATAACTCTGGTCGGACGGTATCTCGCTTACTCATACTTCTCTACCGAAGTAGACGCCACTGTACCGTTAACCTCATTATCCCAGCAACAGCGTTTAGCGCCTTAGCCCCCATTGGAGAAAACCATGCCGCGTTCGATATCAATAGAGTACCTAGATGAAATTCAAAATGGCTTTAACCAACACGACGTCGACGCGATCTTGGCTACTTTTACTAGTGATTGTGTCTGGTTAATGGCGCGCGGACCGCATGCGCCCGAAGGCCAGAAATGCATTGGCAAAAAGGAAATTGGCGATGTATTGCGCGCGCGTTATCACGATATCCCTGATATGCGCTGGGAAGAGATCCGGCATTGGATATGCGACGACACCAAGGCCCTGTCAGAATGGATTGTTCGCGGGACCCCACAAGACGGCCACCCTTTTGAATACCTCGGCTGCGACCTGTGGGAGTTTAAGAATGGTTTGGTTAGTAAGAAAGATACTTACTGGAAATTTATTGGGTAGACAGGGCTCGAAGTGGAGCTATTCGATCCAATGGTTGTCGAGCGCGCGCCACAGGTGCCATGACGCCACCGAGCGGTAAGGTCGCCAGTGCTCGGCCAGAGCAACAAGATCAGCATCACTGGGATCATGCAACTGGTATAGGTACCGCATTGCCCGCCTCAGGCCAGCGTCATTGACAGAGAAGACATCCAACCGCTTAAGGCACGACATAAGAAACATTTCACTGGTCCATCGACCAATACCGCGCAGCTCGGATAGACGCTCGATCACCACCTCATCTGAGTCACTTCTAAGACTAGACAACCGAATCTGTCGATCGCGATGTCCAGCAGCCAATGCCTTCAGATAGGCACTCTTCTGTCTGGACAAACCGGCCTTAGCGGCCTGTCCCTCGGTCAAATCGAGAATTCGTCTACGCAACCCCCCGCGGCCCCTGGCTGGCGCAACAACACGGCCCCAGATAGTGCTGGCCGCACGTGTTGACAACTGCTGTCCAACAATCGATCGCGCTAAGCGCTGGAAAAGCGCTTCCTCGCTTAATACACGCTGGTCAAACAGCGGACACTGGTCAGTCTCACGGAGAATGCCGCCGAGAATCTTATCCCGTCGCTTGAGATGGCGAACAACCGTGGAAGCGTGTAGCAAGCGAGTAGGTGGGTAATTCAAGCAGGCGAGTGGCGACTCACCAAATACTCGATGATGTCGCGTGATTCCGGTATCCAGCGCGAAGCCCTCTCTTTATCAATGACTCGAAAACCCGGAACCACCCGCCTTCCTGTTACCGACATGAGTTCCTCTTCGAACACGGGGTCTTCCCATATGTTACGTTCTTCCACCGTCAACCCCAGTTTTCTGATTGCGTCCTGAACGTAATAACAATAACCACAGCCGTTGCGCAGGTACAGAATCAGCGTTTCCTCGTTGGTCATCGGTTCTGTGCTCGCTAACCTAACCCAGATTCAGCAGTTTCAGTTTACGCGTTAACGTATTTCTCCCCCAACCTAGCAGTTCGGCAGCACGTTGTTTTCGCCCCTGAGTCATGGTTAATGCCGTGCTGAGTAGCACCCGTTCAAACTGTGGTCCAAGCTCTTCCAATAGCTGTTGCTGACCATCGGTTATTTTTCGCGTAACAACTTGTGCTAAAGCGAGTTGCCAGTGATTTGCCGTTAATCCTTTCTCCAGTGGCTTGCCACTAGGCGCCTCTGGCAACAGATCAGCAACATCGATCACCCGCCCAGGTGCCATCACCGTTAGACGTTGGCACAAATTTTCGAGTTCACGTACATTTCCTCGCCATTGTCTTTGCATTAAGTTGTCTAGCGCAGCGCTCGACAACGCCTTGGGCTCTACTTCAAGCTGGTGGGCAGCAACGTCCAGAAACTGCCGTGCCAGCGCCGGCACATCCTCCGGTCGGTCACGCAGCGGTGGCAACGCAATCGCAATCACATTAAGCCGGTGGTACAGATCCTCGCGGAACGAACCCTCAGCGACTCGCGCCTCAAGATCCTGATGTGTCGCCGCAATAATACGCACATCCACGCGCAGCGGTTGGTGTCCGCCGACACGGTAGAAACTTCCATCGGCCAGCACCCGCAAAAGGCGCGTTTGCAAATCCACCGGCATGTCACCAATTTCGTCGAGAAATAACGTCCCACCATCAGCTTGCTCAAATCGACCGTGACGCTGGGCATCAGCACCCGTGAAAGCGCCTCGTTCGTGCCCGAAAAGTTCCGATTCCAACAGTTCAACGGGTATGGACGCCGAGTTCAGCGCGATAAACGGAGCCCCTACCCGTGGACTGTTGTCGTAAATCGCCCGCGCCAGTAACTCCTTGCCGGTACCCGATTCACCGCAAATGAGAACGCTCATACTGGAGCGAGATAAGCGTCCGACAATTCGAAACACCGCCTGCATCGATGCCGCTTCACCCACGATATTGGAACGGATCGTCGGCCCAGTGCTAACCACTTCTGAGTTACGGTTAAGCGCACGCCGCACCAATGACACCGCGTCATCAACATCAAAGGGCTTAGGGAGGTATTCAAACGCCCCTTCTCGATATGCAGAAACAGCACTATCAAGATCCCCGTAGGCCGTCATGAGGATAACCGGTAGGCCTTTATAGACCTGTCCCAATGTCTGCAATAGTTCGACCCCGCTTTGCCCCGGCATTCTGATATCTGCCAGGATCACATCCGGCCGCTCTGTCTCTACACGCCCCAGTACCTCCTCGGCACAACCAAACAGCGTGGTCTCAAACCCAGCACCGCTCAGAGCTTTGTCCAACACCCAGCGGATCGATTGGTCATCATCAACAATCCAGATCTTCCCGGTTGTGGCTGTCATTGTTCCGCCATCGGCAAATAGATGTTGAAACGGGTACAACCGGCAGCACTGTCACAATCGATTGCACCGCCGTGTCGGTCAATAATTTCACGAGCGATGGTCAGGCCAAGGCCGGTGCCATCGGCTCGACTACTGACCATCGGTAAAAAGATGCGCGCGCTCAGCGCAGGTTCGATGCCCGGCCCAGTGTCCTCAACCGTGGTTTCGAGGACCTGCCTGTGGCGATGTGCACGCAGTGTGAACTGGCGCCGCACACGCGTGCGCAGCGTGATGATTCCACCGCCAACCACAGCCTGTGCTGCATTGCGAACAATGTTCAAATAAGCCTGGACCAGTTGCTCCTCGTCACCGCTCAACTCAGGAATACTGGGGTCGTAATCGCAACAAATCTCCACATCGATGGGCGCTTCTGCCCCAACCAGTCGTCGCACGTGTTCCAACACTCGATGAATATTGAATTGTCCACGCATCAAGGGTTGCCGTGACCCTGTCATCCGCTCCACCAAACGCCCGAGCCGGTCTGCTTCGCGAATAATCACCTGCGTGTATTCACGAAGTTCGGCGCGCGGTAATTCGCGCTCCAACAGCTGTGCCGCACCCCGCAACCCACCAAGCGGATTCTTGATCTCATGCGCTAAACCCGCGGCCATCGCGCTGACTGCCTCGAACGGCGCATCACCTGCCATGCGAAAAGACGGCTCCGTTGGCGTCATCTCCAACACGACCAGTGCAGATGATGCCTCAGCGCCGAACGGTGATATCGTGCAATCAATCATCAGCGGTGGTCGATCTATCACTCGGTCGATAGCAAGTTCGCGCAGCGTAATTGACTGGCCACTCCAGGCACGCTCGACCGCTGCCGGTAATGCATCGTGCGGCAACAACCGCGCTAACGCCTGCCCCCTGGCGCGCCTGTCGCTCAGCGACAACAGGTTCTGGGCTGCCAAATTTAGGTGCTGACATCGGCCATCGATATCAGCAAACAAACAAGCCGTCGCGAGGCCATCGAAAGCGGTCTCCATTGGTCTGATCGGCTGCCCCATATGCACCATTATGGTGCATATGGGGCCAGCGACACTATTCCGCGCAAACCCGTATTAACCAGCGCCGATTAAACGCTGTAGTACATCTCAAACTCAACCGGATGCGTCGCCAACCGTAGCCGCTGGACCTCCTCGATCTTCAGCGCAATATAGGCGTCGATCATGTCATCCCCCATCACGCCACCGGCTTTTAGAAAATCGCGGTCTGCATCAAGCGCATCCAGTGCCAGATCCAGCGAGTGGGCGACCGTCGCAATATTCTTCTCTTCTTCCGGGGGCAGGTCGTAAAGATCCTTCTCCATGGGGTCTCCGGGATGAATCTTGTTCTGGATGCCATCAAGACCTGCCATCATCATCGCAGTAAACGTCAGATACGGGTTGCCGGAGGCATCGGGAAAGCGAATTTCGACGCGGCGGGCCTTCGGGTTAGTCACGTACGGTATCCTGCACGAGGCTGACCGATTGCGTGCCGAGTAAGCCAGCAACACGGGTGCCTCAAACCCAGGCACCAACCGTTTGTAACTGTTGGTCGTTGCATTGGTAAACGCATTCAGGGCCCGGGCGTGCTTAAATATTCCTCCGATATAGTAAAGCGCGGCCTCGCTTAGCCCACCGTACTCTTCTCCGGAAAAAACATTATTGGCGCCGTCAAAAATCGACTGATGCACGTGCATTCCACTCCCATTATCGCCAACCAGCGGCTTCGGCATGAACGTTGCTGTCAAACCGTGAGCGTGCGCCACGTTATGGACACAGTACTTATAGACCTGTAGCTGATCAGCTTTGGTGACCAATGTGTCAAACCGTGTGCCAATCTCGCCTTGACCGGCAGTGCCCACTTCATGGTGATGAACCTCAACCTGCAACCCCATGTCTGCCATGGCAAGACACATGGCGGAGCGCACATCCTGCATCGCGTCGACCGGCGGAACCGGGAAATAACCCCCTTTTACGCCGGGGCGATGCCCAATATTGCCTTCCTCATAGTCACGATCGGAACTCCAGGCTGCTTCTTTTGATTCAATTTCGTACGCTGCTCCGCTGATGTCATTAGACCAACGGACGGAATCGAAAATGAAGAACTCCGCTTCCGGGCCAAAGTACGCTGCGTCCCCAATACCCGTCGATTTCAAATAAGCCTCGCCGCGCTTGGCAATCGTGCGAGGATCGCGGTCGTAACCCTGCATGGTAGTGGGCTCGATCACGTCGCACCGTAGTAATAGCGTCGTGTCCTGCAGAAAAGGATCGATTACCGCCGAATCCGCATCGGGCATCAGAATCATGTCCGATTCCTGAATGCCCTTCCAGCCTGCAATCGAGGAACCGTCAAACATCTTGCCTTCATCAAACAGGTCTTCGTCCGCCATCGCCGCTGGCACCGAAACATGTTGCTCCTTGCCCTTGGTATCGGTAAATCGAAAGTCGACAAATTGAATGTCCTGGTCCTTTATCATCTTGAGTACATTGGCAGCTGACATTATGTGTTCCTCTTAAATTGGGTCTCTCGGCGTTTTGTTCTGCACTGCATGGCTCGTCTTGTTAAGTACGCGTCCCGCACTCAATATGCAAGCAAATTCTGTGCCAGACGGTTACCCACGGATGACTGACTTCTCACCGTCGTTTACCCTAAGTCCGCACTATAATAGAACGTTATCCATTATAATGCACTACTGTTGTGCGTTATAGATCGGACTACCCACTTTAAGGACTAACTCGATCACTCCGTCGACATCTTCTTTGCTCGATAGCATCGTGTGGCCGTGCAGACGACACCAGGTCGGAATATCGCTCAATGCGCCTGGATCCGTGCAGTACACCGTTAACACGTCTCCAATCTTCAGCGTCGCCACTCGGTCCTGGGTGCGAATCACCGGCAGCGGGCACAACAGTTGTTTGGCATCGAGGGTATAAGCGCTCACACATACCACTCGGGCGCGATGTCCCCTGGCTTAAAAGGCGCCACAGCCAATGACCGCGCAACACCCGCAGCGGTGACGAAGTCAAACTGCACGTCGCTCGCCGCACGCCCCTGACCAAAACGAGCCGCAATACGCGCTGCCAATTCAGCATCCCCGTCATGGACCTCTCCCTCAAGCAACGTCATGGGACCATTGTGGCTGGTCATCAGTAGATGTGCATATGCCTTTCGGTAGCCGCGCAGATACTGGGTTTCACTGGCATCTCGGGCGACGATCACTTTCAAGTGCGGTCGTGGTCGCAGATGCCGACCCACTTTCAGTAACATGATGTCGTCCAGTTCGTAACGCTTCTCGCCCCGCGATGCCCACAGATCACGCAGTTTGGTCGCGTACGTGGCATCCGTCAGAAAGCAACAGCCCCCCGCTGGCTGAGCATATTCCTTGATGCCAAACTGTTCGGCCAGTGTCATCTGAGGCTTACGGCTGCGGCCGTTGAAAGCGTACAACTGCTCGCGGTCAACCCAGCCCATCCGCTCGGGCAGGGTGGGGGCCAATAACTGGGCACACAGGGGGCGCAGCAGTCGATCCTCAGCACCTGACTCGTTGGCGATCACAGGCAAAGTCTCCCGCCGCTGGGACATGGGGCGTTGTCCGATCACTTCACCGGTGACAATAAAGTCAAAACCATTATCTTCGATCCATTCCCGTGCTCGAGTCACCATGAATGATTTGCAGTCAAGACAGGGGTTCAGGTTAGCGCCGTAGCCATGTTTTGGATTGATCACCACATCCTTGTACGCATCAATAACGTCGACAATGTGTAATTGAATGCCCAGTTGCTCCGCTGACCACAAGGCGTTGTTACGCTTATGCCGTGTACGATCTCGGTTACGAATCGCATGGGTATGGCCTTCAACACAAAAGCCCGTGAAGTAGTTGATGCCCTCAACATGGACACCCTGCTCCTTCACCACCTTTGCGGCCAACAAGGAATCAAGGCCCCCGGAAATCAGGGCAATAGCCTTTGGCTGAGTCTGACGCGTGGGCATGCTTGTGAATGCTACGGCACCTTGGTTACGTTGCCCAGCCAAGACTCCGGCCGAGTTTCCTATTCTATCAACCTAGCCGCAGATCCAGATCGATTTAACACGGCCAAGCAAGACTTTACAGGCTCCGTTACTGTCAGCGGTATCGTTTGACCAACCGTTATAATTCGCTAACTTTCCGAATTTGACAATAGGCGACACAGTTGCATTTTCAGGACCTTATCCTGCAACTCCAGCAGTACTGGGCCGATCAGGGCTGCGTGATCATGCAGCCCTATGATATGGAGATGGGCGCTGGGACCTTCCATCCAGCGACTTTTCTTGCCGCTATCGGCCCCGAGCCCTTGAGAGCCGCCTATGTACAGCCATCAAGACGCCCAACCGACGGTCGTTACGGGGAAAACCCCAACCGCCTACAACACTATTTTCAGTATCAGGTGATGATTAAGCCCTCTCCACTTGATTTCCAGGATTTGTACCTAGGCTCGCTGGCTGCCCTCGGCATCGATTTTCTTAGCGATGATGTGCGCTTTGTAGAGGACGACTGGGAATCCCCCACGCTGGGTGCCTGGGGGCTCGGCTGGGAAGTTTGGCTAAATGGGATGGAGGTTTCTCAATTTACTTACTTTCAGCAGGTCGGTGGGCTTGACTGCCGTCCTGTCACAGGCGAGATCACCTATGGTTTAGAGCGTCTTGCTCTTTTTCTCCAGGGCGTTAACAACGTCTTTGATCTCCGCTGGAATGCCCACTTCAGCTACGGTGACCTCTATCATCAAAATGAGGTGGAACAATCGGCCTATAACTTCCAACAAGCGGACGTTAACACCCTGTTTTCGCACTTCGATGCTTGCGAATCCGCGTGCCGCACATTGCTTGATAGTGAATTGCCCTTGCCCGCCTATGAACAGGTCCTGCAGGCCTCACACAGCTTCAATCTGCTCGATGCCCGGCGCGCGATTGGTGTCACCGAACGGGCACGATATATCGGCCGAGTCAGGGCGTTGGCACGGGGTGTGGCACAGGGTTATCTGGCCAGCCGCGAACGACTCGGCTTTCCCCGCGCTGGAGCAAAAGCTTAGCCATGCCAATACACAGCGCCCCGCTTCTGGTCGAACTCGGAACCGAAGAACTGCCTCCGATGGCATTACCGTTACTCGGTGACGCTTTTGCCGAGCAACTGGCCGTCGCGCTTGAGGAGGCAGGGCTTTTGGCAACCGAGGCCCCGCGGCGCTGGTATGCCACGCCCCGACGGCTTGCCGTTCATCTAGGTGGCGTTGCGCGCCGGGCGGCCGACCAGATTCATCAACGCCGGGGTCCATCGATAAAAGCAGCGTTCGATGCCGCCGGTCAACCAACCCCCGCGGCCAAGGGCTTTGCCCGCTCTTGCGGAGTCGATATCCCGACCCTGGCCAAGGAGACGATAGATGGCGGTGAGTATCTGGTTTGGCGAAGTACGCTACCCGGACTCGCCGCAATCGACCTCATCCCCAACTGTATTAAAAAAGCAGCCGCCGGCCTGCCGATTCCAAAACGCATGCGCTGGGGCAGGGGAACGGCGCAGTTCGTTCGCCCCGTGCACTGGACCGTAGTGATTCATGGCAAACGTTCGATCAAATGTGAAGTGTTTGGTATTCGATCCAGCAATCGCACTTGGGGTCACCGCTTTCTCTCCAACACGTCTTTTCCCATTACCGACGCAGATCATTACGTAGAAACTCTAAAAAAACAGTCGGTCGTCGTCAGTTTTGATGAACGCAGAAACTTGATCAGACAACAAGCCACCCGCCTCGCTCTTCGAGTCAACGGGCGCGTCGTTCTCTCACCCGAATTGCTAGATCTCGTCACCGCATTAGTCGAGTCGCCGCACGCGCTTCTGGGGGGGTTCGACACCGCTTATCTTCAAATGCCTACAGAAGTGTTGATCGCGTCGATGCGAGATCATCAAAAATACTTTCACGTGACGGACGAGGCGGGCCATCTCCTGCCGCATTTCATCACGGTTTCAAACATTCCTCTGACGCGCAGTGGTCGTGTTCGCGAAGGTAATGAACGCGTACTAAAAGCACGCCTAGACGATGCGCGCTTTTTCCTTGAAGCGGACCGACAGCACACGCTTGAACAGCGCTTAGCCGACTTAAAGGGTGTTTTGTTTCACCGCGAACTCGGCAGTCTTTTCGACAAATCCTTGCGCTTAGAGACACTGGCAAGTGCCATTGCCGGCGCGCTCCATGTCTCACCCAAAGGCCCCGCACGGGCTGCACGGCTAGCCAAAACAGACCTCGTTTCTTCCATGGTAGGCGAATTTCCAGAACTGCAAGGCATCATGGGCCGCTATTACGCAGCCCAGGAGGGTGAGGTAAGCGATGTCACTACCGCAATTGAGGAACATTACCTGCCGCGCTACGCCGGCGATCGATTGCCGTCGACTCGAACAGGGCGCATCGTCGCGCTGGCGGATAAGATCGACTCAATCATTGGCATCTTTTCCACCGACGAAGCGCCCACGGGAGAAAAAGACCCTTATGCACTGCGCCGCGCCGCGCTTGGCATTATCCGCCTATTAGTTGAAAAACGGATGGATCTAGATCTCAATACCTTGTTCCGCCTAGGCGCTGAAACTTACATTGCCCAAAATCGCCCCGTCACAACACAGGCCTGCGACAAAAGTATCGCCTTTGTTACCGAGCGCTACTGGGCCTTCTATGAAGCAGCGGGATATCGGGCCGACGAACTTGAGGCCGTCACCGCAACGGGTACCGCACACGCGCTCGATTTCAATCGGCGCCTTAAAGCAGTTTCCCGTTTTCGCCAACATCCGGCGGCGGCAAGTCTAGCGGCGGCAAATAAACGGATCAGCAACATATTGCGGCAAGCTGGAGAACAACGCTCCGCCCACATCGACTCCTCCTTGCTGGAGCTCGACGCGGAACATGCCCTGGCAAACCACCTGCTGCAAACCGCCTCCGTCGTTAGCCCACTGTTACAACAAGGCGACTATGTTCAGGCACTGAGACACTTGGCGAAACTGAAAGCACCAACCGACCGCTTTTTCGAAGAGGTCCGGGTCATGGTGGAAGATTCAGCGCTGCGTCAAAATCGGCTTGCGCTACTGAAACACTTGGCAGACCTCTTTCTTGCCATTGCGGATTTTTCGCACCTCCAGCACAGTGAATAATCCTGCGTACAAGGACAGTTACCGGTCTATGTTAGCGACGGTGCAGTCCTTCCATGACAAGCACGACCTGGACTCAAACGGTGGCGAAGAGCTTGCCTACCGGGTTGCCTTGATGGCGGAGGAGCTGGGTGAGATTTCAGCCTGTGTGACCAAGGGTCAACCACTGAGCGCGCTCAGCGAGGAATGTGCCGATCTCTTGATTCTGCTAATCGGCACCGCTATCTCAGCTGAGTTTGACCTTAATCAGGCTTTTTGGGACAAGATGAAAGAACTGGATCAACGCCAACGCCGAACCATACACGGACGCCGGCGCGTCTCTAGATTCGAGGAGGGCGAATCAGCTTGAAACTCGTGATCCTAGACCGGGACGGCGTCATTAATCGCGACTCGCCCGACTACGTTAAATCGCCGGACGAATGGCAACCCTACCCGGGCAGTTTGGAAGCGATTTCTCGGCTCCACCGAAATCATTATCGGGTCATTGTGGCCACTAATCAGTCTGGGATCTCGCGCAATTTGTTCGACCTCAGCATGTTGCATCGCATTCACCAGAAGATGATTACCCTGGTTAATGAAAAAGGAGGCCAGATTGACGCGGTTTTCTTCTGTCCCCACCGGCCAGAAGACTTGTGCTTGTGCCGAAAACCACAGCCCGGTCTATTACTAGAAGCGTCTAGTCGCCTGGGTGTGTCACTGGCCGGCGTCCCCTTCGTCGGCGACAAAACAAGCGATCTCGCCGCTGCGCGCGCAGTTAACGCCCTACCCATACTCATCCAGCGCACCCGCCCTGCCAACCCACGGGAAGCGCGCCACGAGGAGGCCTTGACCTATAGCGATTTGGCGCCCTTTGTCGACGACCTGTTGGCCGGCGCCCACGAACAACGCATGGCCGCTCTCGCCACCGCTCCCATTATTGCCCCCGGCTAACTCGCGCCTAAATGCCCCGGTTTTAGGCCATATTACAATGACGCTTTGGATACGCTCAGCGATCTTTTTTACGGGCATGGCCCTGTCGGCCATTGCGTTCTGTCCCATCGCGCTCCTAGCACGACCGCTACCACCGATTATGCGAATGCGCGTGATTGGACTGTGGGCCCGCTTCATTACGAGCTGGCTTGCACTAACCTGCAACCTACGACATGAAGTCGTTGGCCTTGAGCACTTGCCCGGCGTTGCCAGCGTCATCTTGTCGAAACATCAATCGGCTTGGGAAACCATCGCATTCCAAACCATCTTTCCCGCCCAGACCTGGGCGCTTAAGAAAGAGGCGTTGTGGATCCCATTTTTTGGTTGGGGCCTGGCGGCTACCCACCCGATTTCTATTAACCGCGCCGCGCGTCACCGCGCACTGGGCGACCTCCTTGGCCAAGGGATTAACCGCTTGGCCGAAGGCCGTTACGTCGTGATCTTTCCTGAGGGGACTCGCATGGCGCCCGGGGAATCTGGCGTTTACTTTCCAGGCGGCGCGATGCTAGCAGTTAAAGCAGGTGTGCCCGTTATCCCCGTGGCCCATAACGCCGGACTCTTCTGGCCACGGCGCGGCTTTATCAAGCACCCCGGCACCATTCGAGTATCAATCGGTCCACCGATCATAACCGAAGGCAAAAAGGCACGGGCCATTAACGATCACGCTAGGCAATGGATAGAAACAGAAGCCGCTCGCCTTTTTGAACAGCCTTAACCATCCAACTTCGCTACCCGCCCGTTTTCATCTATCCCCAAAGCATTCGCGAGGTCAACAAAAGCCTCGACCGACAGTTGTTCCGGCCGCCAGCCAGGATCGATGTCACATTGTTTTAACGCAGCATCGGGGCAGTAATGCCTTAGCGCATTTCTTAGCGTCTTTCTCCGCATTGAAAAAGCATCGCGGACCACACGAGCAAAGCCCCCCTCATTGACTGGGCCCCCCAGCGGTTGAAGATGCGGCACCAAGCGCACCACGGTTGAAAACACCTGGGGTGGGGGCACAAAAGCCGCCGGAGCAACATCAAACAACCGCTCAATGGCACAATGCCGGTTCACCATCACCGACAAACGACCATAGCTGCGCGTACCCGGTCCTGCGGCGAGTCGCACGGCGACCTCGCGTTGGAGCATGAAAACCATTCGGCCGACAACCTGAAGTTGCCCCAGGATGGCAATTAACAGGGGGGTCGAGATGTTGTAAGGCAGGTTACCGATCAAGACGAGCGGTTGAACATCTGCGCCAAACACCTGCTTGAAATCAAAACGAAGCACATCAGCGGCATGCACCTGGGCGCTCGAGCCGTGTTTTTCTTTCAGTGCGACCGCGAGATCCCGATCGATTTCCACCAGGTGAAGGTGTGGCGTGCTCGACACGAGATGAGTAGTCAACGCGCCGCGCCCAGGACCAATCTCGACCACGGTGTCCTGTGGCGAGATGACCGCCGCATCAACAATCTGGCGAGCAACCCCTTTGTCAGTAAGAAAGTGTTGCCCAAAACGCTTGCGGGGTCGATTCAGTCTAACGCTCCAGTATCGTTCGGCGGGATCTCCGACACTTTCGTTGTCAAGGTCTGGTAAGTCCCGTGAGCGCTCCTCGTAAGGATGCGCTTAGTCGGCGGTGACAGATTGTTGTTGATCGGTGGCAAGTAAATTCCGC
>Ga0187827_10005052_pt1 | contig 15801 bp, 9 predicted proteins | sample ETNtaG_39_FD_167969 | JGI IMG/M metagenome (GOLD analysis project Ga0187827, IMG submission 167969) | Marine microbial and viral communities from oxygen minimum zone, Eastern Pacific Ocean - ETNP2014_SV_150_PacBio MetaG (Illumina Assembly) | ecosystem: Environmental > Aquatic > Marine > Hypoxic...
CCGCCGAGCAGAAACTTAATGTTGATAATTCCTTGATCTGTCGCAGGAGAGATAACATACCAACCCCAATTTCCGGAACAGCCGGTCAAATAAACTAGCCCGCTTGTCAGCGTTAGCCAGCGCATTGCATTAGCGTTAATCTTTTTCGAGTATGTCATTTGTTTTCCTATGGCAACAAAGACGCTACTAGCCTCACCCAACCTGACGATACATGGATATTTGGGAATCAGAACCATCCATTAGATGGTCTGAGTAAAGATTACATTACCAAATTCTAGGCAGACTGCATTAATCTGCTTACATTTACTATGATCGCACAGAATGTTGTCTGAATGGGGGGGTAATTTGGATACCGTGCTTGGACGCTTTCAGTAACGGTTGCCAATACCGCACTATTGCCTGCCGGCGGGCCTGTTCGAACGCTGGCGAAAACTCACCACTTGGCTTTAAAAAGCGAGCCGTTCACTCACCGCAGAGATACGGTTTAGCACACTCGAGGAAGGCATAATCAATCAGGCTTCAGGTTATAGCGGGCTATGCACCACAGCGCCCGTAAACCATCTTTCCAGCCGATCTTCTTGCCCTCTGCGTAGGTGCGCCCGGCATAATTGATGCCCACCTCGAATATCCGCAGTTGGCTGCCGTCAGCCTTACGGTAACGAGCCAGGCGTGCAGTCACCTCCGGCTCGAAACCGAAGCGATCTTCGGCGAGCTCGATATCCTGGATGATCTCGCGACGGAAAACCTTGTAGCAGACCTCCATGTCAGTCAGGTTGAGATTGGTCAGCATGTTGGAGAGCAAAGTCAGCGCGCGGTTGCCGACCGAGTGCCAGAAATACAGCACTCGGTGTGATTCACCCCCGACAAAACGCGAGCCGTAGACTACGTCAGCCTCATTTTTTTCTATGGGAGCAAGCAAGCGTGGGTAATCTTGCGGGTCGTATTCCAGGTCGGCATCCTGCACCAGTACCACGTCACCGGTTGCAACGGTAAATCCTGAACGCAGCGCTGCACCCTTGCCACGGTTCACCTCGTGGAACACCGCCAGAATACCCTCCCCTTGTGCCAGGGCCTGGACCCGCTCCCGGCTGCCGTCAGTAGAGCAGTCATCCACGAGGATGATTTCGGTTGCTACCGGCACCTGGCGCACACGTTCGACGATCCGCGCCAGAGTGGCAATCTCGTTATAAACAGGTATGACGACACTGACAATCATCTTGAGGTCCAGTGGATGCAGTGGATAAGGGATATTGTGCCATTAACGCAAGTAGAAAGGAGAATGGGACAAGGGGTTAATGAATTAAAAAAAGGGTTCAACGGTTCGTAAGTTGTTATTGTTATGGCGCACCTGGAGAGATTCGAACCGTCGACTTCGTGCTTGGCAACTGAGATACCCCGGAGTCGGGATAGATATTGCGCTCGATACCGGGTCAGGCTCTGACGCTGCAGGTACAAACCCGCCGTATTACGCTGTTCGAGCGCAGAGTTCGTCTAACCCCCCGACAGCCTAGGCGTTCAGGTGCCGTGGCGTTGCGGCGGTCCTGACTGGTGATCGGCTGCCACCTTCTGCTGCAGAGCTTTTACGACCTTCTCCGGAGTGATGGGGAGATCGTGAATCCGCACGCCAATGGCGTCAGCCACAGCATTGGCGATGGCGGCGGCAGTCGGTGTGATTCCTACCTCGCCCATGCCCTTAGCGCCAAATGGCCCAAGACCACTGCGTGATTCAAGAATGATGGACTGGATCGGGCACATATCCATCGCGGTCGGGCAGAGATACTCACTGAGAGACGGGGTCTGCAGACAGCCGTTCTCATAGATCAATTCTTCACTGAGGGCAAAGCCGTGTCCTTGGGCCGCGCCCCCTTCGATCTGGCCTGCGACAGCCTGGGGATTGATGGCCTGGCCAACGTCGTGGGCGCCAATACTCTTGAGTACCGTGACCTCACCGGTTTCGGCATCCACGGCCACCTCGACCGCATGAGCGCCGAAAGTGTAATCGGGATGCACCCGGCCCTGGCCAGTTTCCGGATCGAGCTGTCCAGCGAAAGGGGCGTGGAAGATAGACAGTTCTGAGCACTGGATCCCGTCGGCGGCGCAGATGGCAACTAGATCCTTCAGCGAAATCGAACGCTTGCTCTCGTCGGCTACCAAGACACGAGAATCCGCTAATAAGATGTTTCCGGGATCGACGCGAAATTCTTTTGCTGCCCGGGCCACCAGGCGCCCGCGCACGGCCTCGGCGGCAAGGCGCACGGCATTGCCGCTCATATACACGCCCCGGGTCGCGGTGCACATGCCGGCTAAAGGTGTGGTTGCTGAATCACTATGGAAGACGGTGATAGTGTCCATGCTTACGCCGAGGATCTCGGCAGTGATCTGTGCGAGGGTGGATATTTGTCCGCCGCCGATGTCCGGCATCCCCGAACGTATTTGTACGCTGCCGTCTAGCTCTATGCCAACCGACCCCTTGGCAGTGTCGCCTATCCAGACCATTCGACCATAGGGTTGTTGATAGGCGGCGAAACCGCGACCGAACTTGAGCGGCCCGTCATCGGGTGTGGGCGGGCCGAGTGCCGCTACCGCCTTAGTCATACATTCGTTGGTCCACACAGCGCTTTCGACCCTGAAACCGGTCACGATGGAGTCCCCACTGTTGAGGAAGTTGCGGCGCCTCAACTCCAGTCGATCGATGCCAAGCACCTTGGCTGCTTCGTCCATTTGCTGCTCGTAGGCTATACAGGCCTGAACCGCACCGAAGCCACGAAAGGCACCGGTATACATGTTGTTGGTGGCGACTGAACGCGAATCGATATGTGCATTGTCAACACGATACGGGCCGAACCCAGCCTCGGTCGCGTACAGCAGAACATAGGGAGACATGAATACATACGGCCCTGAGTCAGAGGTAATGTCGATTTTGGCGGCGGTAATCCCGCCGTCCTTGGTGAATCCGGTCGTATGGGTGATGGTAAAAGGGTGCCGTTTGGCATGCCCAAAAAATGACTCCTCGCGGGAATAACACAGCCGTACGGGCCGGCCCGTGGTCACTGTCAGCAGGCCGAGAAACGCCTCTACGGTAATCTCGTTCTTGCCACCGAAAGCGCCACCGACAATAGCCCCGCGAATCCGTACCTTGTTGTGTGGTACGCCGATAACCTCGGCGACATCACGGAAGTGTTCAATGGCTTGGGTGGACGTTCGGATATTTATGATTCCCTGCCGATCGATCCAGGCCAGCCCCGCCTCGGGTTCAAGAAAAGCGTGCTCGAGGAACTGGGTGCGGAAGGTGTTCTCGATGATCGTATCGGCAGCAGCGAATCCAGCATCGATATCGCCTTTGCGGACCTTGTAATGGGCCACAATGTTGTCGCTGCCGAAAATGATCGGAGCGCCGGGCTTCATGGCGACAAATGGATCGTACACTCCTGGTAACGGCTCGAGCTCCACCTCGATAAGGTCGATAGCTTTTTTGGCAATAACTTCCGACTCGGCTGCCACTAAAGCCAGTGGCTCCCCCTGATAGCGCGCGATTTCGTCGACCAGAAGTTGGCGTTCGCTATGCAGGTTTTCAGGACCGCTCACGCCGGGAAAATCGGTTGATATGGCGCCCCTAGGGAGGTCCGGGTAAGTCAGTACGCAGGCGACGCCTGCCAGGCCCCGAGCCTTGGAGACATCGAGGCATCGTAAGCGTGCGCTGGCAAGATGACTTCTCAGTACCTTGGCGTGCAACATGTCCGGCATCAGATGGTCGCCCGCGTAGACAGTTTCCCCGTAGGCCTTACCCGGGGCGTCGACGCGGGGCAGCGATTTACCAATATGCTGAAACGTGATGTTCACAGTGGCCTGCGAAAGAGGTGCCGGCTCGCTCATATCGTTCCTCTTGCCCGTGTATCGCCTTCGTTACCTCAGCGTGGTTGCCCAGTTGGGCAAAGTGATGGCCGTTGATTTTCCAGAAGGTAAACTTGAGAAAAGCTCTGGGTTGGGCAACAATGTCTTCTATGCCAAACTGCCAGTATAGGCTACCCCCGCTGAATAGCCTGGTTGCTGTTGGTGGTGCTCCGCGCCACTTCAGTTGTGCCCGCGCCGTTCAAGAAAATATTGAGTCGTGGAAGCGGCACCTGGAGCCGGCTGATGGGAGAAGCTGGTTGATGCCAGGGGCACATCGTCAAGCACCTCGGTAAGGGTGCCGATGAAACGCTGCAACCAGTTGGGGGAGCAGTTCAGATGCTGACTTTGACCTCGGCGCTTTGCCGAGCAGCGGCCACTTATCGGGATAAACTGGCGATCATCGATCCGGAAGGCCAGTTCACCTGGGCTGAGTTCGTTGACCGCATTGCCCGCGCCGCGAGCGTTTTACAATCGCTGGGGGTCGAGCGTGGCGATCGTTTTGGCATAATTTGCCGCAACAGTTTCCGCAACGCTGAGTTGATGTATGCCGGCTACTGGATGGGGGCGGTGCCGGTGCCCATCAACTATCGGTTGGCACCGATAGAGATCGCCGACATTCTGACGGATGCCGGTTGTAAAACCGTTGCAGTTGAACCCTATTTCGAGGCGTTGCTTGGCGCCGATGCGCTCAAACCATGGGCGGCTAGCCCGTTGTGGATTACCCCGCTGGCAACGCCGATCGAGGGGCAGAGTTACGAGGCGCTGCTGTCTGCCGCGGTGCCCGTGCCCGTGTATGCAGCGGCCGAGGATGATGAGGCAGTGCTTCAGTATACCGGCGGGACCACTGGCCGTTCCAAAGGGGTGCGGCTATCGCATAAGAATGTTATTTCGAATGGGCTGCAGGTGGCGAGTACTGTCCATCCGCGTTCGAGTGACATTTTGCTGCATGTTTGCCCGATGTTTCACTCCTCAGATCTGCTCGCCACGGCTTTTACTCTGGCCGGCGCGGCCCACGTCTATCTTCCAGAATTCTCCGGTGATGGTTTGTTTGCGGCGATCGAAAAGCACCACGTTACGTTCGTGATAATGGTACCCGGTATGGTCGTCATGGCTCTAAAAGGGGCAGATATCAGCCGTTACGATCTGTCGTCGTTGCGCGCTCTGTGGTATGGCGGCTCGCCACTTGCCATTGAATGGATCGTTAAGGCACTCGATGCCTTCCAGGTCGCCGATATTTTTCAATGCTATGGCCAGACCGAAGCCTCACCAGCCGCGACCCTGCTGCTCACTGCCGACCACCTGGAAGGGGTCGAAACTGGTAACAGGGAAATCCTGGGTAGCGCTGGCCGGTTGTTGCCAGGTATCGACATGCGCATCGTTGATTCTGAAGATTGCGAGGTTGCGCCTGGTGAGCCCGGTGAGATCGTGATTCGCGGGCCTAATGTTTCCCGCGGCTACCTCAATCGGCCGGCGGAGACCGTGGCCGTCTTCCGTGATGGTTGGTACTATACTGGGGATATCGGGCGCATAGACGACCGCGGCTACCTTCATGTTTTCGACCGCAAGCAGGATATGGTGATTACAGGCGGTGAGAACGTCTACTCCTCGGAGGTAGAGGCTGCTCTCAGCAAGCACCCGAAAGTCCTCGAATGTGCCGTCACTGGAGTACCTGACGAGGCGTATGGTGAAGCGTTGCTGGCTGCAATAGTCACCGGGCCGGGCGAAACCGTCGAAGAAGAGGAGTTGATCGCGCACTGCCGCGATCTTATTGGCGGTTATAAAATCCCGCGACGCTACGTTTTTCTCGATGAGTTGCCAAGGAGCACCTTGCACAAGGTTCTTAAGCACGAACTGCGTAACATTTACGGTGGCTGAGTACGAATGACTGGATCAGCAAAGGCTGCGCTAGAGCTTGGGGAGGCTCTGCGAATCAGCACATGGCCAAGGCGAAGACCGTGAAAACCGTCCCGATGTACTGTTATCAATGCTCGGCGGGACCCGATCTGATGAAGGTCGAGGTTGAGAACTGCCTCGCAACCAGAATTGTTTCTAACTTCGATATTAAGGACCAGCACCCTGGCGGCGGCCGCGTATGTGTCAAGGCCTATGGCCTCATTCAGAAAACCTACAACCCGCATCGGATAAAACAACCGATGAAGCGGACCAATCCCAGAAAGGGCCGCAATGAGGATCCGGGTTTTGTACCCATTACCTGGGAAGAAGCATTTGGGATCGTCGGTGAGAAACTGCGTGAGATCAGGGGCAACAACCTTCTCAACGAGGAAAGCGTTCCGCGTCTCGCTGTGACCACGGGCGGCGGTGGTACGCCAGTTCAGTACATGGGAACCTTTGCTGCTTTTTTGAAGGCCTGGGGGCCGATTGATCAGGGTTATGGTGCGGGACAAGGTGTCAAATGCGCCCATTCCGAACACGTCTATGGCGAATTGTGGCACCGCGCCTTTACCGTTTCACCAGACACTCCCAAAACGAACTACATCATTAGTTGTGGTTTGAATTCTGATGCCTCGGGCGGTGTTGTCGGAGTCCGGCGGGAGGCAGACGCGCGGGCGCGCGGTGTCCGGCGGGTCCAGGTCGAACCGCACATGTCGATTACCGGGGCCGTCTCCGCAGAGTGGGTGCCGATCAAGCCCAAGACGGATGCGGCGTTCCTCTACGCCCTTATCCACCGCATGATCATCGAACGGCAGTTTGAAGAGACTTGCGATATCCCTCACCTCAAACAGCGCACCAATTCACCCTATTTGATTGGGCCGAATGGATGGTTCTTGCGCGAGGAGCAAAGCGGTAAACCACTGGTGTGGGATCTCGCCGACCACCGAGCGAAGCCCTTCGACGCCGAGATCGGCGACCCGGCCCTTATGGGCAGCTACCCGGTCTCTGGGATCGAACACGGTGCCGACAACGAAAAGTTTTTGCACCAGAGTATCGAGACCAGGCCTTCATTCCAGGTTCTGCTCGAACACATGAAACCATACTCAGCTGACTGGGCGGAAGTGGAGTGCGAGATACCAGCCGCAACGATTCGACGGATAGCCGATGAGTATGTGTCTCAGGCCTGCATTGGCGAGACTACCGAGATCGAGGGTCAAATGCTGCCCTATCGACCAGTTTCGGTAGTCCTCGGTAAGGGCATCAATAATGGCTGGGGCGGTTACAGCTGCTGCTGGGCACGCACCATGCTCGCCTGCCTGGTTGGTGCGCTCGAGGTACCCGGTGGCACGCTCGGCACTACAGTCAAGCTGTTTCGCCCGGCCGCGAGTCGCGTCGGCTCGGTCGTTCCGGGTGAGGATGGGTTCATGCGCTATTGCTTCAACCAGACCTCATCCAACGAATGGAAGCGTAACCCAAGTATCAGGAACGCCTACGATACGCTGATTCCGTTACTTCCGGACTCGCCTTGGTCACCGGGGCTTGGGCCTGCTCACCTGCCTTGGTTGTTTCAAAAGGAGGCACCAAAAAACTGGCCGCGTACGACGCCGCCCGACATGTGGATCTGCTGTCGGACCAATCCGGCGGTCAGTTCATGGAATGCGCCCGAGGTCGCAAATCGCCTCGCGGAGTTTCCGTTCATTGTGGCGTTTGCTTACACCATGGACGAAACCAATCATTTTGCCGATGTACTGCTGCCAGAGTCGACTGACCTTGAGAGCACCCAGCTCATTCGCATCGGTGGCACCAAGTTCTCGCAAAATTACTGGCACCATGAAGGCTGGGCGATTCGACAGAAAGCTATCGAGCCGCTCCACGATACGATGGACATCTCGGACATTGTCGCCCGGTTTGCGGTCGAAGCCGGCCTCGTCACCGAGTATGTTGCGGCGATAAATAGCGGTGCTGGGGGAACGCGGCTCGCCCGTGAAGACAAGTATGACTTCTCGTTGCCCACAGACGAGGTTCCCACCAGCGAACAAGTTTGGGATGAGGTCTGTAAGGCCGCTAGTTGGGACTTGAGCGAGGGCAGGGAGGTACACGATCTTGCCTGGTTCCAGGAGCACGGTTTCATGCTGAAGGATTTTAGCGAGATCGACTGGTACCTTCACCCGGCTATGAAGAGCCAAGGCCTGCGCTATGAGTTTCCCTATCAGGAGCGGCTTACCCGCCACGGCCGTGAACTATCACACCGGCTCGGTGAAATCGGCATCGATTGGTGGGAAGAGCAACTTGCTGAATACGAATTCCTGCCCAGTTATAGGCCCTATGCCGACATCTGGCTCAACTATGCGGCCGAGTACGGCCGCGATCCCGGTGACTACCCGTTCTGGGCCGTCACCGCACGCTCAATGCAGTACGCATGGGGTGCCAATGCCGGAATCCCAATAATTAACGAAATTGCCAATAACATTGCCGGTCACAAAGGGGTGATCCTCAATCGGACCCGGGCGCGGGAGCTCGGCATCGGTGAAGGTGACAAGGTCGTGATCGAATCGGTCACCGGCATCACTGAGGGCCGGGCGGTATTACGAGAAGGCATCCGCCCCGATACGGCTCTGATGATTGGCCAGTTCGACCACTGGAAGACACCTTTTGCCAAGGACCTCGGGTTACCGAGCCTCAACTCGGTGACCGATCTATCACTCAAGCTTACCGACAGTACGGGTAGTGGTGCCGATCTAATGCGGGTGCAGGTTTATCGGGCCCGCGATCAGCGCCACAACCAAGGTCAAGCGACAGGATGAGTGCAGCACCATCGATGCCATCTGTGCAGACACCTCAGTCGCCTGCTGCGCACGGTGCGAAGCTTTCTTCCACCCCCCGCTGGGGTATGGTGATTGACCTCAACCGCTGCGTTGGTTGCCAGACCTGTACTATTGCCTGCAAGCACGCCAACGACACCCAACCGGGTGTCCAGTGGCGACGCGTCATCGATGTTGAGTTCGGAACCTTTCCCGACGTCGAGCGAGTTTTCATGGTGGTCGGGTGTCAGCATTGCGCTGAGCCGCCGTGCGTACCGGTGTGCCCGACCGGTGCTACCCGGCGGCGTGACGATGGGCTCGTTACCATGAATTACGACCAGTGCATCGGTTGTGCGTCGTGCGCCGTGGCCTGCCCTTATCAGGCGCGCACCATCGCCCACGGCCACAGTTGGTATTACGGTGTGGAAACGGCCCAGGAAAACCACAGCCGCCACCGTGAGCGTGAGGGTGTGGCGCAGAAATGCACCTTCTGCATCGACAAGATAGACCAAGCGATGGACCGAGACCTCACACCGGGTACCGACTGGGATGTCACGCCCGCCTGTGCGGCCAGTTGTATTGCTCAGGCAATCCATTTCGGCAACTTGAATGATCCGGCCAGCAACATCTCACAGCTCGTGCGAGATGAACCCTCTTTCCGCATGCACGAGGAGTTAGGCGCCGATCCACAGATCAGGTACCTTTATTCAACTCCAGCGGTACCAGGCCGCGACCTCATGCCTGAGGATCTCGGCGATGGCCAGTTGGATGATCCAGAGAATGCTCTGGTGGGCAAGCGGCAGCAATTTTGGGACTGGCGCGCGGCGATGAACTGGTGTCTTGGGGGTCTTTCCTCGGGCGCGGTGGCGATGTTGTGGCTGTGGTCGTTATACACACCGATTGTGCCCGCAAGCCACGCCGCGTTTAATTTTCTCCTCGCTATCCTGATGGCGGTGGGGCTGTTTTTCGTCTTTCTAAAAATCGGGCGAAAATCGCGCTTTTGGCGGGCAATTCTTCGGCCGCAAACATCGTGGATGTCCCGCGAGCTCTGGGCGGTTCTTCTATTTGGGTCGGCCACGTTAATCAGCCTGGTCTGGCCGCACGGCTTCTTCTTCGCCTGGGCTGGTGTCGCCGCACTTTTGTTTCTCGTATGTCAGGCCAAAATCCTCCAAACCGCTAGAGGTATTCCTAATTGGCGTTTGCCACTGGTGCCGTGGATAGTGATCGCAACGGGCCTGCTTGAAGGTACCAGCCTGCTCGGTCTCATTGCCGCAAGCCAACTCCCAGCTCCTTTCATGGGCGGAAGGGATACAGTCGGACTCGTTCTACCGATTGCCGGGGTCGTCATTGTGCTTCTAAATGCGGGCCTGTGGACCGGCTACCGGATGACCGCCCGGGCTGCTGGGATCGGTCCTGGTTCACGGGCTGTAATTGCAAAGGCAAGCCTATCCTTGGACTTAGTGGGTCACGGTTTGCCACTGCTCATGTTTTTGTTGGCGTTCTATATGCCGGGCTCGGCTGCGGCTTTCTTGGTCATTGGCGGTGTCGCAGCTATTGTCGGCGGCATTTTTAAGAAGTTCACGTTGATCGTTCGCGCCGGCTATCAGCAGGGTTATGCGCTCGCGATGTTGCCGCAGCGCGGATCAGGCACTAAAGCCGCGTCCGGATTATCCAATATCAAATCTTCACCCGCTTCCACCAGGGTTTACGCCGCTTCCGGTTTTTAATGGGGCGGAGAAGAAAACTGGCATAGTGCTCATGGTTTTAGTTTTGGTGCTTTTTTCAGCCGCCAGTTTCATCATAATTCATTTGCCAAAGGCCCGATCCTTACACTCCTCGTCATGACCGATACCGCAGCCAATCGTTACGATTCGCGAAATATCAAGATGATGGAGCTGGTCTACGGCAAGGGTTACCTGTCCGCTGGTGGGGATGAAGAAGTGGCGCGCATCGTCTCCGCCGTCACGATCGAAGGAAAAGGCGTACTCGATATTGGTTGTGGCCTGGGTGGGGCAGCAGTGACCCTTGTCAGAGACCACCGAGCGCGACACGTACACGGGCTTGATATTGACAGCAGGGTCATTGAGCGGGCAGTGGAACTGGTCGAGGCGGCCGGTGTTGCCGAGCAGGTTACTTTGACTCAGTTCGGTGGCGGCGTTCTCCCCTATGCAGATGACAGTTTTGAGGTGGTCTATGTCACGGCGACCACCTGCCATCTCGAAGACCTGGCTGGTTTTTTCCGGGAGTCTTGCCGGGTACTGCGCGCCGGTGGCTGGATCGTCGGTGGCGAATGGTTCAAGGCCGCAGGTAATGCCGCTTTTAAGCGCTGGGACTCTCTTTTGCGACAACAAGGTCTCAACTTCCATTTTGTCTCCCGTCAGCAGTTTGAAACTGCGCTGTCTACCAACGGCTTCGAGCCAGGGTCCGCTATCGATCGTACTCAGGCAACGAGCGAGCTTACTCGCGGCTATTTACGCCGTGTTGAAACTGATCTTCGGGAGGAGCTGCTGACGACACTGGGCGCTGAGGGTCTCGACTCATTTCTGGCCTGGACCCGCTCACGCTACGATGCTTTAGCTAATGGCGGTATGTATTACGGCCATTTCCGGGCGCGCAAACTTGCAATTTGATTCACAATCGCCACCTGTTTTGCCTGAGTGGCCACTCAGATGTTTCAAGTATTCTGCGACAATATTGAGACCTTCATGCCATGAAGGATAGCTTGATCGTGGGCATCACGGCGCAGCGGCGCTTTGACATTGACGAGGCGCGCACCATCGATTTCATGGGCGACGAAATGCGTATCTACGCTACGCCGGCACTGCTGCGCGATATCGAAGTGCATTGTCGTGATTTTCTGCTCGAGCATCTTGATGAGGGCGAGGACACCGTCGGCGTCCGCGTTGAACTCGACCATTTGGCGGCGACGCTTCTACACATGTGGGTTGACATCACGGCAAAGGTGGTCGAGAAAGACGGCCGGCGTATAACCCTTGAAGTTGAGGTGACAGACCCGCTCGAAGTCGCGGCCAGTGCCAAGCACGTGCGCTTCGTGGTCGATGTAGAAAGACAAGGCCAGCGCCTTCAAGCCAAGGCGGCCAAGATCGCTGAAAATGGCTGACGGTTATCCCGCTGTGCAATTCCTATCCGCGGTTGTCAGTCTTACGCTTAGCCCGTATGCAAGTTGGCAAGGCAATCGCTCAACCTTTTATCCCAGCATCAGTCACCGGCTGGCTGGCTCGATGTAGAAATCATTGAGGCGAGTCAAGGCTTCGGCCTTGAGCGCTGGCGAGAAAATACCTTATGGCCGAACGCTCTTTTGCAAGAGAAATTGAATCGCTCAAACTCGGGAATGGCGAGATCTTCGAGGGAGAAGGCGTTGTCGCCATGGCCAAGGCGGCCCTCCAGGCCGGCGTTTCTTATGTCGGCGGTTACCCGGGTTCGCCTATTTCCAATCTCATCGACGTGCTGTCCTCGGCCAAAGAGATCATGGATGAGTATGGCATCCACCTTGAAATCTGCGCGAGCGAGGCTGCGGCCGCGGCCATGCTGGGAGCGTCGCTCAACTACCCGATCCGGGGACTGGTCACCTGGAAATCGATAGTCGGCACCAACGTAGCCTCCGACGCACTGTCTTATCTGGCCTCGCCCGGCGTTACCGGCGGAACCGTCATCATAATTGGCGAGGATTATGGCGAAGGCGCTGCGGCTGTCCAGGAGCGCAGTCACGCTTTTGCCTTGAAGTCTTCGATCTGGCTTCTGGACCCGCGCCCCAACCTTGGTGCCATGGCTAATCTGGTGGAGAAGGCGTTCGATCTCTCGGAGGCCTCGAATACGCCAGTACTGGTTATGTTGCGTATCCTTGCCTGTCACCTGCAGGGTCGATTTGTCGCCAGTGATAACAAGAAACCCAGGTATTCACGCCGTGCCAGACTTACCGAGCCTGTGCGTAACTATCAGCGGATTGCAGGTGCGCCGAGCACGTTCGAGCAAGAAAAGGCCAAGGTCGAGGAGCGTCTGCCGGCGGCCAGGAAATTTATTCTTGAACATGGCTTGAACGAGACCTTCGAGGGCGACCTCGACAAGATCGGCATCGTAACCCAGGGTGGGCTGTACAACACCGTGTTGCGATGCCTCCAGCGGGCTGGGCTGGCCGACCTTTATGGTGCGACGCGGGTGCCGGTCCACGTCCTTAACGTCACTCACCCGCTAGTCGACGAGCAACTGGTTGCGTTTTGCCTTGGCAAGGAACATGTGCTGGTAGTGGAGGAGGGCAATCCCGAATTCATCGAGCAGGCGCTTGGCGCTATTTTGCGCAAAGCCGATGTTCAGGCACAGCTCCACGGTAAGGATGTTTTGCCGATGGCCGGACAGTACACGCCTGAAGTGCTCCAAAATGGCATCACCGGCTTCCTTGAAAAGACCGGGTTAGAGGGTGCCGAGGTGGACCAGGCTGTGGCCCTGTCACAGCGGACCCTAAGCCTTAAGGGCGAAGCGGCTGACTATCTGAAAGAGCCAATTCCTCCGCGCCCGCCCACCTTCTGTACCGGCTGCCCAGAGCGTCCGGTTTTCACCGCCATCAAGCTCGCCGAGCAGGATGTGGGTGCTACTCACATCTGCTGTGATATCGGTTGCCTGACCTTCTCTACATTACCTCCCTTCGATCTTGGCAATACGATACTAGGCTATGGGGTCGGACTGGCAAGTTCAACTGGTATCGCCCCCAGTTTCGACAAACGCGTCATCTCGATCATGGGTGATGGCGGTTTCTGGCATAACGGCCTGGCCAGCGGTGTCGCGAGTTCGGTTTTCAATCAGGATGACTCGGTCCTGATCATCGTGAATAACGGTTATATCTCGGCGACGGGTTGGCAACGCCTGCCTTCGAGCCCCAAACAGGGCAGTTTTGAGGCTGCACCGATGTCGATTGATAAGGCGCTGATGGGCCTGGGCGTCAAGTGGCAGCGCAAGGTCCACAGCTACGACCTCGCCAAGATGGTGGAGACATTGAAGGAAGCGTTGACGACCAGTAGCAGAGGCCTCAAGGTGATCATCGCAGAGAGCGAGTGCATGCTCGCCAAACAGCGTCGGCAACAGGCAGCGCGGGTCGAATGCCTGAAACACGGCCGTCGTGACCTTCGCCCATGCTTTGGCGTCGATGAAGATGTGTGCACAGGGGATCATTCCTGCATTCGTCTGTCCGGTTGTCCCGCCCTCACCATCAGGCCGTCGACCGATATTCTGCGCACCGATCCCAAGGCCCAGGTGAACCACGACTGCGTCGGTTGTGGTTTGTGTGGCGAGGTGGCCCATGCTGCGACCTTGTGCCCCGCGTTCTACAAGGCGGAGATCGTATCCAATCCGCCCCTTTTCGAGCGTTTGCTCGCCAACCTGCGACAGGCTGTCATCTCAATGTTGTCGACGCCCGAACCGGTACGGCTTGTTCGGGCACAAAAGGTAGTCTGAGTAATGGTGGCGCAGCAACAGCAGATACAGACGCCGATCAAGGTCTTGATTGCCGCCATGGGCGGCGAAGGGGGCGGAACCTTGACCCGCTGGATCGTCAACGCTGCCCGTAGCCAGGATCTGCCGGTGCAGGCGACATCGGTGCCGGGCGTCGCGCAGCGCTCCGGTGCCACCACCTATTACATTGAAATTCTCCCCATACCCGATTCTCAACTGAACGGTCACCAGCCAGTCCTCGACCTCTACCCTACACCCGGCGATCTAGACCTGGTAGTTGCCAGTGAACTGCTTGAAGCCGGTCGGGTCATCAAGAGAGGTTTCGTTTCTCCGGACAAGACCACTTTGGTCGCTTCGACTCACCGGGTCTATTCGCTGGTCGAAAAGATGAAGATGGGAGATGGCCGCTACGGCGGCGAGGCAGTGGCTGGGGCCGCCGGGAAAATGGCCAAGCAGGTGGTTTTATTTGACATACAGCGTGCGGCGTTGGCGGTGGGTGGGACCAACAACTCTGTGATCCTCGGCGCCGTGGCCGGTACTGGAATCCTGCCGATTGAGCCTGCGGTCCTCGAAAACGGGATCGTGCAAGAGAACAAGGCGGTCGAGGAGAATCTCGCAGGTTTCGCTGCCGGCATGGCTTGGGCCGAGATAAAAAATGCCGGGAGCCTGCGGGCAGGCAAGATGCTTGAGCTGAACGGGCAGGCCCAGGCACTCGCGGCGCGTATCAAGCGCACCTTCACCAGCGAGGTGTGGCCGGTCGTGCTTGCTGCTACGGAGCGCTGCCTCGATTATCAGGACACAGCCTATGCCAACCTTTTCCTCGATCGCCTCGATACCGTCGCTGGGTACGAAGCCGCCGATGCCGAGTTGATCCGGCAAACCGCCCGCGTACTTGGTCTGTTTATGACCTATGAAGACATTCCGCGGGTCGCCCAGCTGAAGTCCCGCGCTGCACGCATCGAGCGCCTCCGATGTGAGGTCGGCGCCGGTTCAAATCAAATTGTTCGCGTCACAGAATTCCTCAAGCCCAGGCCTGAGGAACTGGCGCATCTGTTGCCACCGTTTATTGGCAAAGTGGTAGCACGTTGGGCGGACGCCAACCCGGCCATGGCGCGGCGGTTCCATTTTCGCATGGCGATGCGGAGCGACACTGTCCTTGGTTACGTGAGGCTGCGTTTGTTGGTGGCATTAAGGCGTTTTCGACCGCTGGGTTACCGCTTCGGCGAGGAACAGAAGTTTATCCAAAATTGGCTCACCCTGGTCCGTGGGGCGCTGGAAAATGACCCGCTATTGGCCCGCGAAGCGGTCGCGTGCGGGTGCCTGATCAAAGGCTACGGCGATACCTATAAGCGCACTGCTGGCAACTTCACGCGGATCATGGAGGCGCTAATACAACCCGCGATTGATGGCGCGCCGTTTATGGCCGAGGATCTGGCCAAGGCACGCGAGGCGGCCCTCGCTGACCCACAGGGTGCAGCCCTCGCGCGCGCCCTTGCGGAAATTGCGAATTCCGGTGCCGGCGTCACTAATTCGGCCACCTAAGCCATGCCGCAATAATTTTGCCAAACGAAACTACAGCGCGTGGGTTATACGTTACTTACGCGCTAACCCGCAGGGTGGAATCACGGCTTCTGGATGAATTCGAAGGTGATGCCGTCGGCGTCGCGTAAGTAAACTACCCGGCCGCCCTTATTTGGGCCCTGATCCACCGTGACGATCTCGGCAACAGGCAATACCTGGTGGCGTGCGGCTG
>Ga0187827_10005053_pt1 | contig 15800 bp, 16 predicted proteins | sample ETNtaG_39_FD_167969 | JGI IMG/M metagenome (GOLD analysis project Ga0187827, IMG submission 167969) | Marine microbial and viral communities from oxygen minimum zone, Eastern Pacific Ocean - ETNP2014_SV_150_PacBio MetaG (Illumina Assembly) | ecosystem: Environmental > Aquatic > Marine > Hypoxic...
GGCCATTTACTAGACAAATATTTTCATACAAAGCCCTTGTTGATTTTACTGGGGCTTTTTATTGGCTTTACAGCCGGCCTGTTTAATATTTATAGGTATTTTAAAGAAGAAGAAAAAAAATAAAAAGAGTTCAAAATTCCCTGGTATTCAAATTAATAAATTTTCTCTTTATAGTTAGCCATCATTTAGTCTTTTTATAGGAATCTGTTTTTGAAACAACACAACCCTTTAGAACACTTTGAACTTCATCCTCTTATAGAACTCAAGCTCCTTGGTATAGATATCTCTGTAAATAAGGCGGTAATAATGATGTGGATCGTATGTATCCTGATTCCCTGCATCTTTGTGTTAGCAGTCAGGGGGCGAAGGATGATACCCACCAGACTACAGAGCCTGACAGAAATAAGCATTGAGTTTTTGAGGAATATGGTAATTGATAATATGGGGGAAAAAGGTCTTAAGTTTTTTCCTTTTATTGTAACGTTATTCTTCTTTATCCTGTTTTGCAATCTTATTGGGATTGTTCCCGGTTCTTATACAGTCACCAGCCAGATTATTGTTACTGCATTTTTTGCAATAACTGTTTTTATAATAAGTCAAATTGTAGGTTTTGCAATACACGGGGTCCGATATCTCAAGATATTTGTACCTTCAGGAGTGCCGAAATTTATTATACCCATAATAGTACCCATCGAAATAGTAAGTATGCTGGCAAGGCCACTCTCTTTATCCGTCAGGTTGTTTGCTAATATGACAGCAGGTCATACGATACTTATTGTACTTTTTACACTGGCCTTGGGACTCAAATATATAGGGTTTTTACCATTTTTTTTCACTGTAGCATTAACCGGGTTAGAGATATTTATAGCTTTTATTCAGGCTTATATATTTACTATCCTAACCTGTGTATATATAGGTGAAGCTATTGAGATGCATTGAAGCTCACATATGAATCGAATTAATATTTTATTGGAAAGGAGTTAGCTTATGGACAGTACAGCGGCCGCATTAATTGGAATGGGTCTGGCAGCTGTGGGTTTTGCAGGTTCAGGTGTAGGTATCGGATACATTTTTGGGAAAATGATAGAATCTGTAGCCCGCCAGCCCGAGGCAGAGGCAAAGGTAGGAAAGTATATGTGGATAGGTTTTGCTCTTGTTGAGGCAATTGCACTCTATGGCCTCGTTATAGCCTTTATCATTATGGGTATGAAGGGAGGGGAAGGGTAACGCTTAGTTCACACTTTGAAAATCTTTGTGTGATTTAAGATTGTTAAACACCTTTCTCCAATATCCATACATATAAAAGGAGAAAAATATGCCTCAATTTGATCTACACTTTCTGGCCCCTTTAACCTTCTGGTCAATAATCTCTTTTCTTATATTGATGGTGATTCTTTACAAGTATGCCCTTCCGGCAATAACCGGGATACTTGATGCCAGACAAGAGAAGATAAAAGGTGATATTGATCAAGCGGAGAAGTTAAGGGAAGATGCTGAAAAGCTGAAAGGAGAGTACCAGAGAAAAGTTATAAAAGCTGAAGAAGAAGCCGAAGGAAAGATTCAAGCTGCAGTAGTAAAGGCAAAGGAAATCAGTGATGGAATAGTTAAAGAGAGTCATGAAGCCGCCGCAGATGACAGGGCCAAGGCGCAACTGGGTATAGATATAGAAAGAAAGAAGGCTTTGGCAGAGGTAAGGAACCAGGTTATTGATCTTACTATTCTTTCCTCTTCCAGGTTAATTCAGCAATCGATGCAGCGCAAAACGGCAGAAAGTTTAGTGGACGATGTTATTAAGGAAGTGGGGAAACTGTCTTGATCGAAGAGAGCTTGGCAACCGGTTATGCACAGGCGTTGTTTGAAGTGGCCAGCAAACGGGGCGGAGCTGATGATATAGAAAAAGATCTGGAAGGTATTAAGGAGATTTTGGAATCAAACAAGGAATTTCGAGATATTCTGTATCATCCATCAATCACAAAAACTGACAAAAAAGACATAATTAACAAAACCATTGGTCGTCAGTGTTCCAGTAAGTGGGTTAGAAACCTTCTCTATATCCTGGTAGATAAGAGAAGGGAGAAGATACTAAATTATCTGCCGGATGTATTCAAAGGCGTGTCATGGCGAATAAGGGGTGTGGTATCCGTAAAAGTTCAAACGGCATTTCCGTTAACCGAAAAAAGGATTGTCAAATTAAAAGAAAATATCGAAAAGCTGACGAAGAAAAAGGTGGAGTTAGAAACGGAAATAAATAAGGAAATAATCGGTGGAATGATTATCAGGATTGAAAATAATATAATTGATGGCAGTATAACTAACCATCTGAAAAATCTAAAAAAGAATTTGTTAAAAACAGCCTTTGCTTAAAGGCGTTTTCATTTTTGTGGGGGTATATCAGGTATGACTGTAAGACCAGATGAAGTTGCTTCGATAATAAAGAGAGAAATAGAGAAGTATGAAGACAAATTAAAGATGGAGAGTGTCGGCACGGTTCTCCAGGTAGGAGACGGTGTTGCCAGGATTTATGGACTGGATGACTGCATGTCAAACGAATTGTTAGAATTTCCGGGTGGAATATTCGGCATAGCCCTTAACCTGGAAGAGGACAATGTCGGATGTGTGTTGCTGGGATCTGATAAGGATATAAAGGAAGGCGATACCGTAAAGACAACAGGAAATATTGTAGAAGTTCCCGTTGGAGAAGCACTGCTTGGAAGAGTGGTAAATGCGCTCGGCCAGCCACTGGATGGCAAAGGGCCGATTGCTACAGAAAAAACTTTACCGATAGAAGGGACCGCACCGAATGTTGTTGAAAGACAACCTGTAAAAGAGCCATTACAGACCGGGATAAAGGCTATTGATGCTATGATACCAATAGGCCGGGGACAGAGAGAATTGATAATAGGTGACAGGCAGACAGGTAAAACGGCAATATTGGTGGATACAATCCTGAACCAGAAGGATACGGGAGTTTTCAGTATTTACGTGGCAATTGGACAAAAAATGTCAACAGTAGCCGGCGTGATTAAGACACTGGAAGACAATGGGGCTATGGAGAATTCAATAGTAGTTGTTGCCGCTGCCAGCGACCCTGCACCCATGCAATATATAGCCCCCTATGCAGGCTGTGCAATGGGAGAATATTTCAGGGATAAGGGAAAACATGCCGTGATAATGTATGACGACCTTTATAAACATGCCGTTGCGTACAGGCAGGTATCATTGCTGCTCAGGCGGCCTCCGGGCAGAGAGGCGTTCCCGGGAGACATCTTTAATCTCCACTCCCGCTTGCTGGAAAGGGCGGCTAAATTAAATGATGAACTCGGAGGCGGATCATTAACGGCGCTTCCGGTGGTGGAAACTCAGGCTGGAGATTATGCGGCTTATATTCCTACGAATGTCATATCTATTACAGACGGACAGATTTATCTTGAGGGTGATTTGTTTAATTCAGGGGTTCGTCCCGCGATAAGTGTTGGTCTGTCAGTGTCAAGAGTAGGGGGAAATGCGCAGATTCCCGCAATGAAGAAGGTTGCCGGGGCACTGCGACTCAACCTGGCACAGCACAGAGAGCTGGCGGCATTTGCTCAATTCGGTTCAGAGCTGGACAAAGCAACTCAGGAACAGTTGACCAGAGGTACAAAATTAATAGAAATCTTAAAACAGCCGCAATATGAACCGGCACCTGTGGAAGAACAGATTATTATAATATTCACTGCCATTAATGGCCACCTTGACGATATACCAACCGAGAAAGTAAAAGACTTTCAAGATAAATTCCTGCAGCATATAAGAGATAAACATTCAGGAATAACTGCGGAGATAAAAGAGAGGAAAAAAATCGAGGAGGATACATCCAACAACCTGGAAAGGGCAGTTACAGAGTTTAAACAAGAATATAAATAATAATGTCGCTGAATTAAGACGTAGCGGAAACCTTTTTACCCGACGGTTTGTTTGGCGGGCAGGTTTCCATTACCAGGATTTATTTTGAGCTAAGATATTATGGACAGTATAAGAGACATAAAAAGAAGAATCAAGAGCATCAAAAACATTCAGCAGATTACGCGTGCAATGGAGATGGTTGCTGCTAACAGACTTAAAAAAGCTGAAGCCAGAGCCCTGGCAGCAAGGCCATATGCCGAGAATATTACTAAAATCCTGAGTCATATAACAGAATCAACCCCGGAAAAAGCCCATTTCTTTACTCCAAAAGAAGAAGTAAAGAAGATTATGGTTATACTGATTACTTCTGACAAGGGGTTGTGCGGGGCTTATAATACTAACGTTATACAGCATACACTTAAATTTATCAGGGAAAATTCCGGGAAAGAATTAAAACTACATTTGTTTGGCAAAAAGGGCAATAATTTTTTCCAGTCTAGACCATATACAATTGAGCAATATTATACAGAAACAGTAGAGCAATTAGGAATCTCATCATTGCAGATTGGTGACAACAAGATAACGGAAATAGCCACAAAAATCATAAACGATTTTGAAGATGGTGTTTTTGATGAAGTACACTTGTTCTTCACTAAATCCAAGACCGTGATGAAATCGGTACCTACCAGGTTCAGGCTGTTGCCAATAGAAGATGTTGATGCCGACTCTGGAGAAACTGAAGAAGAAAAGAGTATGATGGGAGGCTACATTTTAGAACCGTCATCAGAGGCGATTTTTTCAAATCTTCTACCTAGGTATATAGAATCCCAATTGCGCCAAGCAATTTTCGAATCATTAACGGCTGAATTCGCGGCACGAAGAGTTGCGATGATTGCAGCGTCAGAGAATGCCGAAGAAATAATAGGCGAACTTACGCAGACATATAACAGGGCCAGACAGGAGGCTATCACCAAGGAGCTGCTTGAAGTTGTTTCCGGTTCTGAAGCATTAGCAAAATAAATTAACAATTTTATATAGTTGTATGGTAAGGAAAGAGAGGTAATTACGTTGAAGAAAGGGGAAGTGGTACAAATAATAGGTCCCGTGGTAGATGTAAGGTTTCCCCCGGGGAATCTTACTCCCATACGAAATGCCATAAAAATCGAGGATAAAAAAAGAAATATAAGTCTCGTTGCAGAGGTAGCACAACATATAGGTAATGATACTGCCAGATGTGTTGCACTAGCGCCCACAGACGGGTTGGTAAGGGGAATGAAAGTTATTGACACAGGTGGACCAATATCGGTGCCTGTAGGTCCGGAAGTCCTGGGTAGAATATTTAACCTGTTGGGCGAACCGTTAGACACAATTGGTGAAGTTAAAACAAAAGAACGTTATCCCATTCATCGTCAGGCGCCTTCGTTTGAGGAGAGAGAGTCGACAACCGAAGTATTTGAGACAGGCCTGAAGGTCGTTGACCTCCTTGCCCCGTTTGCAAAAGGTGGAAAGGTTGGTCTGTTTGGCGGTGCGGGTGTAGGGAAAACCGTTCTTATTATGGAGCTTATCAAAAGTATCGCCAGTGAACATGGAGGATTCTCAGTCTTTTCCGGTGTGGGCGAAAGAACGAGAGAGGGAAATGACCTCTGGCTTGAAATGAAGGAATCCGGCGTGCTGGATAAAACCGTTCTTGTATTTGGACAGATGAACGAACCTCCGGGTGCAAGATTGAGGGTTGCCTTGTCAGGACTTACCATGGCAGAGTATTTCAGGGATTCTGAGGGGCAGGATGTATTACTGTTCATTGACAATATCTTTCGTTTTGTGCAGGCGGGTTCAGAAGTATCTGCTTTATTGGGACGAATGCCTTCTGCAGTTGGTTATCAGCCTACATTAGCTAATGAGATGGGAGACCTTCAGGAGAGGATTACATCTACCAAGAAAGGTTCTATAACTTCGATGCAGGCTATTTATGTACCTGCGGACGACTTTACCGACCCTGCACCTGTTGCCACCTTCCCGCATCTGGACTCTACAATCTGGCTCTCAAGGCAAATTGCTGAGATGGGTATATATCCTGCAGTTGACCCTTTACAGTCAACCTCTCGTATTCTTGACCCTCATATAGTAGGACAGGAACACTATGAAGCTGCCAGGGAAGTGCAGAGGATTTTGCAGCGCTATAATGATTTGCAGGACTTCATTGCCATATTGGGCATGGAAGAGTTGTCAGAAGAAGATAAACTTACTGTAGGAAGGGCCAGAAGGATACAGCGATTCCTGTCGCAGCCATTCTTTGTTGCAGAACAGTTTACCGGTATAAAAGGAAAGTATGTTAAGATTGAGGATACCGTCAGAGGGATGAAGGAAGTGATTGATGGTAAACACGACGAACTACCCGAGCAGGCTTTCTATATGGTAGGCGGTATAGAAGAGGTTGTAGAAAAGGCAAAAGAGATGGAACGAGCATAGTATAGATCGGACATTAAAAGAAAATTAAAATCGTAAACCTTCTATTTGGAATTAACATAGATCTATGGCTGAAAAAACTTTTAACTTAGATGTTATCACTCCTGAGAAGATAGTATATACTAATGAAGTAACTGCTATACTAGCCCATGGTACAATTGGGTATCTGGGTGTCCTTGCACATCATTGCCCCCTTGTCACCACTCTTGAACCGGGCCCGTTTAAAATTACTGAGCCCGGTGATAAAGAAGTCAAATTTTCTATGGAAAGAGGTTTCATAGAGGTGAGAAAAAACAGAGTAGTCGTTCTGGCCGACGCTGTTGATGAAGAATCATAAGGATTGAATATTTAATATTGTAGATTGAATATTGTTTGTAATTTGAGGATTGTATATTGTAATTTCGCTTGTCATTAGTGTCAATTCGTGTCTCTTACCTCTTACTTCTCGCCACTAAGGCACTAAGACACAAAGAGTAAAAGCAGTTATCTTTTGTTTTGCTAAACTTCTCTTTTTCTTTCTTTTTAACCACAGCCTTCGTCTTTTCTACCTTGTCCTTTCTTCATCTTTTTCTTTGCTTCTAACATCAGTGTCTATCCGTGAAGATCCGTGGCTAAATTAATCTTTTCAATCGTCATTCGTAAATCCCAAATCGTAATTCCCCAATTGTCTTATTTCTTAGCCAATACATTAATCCTTCTAAATTCTTCAAAATATCGCCCGTTTTCCTGCAAAGTTTCTTTGAACACTTGTTCTATCACAATCTCTCTAAATAATTCTTTTTTGTCCTCAGGAATATTTACCAGGAAAGGAACAATCTGCGGCTGATCGACCCACCAAATCACAGCTTCTTTATCAGGAAAAAACCTGTCTTCGTTATCTTCCCAGACATTCAATTCAGAGAACGCAAAATCCTTCAGGAAATTTTCGTATTCATCAGCTGACGGCAAATACCAGGGCCATTGAAATCCGGAGAAATATTTTCTATATTCTTCAGATACAATAGTTTCTTTTATTACTTTATTAAAATGTGAGCTGTTGCCGTCTGCAGCAAAATTAAACCGGACAAACCCATTGGGATTTAGAAGCTCATGTATTTTCGTCCATAGCTGTTTGTGGTTTTTAATCCAGTGTAATGTTGCGTTAGAAAAAATAAAGTCAAACTGACGATTTAAATCAATTTCATTTAAATCCATCAACAAGAACTTAAGATTATTTTCCTCTTTTTCTTTTGCAACTTCTATCATTCCCTCAGACGCATCAACACCAATAACATTACCGTTTGGTACAAGCCGGGCAAGATTTGCAGTCAACAAACCATTTCCGCACCCAAGATCAAGAATATCTTCGTTTCCCTTTAGATTCAATTCTGATATTAATTTATTGCCCCATTCCTGCTGAAAGATCGAAGCCTTTTCATATAACTTTCCGTCAAATTCATAAACCATAATTTATTTTGCCACGCAACTTGTAACTTGTCACTAGTCAGTAGTCAGTAGTAATTCGCCATTCGAAATTCCTTGTTCGATATTCGATATTCTCTTTTTCTCAGTCTTTTCAATCGTCAATCGTCAATCGTAAATCCCAAATTGTCATTCCCGCTTCCCCGCTTTCATACGTCGTGCAGCATTGCAAAGCTCGACTAAGGAATCCATTCCGTCATTTAAAACTTTTCCTTCATATTCAAAAATGTCTATCGGTTTATAAAATGTAGTGTTATGCCGTATGTATGACGTAAGTGTCTTAATCGAGTGGATTGAATTAGCAGTGGCACCGAATTGATTATAACAAAGTCCGGTTATTAATAAGTCGGTAAGCTCAAAACTGCTGCGGCGTATGTACCTCATTCGTTCTGTAAGTACCTGGTATCTGAAGATTATTTTTTCATAATCCAATATATTCAACCCGGCGATGACGGCACAGTCGCTTCCTCTTAGAGACTCACGCAGTTTTTCCAAACAGTCTTCAGGGTCCTTAATCGTACACTTTGTTGTTTTTTCAGAATCTCCGGGAGGGACAGGGCATATAGTACATCCCAGGCAGCGGTAAATTGTAGAATCTATTAACTCATGAATTACAAACTCAACCCAGGGGGTAATCTTTGCTGCCCGGATTGTTAAATCCTTCAAATATTTTGCGAGAAAACGTTCACTGGTATCCATTGTTACAAGGATGTCAACCCGTATTCGGACATTGCCGGCCGGATCTTTTTCCCTGCTATACAATTCAGATACATGCGCCACCTTCATTCCAACACCAAAAGCGGTATCAATCCCTGATTCATCTTCAAGAACATCGCCCGGATTTCCACCTATGGCGGTGCCGCCATATTGAGCGTTTGGTGGGCCGTTGCCTACTACCAAAGCACCCTGATTCAATGTTTCGATCATACTGTATATATTACAGGTTTCCTGGCCGCCATTGCGCTTGGCCCCAACTGAAGCCACTCCGAATATCTTGTTTTGAAGTAGATTTTTTCTGGCAGTAACCTGCAGGAATTTATTTGCAACAGAAGAACGGTCCCCGAAATAAACCGGCGTTGATAATATCACACCATCGGCTTCTACAATCTTCGCACACAGTTCCTCCAATTTTTCTTCCACAATAGACAAGGTATCGACATAAGCTAACTCATCCTCTGCGTTTTCCTTACTTGACCTGCGTCGAAGATCCAATACGCTTGACTCTTTATGATGGAAAAGAACCACAAGGGGGAAGTATTCTATATCAGCGCCTTTTGAGTATACTCCCTTCATAGTTGCAGCAGCTAATATTTCTGAGTTGGATAGTGTCAGTCCTGCGCTGACCAACGACTTGCCTTTGCGGATAAATTCACTTACAGGCCCCTTAGTATGTGCTAATTCCATGACAGCGTCATGCTGTGACGTGTGAGCCCTGATACTTCCACAAAGTGTTAATACTCTCAATTTAATTACCTTGATTATAATTTGTCATTTGTCATTGGACGCGGAAAGACACGGATTTCACGGATTGACACGAAAGTTAAAGGCGAAAGGTGGGTTTCTTGCTTCCCCGCAACTCGCAACGCGTAAATCTTCTTGCTTCTTTTATCAAATAACTAATAACATTTAACGAATAACTCAGCCTTTTATTAAAGGCTGACCTGATGTTTTGAACTCAGAAATACCAATTTTCCATACACCTTTCTCTGAAAACGCCTCAATGGTTTGACGATGTGCTTTATTAATTAAGTTAGAGTGAGTTTCTTTTTTCTTTTTTGCATACTCTGCAAGTGTTACTATTTCCATTCCTTCAAGATATGCCAATCTTTTGTGATAACTATTAGTAATTGCTTTTCCAATGATCCCTTCCATAATTGACGTTTTTCTTTTGTCATCAAATTCCTTAAATGCATCATAGTATAATTTTCGATCGATGAACTTGATGTTTATTGGCACAAAACCTTCCCTTATAAGAAGATAATTATTTATCACTCTTCCGATACGACCATTTCCATCTACAAATGGATGAATATGTTCAAAAGTAAGATGTTGAAGGGCAACTCTTTTTATAATATTTTCATTGGGCGTTGAATAATATTGAACAAGCAATTCTTCAAGTTTTTCAACCACTTGATTTGGGTCTAAAGCAATGTGATTTGCAACGCGCACCCATTCATCGTTATTTCGAAATCGACCAGCGACATCATCACGAATATTGGTAAGGAGCATTTTGTGTAAAAACAAAATCATCTTAAGGTTTAATTCCTGTTCTTTTGCTTTTGTATGTATATAAGAGACGACTCGTGCTAAATTTTTTGCTTCAAATAATTCTCTTTCGGAAATATACCTGTCCAGGTCTATTTGTAATAAAATCTTTTCTGTTTCTTCGAGAGTAAGCGTACTGTTTTCAATAGCATTTGAATTATAAACCTGTTCTGCTACTTCTGCTTCACCAAGGAGTTTCAGAAGCGACTCTTTCCTTACAGCAACCTTGCAATATCGTTCTCGTAAAAAACGTATTTTGTTGAATATACTTAATACTTTTGCCATGGCTGAATTTTACACTATTTCACGCTATTGTCAACAAAACAGTGAAATTATATTAATTATTATATCATTTTCACGGTTTTGACGGCTTTCTGGTGATGCTGTTGATGAAGAATAAGATGGTTTGTCTTAACGCAGAGGCGCAGAGTTTGTCATTGGTCATTCGTCAATCCTTTTGCCACTAAGTCACAAAGAACACAAAAGATTTAATCCGCTAAGGAATGTAGGAAACTCAGGAAAAAATATACATAACAGAGCATTGGATTTTATACTCTTCCTGTACTTCTTGCCTGCCTGTCGGCAGACAGGCTTTCCTAAGATGTATCATTTCTTTGTCTGTATTTATCTGCGTATATCCGCGTCCCATCTGTTTTTTAATTTTAGACGAGATTAACAGGATAAACAAGGATTGATTTGTTTGTCAAATAAATAGGTATGGTGTCCCCCGATTTTGGCTCTCTTGACAAGAAAGATTTTTCTTCTAAAAAACATTTATATTTTATAGAATTATTATATTGAAAGACTCGGTCAGTTTATGACCTTAATTTTTTGACAAATGGTGAGATTCAAAAAAAGGAGGTTGTTATGCAAGAGAAAGAAATAGGTACAGTAACACACTATTACGGACATCTCAGTGTTGGCATTGTTGAGCTTCAAGATACTCTGAAAATTGGTGATACGGTCCATATTAAAGGGCATAGTGATGATTTTACGGAAACTGTCAAAACTATGCAGATTGAACACGCTGATGTCACTGAAGCTAAGGCGGGGGACATAATAGGTATAAATGTTACACAAAAAGTACACGCTCACGACAAAGTTTATAAGGTTATAGCTTAGAAAGAGACATTTGGACGCAGATTAACGCTGAAGTTAAAGGCGAAAGAAGAAAAGGAGCAAGAAGCGAAAGGATGCACGATCGTGCACATAGGATTTAGCCACGGATTTTCCCCCGGACAAATAGCGCTCCCCGGACTGAAAAGCGCCGAGGACAAGCGAGGGCGAGTAAAAGGCACGGATATGCACTGATGTTAAAAGCAAAGGAAAAGAAAGAAGAGAAAAAGAGAATATCGAATGTCGAACAAGGAATTACGAATTACGAATGAAAAGATGAAAATCTAAAGCAAAAGAAGAAAAGACATTTAGCCACGGATTTTCACGGAATGACACTGATAAAAAACGCTCCCCGCCTGCCCGCCGGTCTGTTAGGCGGGGACAAAAGGCAAGATTCACCGTGGCGAACAATACACCCCTACTTTGTAACATCTTTGAAATTACTATGCTGTTACCTAGGATGCCTGGTACCGGGATGCTCTGACCTGGGATGTTCTAATTTTGGGCGATTTGGCTTTGGGTGTTCTGGCTTAGGATGCTCTTCTTTAGAAGCAGCAGCCTTTGCTGCTTTGAAACCAAACACCACGATCATTTTAATACCATCTTTCTCAGAAAGTGTTCCAGAAACCTCCGCGTTTTCCCCGGCTAAGTCTTTGAGGGCCTCATAAGGGGCTTCATCGCTATGATTAGGAGTTAGCAGGAGGAGCGTTCCGTCTTTCGTAAGCACGCCCATTGGCATCCCTTTTTTTATACAACTTTTCGCACAACTTGCATGGCCTGATCCCTTAAGACCTTTCTCAATATAGCAACCCATATCGACTACTTCCCCGGCCCATGTCCCTTTATTGTCTTGCGCTAGGAGTGGCTGAGAGGCTAAGAACAAAATACTTACAATAAATATCCAGTTTAATGGTCGTTTCATAACTTCTCCTTTCCGTTTTGGTTATGTTTATAGAAATAGTTTTTTATTGTTTATGTAAAGCTAGCAATATAATTAACAAGATTCAAGTATTTTCTGCAAATTGGGATAATAGGGATAATGGGGACACATCCCTTTTTGGGCCTAATTTAGCCACGAAAGAGACGGAAAATCACGAAAAAAACATTGGACGCGGATATACGCAGATAAACGCAGATTGAGGAATTTAAGGATTGAAAAGAGAAAGGCTGTGGTTAAAAACAAAGAAAAAGAGAAGTTTAACAAAACAAAAGATAACTGCTTTTACTCTTCGTGCCTTACTTGTCCTCGCTTGTCCTCGGCGCCTTCCAGTCCGGGGAGTGCCTTCGTGGCAAAAGAAGAAAAGAGGTATGTAATAGATACATAGGGGAGAGAGAGAGTATGCATCCCTCCCCTCTCTCTCCCAGAAAGCATTCAAGGCATTGGCCAGTTTCTTCATACTGATTGGGGGAGGAAACCGTATTTAACAGCAATGGACTGTTAAGGTGCCAAGTACCTTGAACCCTATATTATTAGACGTTCATATAATACTTTTGTTGATATAAAGCAGTCGTAAATATACAGTTGCCAAAAATAATATCAATAGAGTATGCGCTCTGTTTTGACAAAAATATAGCACTATAAGCGCTAAAGGATTGACGATTTACGATTTCAGATTTACGATGAGGTTAGAAACAAAGAAAAAGAGAATATCGAATATAGAACAAGGAATGTTGAACTCCGACTAAAGCCATTAACTTTAGGCACTTTAGATCACTTTAAACTTCAAACTTCTTATTGCCTATTCTTTAAGGGGAAAATTGATACAACTACAATTCCGGCAGTGATAATATTGATGGCAAACCATAGCTCCCCCAGGTGTAATCTAAATATTGGGTTGTAAACCAGGGCCATGATCACTAATATCCATATCCATATTCGTCTTTTTAGACTTACGGCTTTATAGGCCAGGTAGATGAGTGTTCCGCAGCAAACCCAGTGAAGCAGGGTATAATAACCGGATGGATTGCCGGGATATAATGCCCATAAAAGCATTCCACCTGCAATGGCTTGCGGCAACCAATTTCGCTTCATTACTTTTCCGTTCGCGCCAAACAGCTCCGCCCAGCAAACCCGCCCAGCAAACCCGCCCAGCAAACTGGCGGACAGGCTGGCAGACAGGGATTTGGGATTTACGAATGACAATTGACGAATGACTAATAACTAATGACTTTTCTGCGAGATTATTTGCAGACGAGCTTTCGATTAAATGAAAACTTGGCTCTGATCTCTGCGGGTTTTCCGCCGATCTCAAGCACCGGGTGTGCAAGAAAGTTGATCGGCCCTGTTACCGGGCCCGGTTCAACGACAAGATCCCGGCCCCGGCTTAATTCAATGCGGTTTGCCGGATGACGGCCAAAATAGTAACTGGACAGATTAGAGTATTTGTCAGCTTCGCTGATATCAACAGGCCACCATTTCCCTTCAGCGTAAAACTCTGCACCGCAATGATAACCGTGAATTCCTCCATCATTTCTGGCGGAAGGGATTGACGCTCCCATCGAAAAACGTGACGGGATACCGATACTTCTCGAGAGTGCAATGAAGTAGGAGTGAAAATCAGTACAGTTTCCTGTCTTTACATTGCAGGCATAAACGGCGTCGCCATTACCCCAGCCCTCGCCGTTCCTGATATATTGCATATTGTCGATGACGTAGTCGTATAAGGCTCGAGCACGCATGAGATCTCCATTCTTCCCTTCAACAGCTTTCTCCGCAATGGTTTTGAAATCTTCATTGAGAGGCACCAGGCGATTCGGTTTTAAATACTCCTCCGGAGCTGACTGAGGTTCGACATAAGCGTCCTTTTCAATTCTTCGGACATGGAAGAGAAGCTCGACATTTTTTTTGCTGTCTTCCCGGTCAAGATCGACTAAAAGAACATGGTTGCCGTATTTCTTTTCTGTTAAGATTTGCCTCTTCCCCGGAACCTCCATGGAGCTTACCTCGACCGTTTGAAAGGCATCCGAAGTCGGCAGAGGGATCCACATACGGGCGGGTTCCGTTATTTCAGGCAATGCAACCGTGTATAAAAAATCGAATTCGTCCTGACCGTTGAGCACCCCTAAAAGGTCTCGAGATGCTTCTTCAACCGGAACCCGATGCCAGGTCTTGTCTTCTTTCTGTTCCCATGCGTAAAAAAGCTGACCATTAATCTTGTGGACAGTTGTTTCAGTAACCTCCATTGAACCGGGGTCACCCCTGAGAAAGAAATCGACATCATATAAATCACCTCCAACATCTGCAACATCCACACAGGCAAAGTGGTAACGCGGACCCAGGTTTGCCAGGTATTCGGTGTGAACACGAACCAGTTTAAGTTTGAGTTCTTCCTCTTTGAATGGAAGTGTAAAATAACCACCCCCTAAGCGCATTTGCTCTTCAATATAGTGTTGTATTCCGGCCTCGATATCCGCAGTGACTACATGGGGAACAATAGTTGGGGTAGCTGTAGTAGAGGGAGCAGTAACACAAGCGGTTTGGGTTACACTGAAGGTGCCCAGCACCAGGAACATAATAATAAAAACAATACGGCTTCTCATCATTTGCCTTCTTATCCTTAGTTAATTACTCATTCGCGGTATGTTAGATAATTAATAAAAATGTAGGGGCGTAAAGTCATGCCTTCGGCAGATTCACCGTGGCAAACAATACACCCCTACTTTGTGACATCTTTGAAATTACTATGCTATTACTTAGGTTACTCAGCCTCGTGATCGTGCTATTCTGATTTTGGGTGCTCTGCAGGGTGCTCTGCAGGATGCTCTGCTTTTGTGGGCTCTTCCGTAGAAGCATCAGCAGCATCAGCAGCATCAGCAGCAGCCACCTCAGCTTCAGCAACAACAGCAGCTTCAGTATCAGCAATAGCCACCTCAGCTTCAGCAGCAGCTTCAGCTACCTCAGCTTCAGCAACAACAGCAGCTTCAGCCTTTTGTTCGTCTGCTGCCTGAACATTCCCATTCATGACGCCCAGAGTTGCAATGGCAGCAACAAAAATAAATGTTAAAAATATTTTCATCTCTTCTCCTTTCCTAAAAAATTTCCAATATTCTAATAATTAAAAACCGTGTTTTCAATACATCAAAACTACTAAAAACCATTTAGATTTACTTAGGATGCCTTTGGGGATGCTCTGCTTTTAGGTGTTCCGGCTTAGGATGCTCTGCTTTTGGGTGTTCCGACTTAGGATGCTCTGCTTTTGGGTGTTCTGCAGAAGCAGCAGCTTCAGCATCAGCAGCAGCCACCTCAGCTTTTGGATGTTCTGCATGTGGATGTTCTGATTTTGGATGCTCTGATTTTGGATGCTCAGCTTTTGGATGTTCTGTCTTAGGATCTTCTTCTCCCTGAACCGTCCCATTCATGACGCCTAGAGTCGCAATGGCAGCAACAAAAACAAATGTTAGTAATATTTTCATGTCGTCCCCTTTCCTAAAAGAAATTCCAATAACCTGATAATTTAAAACCGTGAACTCAAGATGTAAAAATTACTAAAAACCATTTAGATTTACAAGGATTATATTTTGAGCCTGAGGATTGATACGACTCACGCAAAGGCGCTCCCCGGACTGGAAGGCGCTCCCCGGACTGGAAAGCGCCGAGGACAAGCGAGGAC
>Ga0187827_10005054_pt1 | contig 15799 bp, 6 predicted proteins | sample ETNtaG_39_FD_167969 | JGI IMG/M metagenome (GOLD analysis project Ga0187827, IMG submission 167969) | Marine microbial and viral communities from oxygen minimum zone, Eastern Pacific Ocean - ETNP2014_SV_150_PacBio MetaG (Illumina Assembly) | ecosystem: Environmental > Aquatic > Marine > Hypoxic...
GGTAGTAATCGCTGCCACGCCGGAAAAGGATGCGGGTGCCTTCTTCTTCGGACGTTACTTTGAGCGCGGTGTAGGCCGTCAGGTGCCTGGGCTCTGTCAGTCCGATTTCCAGGATGGACGAGCTGGTACGGCCGGGCCATTCCCGATCGATCCAGATTGTCTTTTCGAGGTAGTCGACTTTGGAGACCATTCCGGTTCGTTCACGGGTGGCGACCTCAATCTTTGCCTCCGGCGCGATGAGGAGCGTGCCGCCGGTGAGGGTGGCGATGCGAAGCCCGGCCGCGTCTGTGCCGTAGAAGGCATGTTCCGCGGACACGTCGAGTTTGCCGTTGCCCAGCATTACGGAGCGCGTCCGGTCGGGCCGTCCGTCGGCGAAGTTGATATCGGTATGGCCGTTGATTGTTTTGACTTCGGCCGCAACGGCACGGAGCGCGTCCCTTTCATTGCCGGCGATGGAGAGCAGACGTTTTGACACGATGAAAGGGCGACCGATGAAGGGCTCGATGATGGCTGTGAATGCGGTTTCGAGGCCCTCCTTTTCTGACTGCCGGCTGAGGAATGCACAGGTGTAGTGGTATTTCCATTTCTTGCAGACGGCCTCGGCCTGCATGGCCGTCGCACCTTTCGCATCGAGGAGATGAAGGCGCATGAAACGGCGTGCAGTTGTCAACTGCGCCGCATCGGGTGTAGCGCCGGCCTTGGGCCGCCATTTAAAATTCTTGCCCGTCATGAAGGCTTCTGTGCCCGCGTGCGGGATGCCTCCTTTGCCCTCCTCATCGTTGTACCTGCGTTGCCGCCAGGTGACTTCCAGCGTGTCCGGCGACATGCCGACTTTGTTGCGGTCGGGCAATCTGCTGAACGCTGATAAGAAACGAGCGGGTGAGAATTCTGGCGTTTGGCCCTCGGGAACAGGTGCGGCCGCTCCCCCTGGATTCACATCGGTAGCGTTCCATTGAAAGCCATCATTGATCGGGCCGTGGAAATTGTATGTATGAGCCTTTCCCCCCGCGGCCCTGAACACATCGAAGACATACGAATTTGCGGGGGTGATGTCGGCGGGCAGCTTCGAACCCGGTACCTGCTGTGAGGGTGGCAGCGACTGCGAACCGATACCTTCGTCCACGTCGATCAGTGAGATTTGCCGGCGCAGTAGTTTGCCGGCACCGGTCGGTATGGCGGCGGCGGCAAAATAGCGGGCGCCCGGTGTATCTGTGAGCGCGGTCGCATGGGAGTTAAGGAAGTTCTGCTCGTAATCGATTTGAACGGTGTTGTGCAATCGGGTGTCGCGATCACCCGGTGAGGAATATCCGGGGCGCTGCCCGCCATCGATCGTCATGGGGATTCCATGGGCGGAGATCTGCAGATCAAGCCCGTCGTGATGGTGGTGCCCATAACCATAGCCGATGCGAACGTAAGCCGCGCGACGGAAACGCGGGTCATCGTGCTGAAGGCCGGTTTCGAGAATCCCGGCCCATTGCGGCAGGACCCGTGAACGTCTGTTCAGCCACGGGGCACGGGCCTGCTGTGCGGCCGCGGTTTCGATCGCGTTCCACTCTTTGGAAGTCATATTCGACAGGATGGATTTTGCTTCTTTGAGTTTTTTTCCTGTACGGCCGACGTAGTGCTTGAGGATAAAGGCGAACTGTGGATCCTTCGTCCAGCGCCAGCCGTGTACGGCGAAATCGAGTCCCCGCAGCGTGTGACCGGGTGGCTTGTCCGGCCCGCAGACGTCTCCGATGCGAGGGAAATCCCAGCCGGCAACAATCTGATTGAGCCTGAAATAACAATGTACGAGACCTTTGGGATATCGTTCGGCATCGGAAAGATCGTAACTCCGGTCGCCGCCGGCCTTGATGTACTGCTCGAGTGAAGTGGCCACGCGGAGCGCGTTCTCGCCCTGCACGTAATAGGACGAGCCGATGTATTCCCCGCCGTCCCGGCACGTGCCGGAGATCATCGCGTCCGCGATGCCGGAAACGGGGAGCGGGTAGATGAAAGTGCGGCTGAAGAGCCATTCCATCCAGGGACGGGTGAATTTGTTGTCACCCACGACCGCGGCGAGATTGGCGATGTCGACCGGGTCTGTGTGGTAGTGGTATCGCATGATTCGCTTTGCTACGGTCTGAACGAGGTAAACGTCGATGAGACGGATCACGTCCTCCGAGGTCTTCACCCACGGTACAAATCGTCCGACCGATTTAGCGATCCGGTCGTTCCCTTTGATGAAATCGTACAGTTGGTCGTACTGGTACATGATGGGATTCACATACAACGGATAGTGCGGCATGTAGAACGCGGCAGTGCCCCGACGTCGGCAACGCAGGTCGCGCCCGAACGCGCCCCTGGTGTGCACCAGACTCCGAATCCAATCTGAATAATTGAGCGTAGGGAACGCGTACGCGTAACGCACAAGTTGGATCACCGCGTCGTGTGCGTAATCCGATTCTCCGGTGGCCAGGTACCGATTAAGCCCGCCGGCGCCGTAGTAATTCCTGATCACGCGGGCAACCCTTTCGGATATGGGGCTCCACACTTTGCCTTCGGCCGGATTTTCCGGGCCCGGATAGTAGAGTCCCGCACCATCATCTTTGAGTGGATACGGATCGGGCAGTGGCCGATTGTTACGCAGGTCGTCATTCGTATAGACAAGCCCGAGTTTCGCGTTGAAGAGGAAACAGGCCTCTACCTTTGCATTGGCCGGGAAGTTCTCAGGGATCTTATTCACGACCACCGGCTCCCACTTGCCGTACTTCTCTTCTATCTCTCCCGCAGACATTTTATCCGTGCCGGAGACAACTCCCTTCACCGTGCCATATCCAGTGCTCATCCGATTGCTGGCCTGCGCATTCGGAGGCGGGAAGGCTTTCCAGATTCGGGCGTCTTTTGCCAGACGCCCCGCCTCGGATAAGGGCTCGCGAGTTTTGTGGCCGGCCTTCATCCGGCTTTCGAGCTTCGCCCTTGCTTCAGGAACCGCGCTTAGAATCGTGGTCTTCCTTTTCAGAACACGATTCTCAATGCCGGCCATCACGTCATCGAGAGAAATGTTGTGAAGGAGCAGGTCGACCTGGCTGCCGCTGTCGAGAGCCAGCCTGGCCTGGTAAGCGCGCTTTGCGGGCGCGTGAAAATAGAATTCGGCCACGCTGTAGAACTCTTCGCAGTAGCCGATACGGAGCCGGTAGCTGGATGTCTCGCCCTGGATGCCGTCATTTACAGACATCCTGAGAAAGGCTGGCATCCGAAAGTCTTTCACCTGTTCCGGTGCGACCGCGGCGATGACGCGCACCGTGTAAAGACCGATGCCGAGCTCGCCGAGATCGAGATTGAATTCGGGCGCCCCCACCTTGCAGCGAATCACTGGCACCGGCTTTAGTTTGAGTCCTGTATCTCTGACTGATTTGTGCCTCGGCACCCAGAAGACGGGCGATGCATACTGCTCGGCATGCTGTTTCTGAGCTCCGGGGATATTTGGTGCCACCCAGTTCTTGAGCTGGCTCTGCACATCAAAGAAGCTCCGGATCGGCATGTACTTGAACATGTAGGCCCGGTAGTGCTCGACCGAGCCCGGGTAGAGTTGCAGCTCCGGATAGAGTCCCTCGGTAGTGAACGGAAGGTCCCCATCCAGTTGGCCTGTAGACCCGGGATGGCCGGCCGGCTCTCCATGCTGAGTTTTGAACTTCGGAACTTCGACTCCTGCAAGCGGCCCGCCAACCAGGTACTTGAATTCTGCCTTCAGAGGCTGAAAGCAGAGGTTTGAGCAAACGAAGACGGTGCCAATAAAGACTGGGATACGCATTACTTTGATTTCAGGCGAAATGAAAAAAATCTGCCACGCGGTGGGGAGGGAAGAGCGATGAAGATGAAGAAGCAGAGATACTGCATGGACGGAGAACAATAAATCTGGATTCCGATCCGGACATCAGTATTCAGGGCGCGAGCTACTTCGTCCCCAGGTCGGCCACGATCTTTTCGGCTCGCGCTATTGCCGCATGGATCCCCTCGAGATCATCCTCAGCCTTCTTGACTCCCTCCTCGGCTTTCTTGATCCGGGCAGCGGGAGCGCTGTCCCATCGGGCTTCCATGAGGGTGTATCGGGCGATGCGGATGTTTCGCTCCTGCTCGATCTTCTTGAGTCTGTTCGCCGCGATTGAGTGCCTTGCTTTTGCCAGTTCCAGCTTAGGTACATACTTCGCCACCTCTCCTTCAAATCTTCTCTGCTGCGCTTCAAGGCCCTGCAGTTTCTTTGCATTTGCCGGGTCTTGCTTCTTTCTGAGCTCGGCTGCCTGGCTGGCAAATGACGCGGCCCTCTTCTTTGTGTCCTCCAGCAGTTTCGTGAGACTGTTGAGCCCGTTCCGAGCCTGTTTCTCCTGGCCCTTGAGGCCGGCCTTGCGCATACTGATCTTGTGCGGGTGCTCGTCGAAGCCGAGAGCGATCGACTCAATGGATGAGCCGCTGGGCATGACGCTGCGATCCTGGTTGTTTTTGATAATGGTGCCTTTGCCCTCTGCAATCAGCGCGGGCGGGGCTGGCCGATTGCCGGGCTGGTGGTTCATGAACATCGGGCAGGCAAGGTTGAAGCGGATGACGTTTCTGCCCGCGGTCTCTTCCTCGATGATCCCCTGCGCCTGCGACGCGTGGATTTCATCGTCTGAGCAGTGGTTGTAGGCGACGGTGCAGCCTGAGGCTGTTCCAGCGAGGCGGATGCCGGCTCGGCCCTCGAGCGCCTGGTTGTTCGTCCGGCAAAGATTGGAAACAACGTGCCCGCCGGTGACGTTCTCCAGCAGGATGCCGTCCCCATTGTTGTAGCCGGAGTTGTTGGCGATAAGGAGTGGATTGGCCACATCCTTCAGCGTGAGGCCCGAAGAGCGATTGCTCCGGGCTACGCATCCTTCGACCTTTCCGGACTCCTTGACGTTTTCCAGCACGAAGCCATTGCGGCAGGATTTGGCTAGGCTGAATTTTGCATGCACTTTGCCTCCGCTCAGTCTGTATCCATCGCCGGCTGTTCCGATTACCCGGCTGTCCCGGACGGTCACAGTTGCGCCGCTTGCATGTATGCCGTCACCTTCCCATCCGCGGATGTCGATGTTCTCGATATGGATGGCTCCACTGGCTCTGAGATCGATGGCAGGCGCACGCTCGGCTTTCGGATCGTAGCGGCCCAGAATGGTCAGGCTGCGGACGGCAGACTTTTCGATTCCTTCCCCGGTGATCAGCGTGCCCTTGTAGCCGTTTGCCGCGTAGAGAACGGTACCGACGCCGTGACCGGCGAGTGTGACTTTGGATGGAAGTTCCAGCGCCTTCTTCAGGGGGTAACGGCCCCCGGGCAGTTGTAGGGTGCCGCCGGTTTCTGCCAGTTGGTCAAGGGCTTTCTGAAATCCACCTGCAACATTGAAGAGGCCGTAGTGCTTTCTGCCGTCTACGATGGGCTCGGGCAGTGACGGTCTGGCCACCGGTTTGTCGCGGCCGGCGCCTGGCTTTAATCCAAGTTTCGCGGCCAGTCCCAATCCCTTTTCGTGATATACCGAATCCTCCGGCTTGCCTTCGACGACCAGTGGCTTGCTCGGGCTCAGGCCCGTATTGCCAACGACAGCAAGGCCCTTGTTGCTTTCGCCGATGCTGAGCTTGCCGAGCTGATGCTCCGCCACGACGTAGTAATGTGAGGCGCCGAAGTAGAGGGGCAGGCCGGGGTCTGCCGGTCTGCCGCCCAGGCCGAGCGATGCCATTCGGTTGTTGAAGAACAGTCCCGCATACGCGCCTCCAATACCCATGCCTTTTTTGCAGTCGTTGCCCACGAGCAGATTGAAGACGTCGCCCACACCCGGATAGCCACCGAAGTTGTCGAGCGTGTTTTTGTAATAAACACCGTTTTCGTTGCTGAAGCAGAAGTAGAGGCCGAGGTCGTTGCCGACCGAGTGATTGCGCCCCCAGAGGAATCGTTGTGTCTGCGTGCCCGGATGAAATCCGTTGCCCGTGCCAGTGACGGTGTTGTCGGTAACCAGCGCTTCCGCGGCAAGCTGGACGCTGATGCCGTCTGCGGGGAATTTCTCGACGTTGATGCGCTGGATGCGCGGGCCGTAAAGGCTGCCGAACGAAATCGGGCAGGTATTGAAGCCGCCGCTTGCCTCACCGGAATCGGGGCCGCGCAAGGTCATATCCTGCACCTGGACGAATTCGGCAACGACGCAGAAGACAAGGGGGAAGAAACTCTTGAGAGACTTTGCATTCTTAGGAGCAATCCCCCTGACGGTAAGGACGCTGCCCTCGATGGCCGTAATGTAATGGTTCCTTCCAGGCTGGTTTTCGTCGGAGCCTCCCACGTGGCTCCAACCGCCCCCGAAAGAGATTCCATCGCCAGTCAGAAACCTGGATGCATCCTCTACAGTAACGCGGCAGTCACTCACGCCCTGATCCAGTTTCACGATCTTTGTTTCGTGGATGTCTGCGTGCTTGAGAAAGGTCTTATCGCAGCCCTGCCCGCGCAGAGAGACGCCGCTGCGCAGGGCGAGATGCCGCCGCATGACAAATTCGCCAGCAGGCAAGACCACTGCCCCGCCAGTGGCCGGCAGGGAATTGATCGCTGCCTGCATACCCGGCGCGGGATTGCCGGGATCGATGAAGTCTCTTGCATAGACGGTCGCCTGCTTGTTTTCCTTGCGCGAATTAGTCGCCAGTGGCAAAGCGAAGACCGCGCCGCGCCGGCTGTAAAGCTTAACCGCGTGCACCCAACCGTTGGGCATGCAGTTCATATAGAACTGGCGGTTGACCTCGCTTCGTTCGATCGGCAGCGCACAATCTTTGACGACCGTTTTGCCGTCGATCGTGATCGTTCCTTTGTTGTCCAGGATGGTCATCTCCACGGTGTAAGTCTTTTCGAAAGCAATGTTGATCACACCGTTCTCTTCCAGAGAGAGTGGCTTCTTGTCGGGGCTCACATGCAGACGAGCTTGAAAAAAGTCGGGGTAACCTCCACCGCCCCATCCCTGCTCGCCGATCCGCAGCCCGATCCGAATGCTCGAGTAATTCACATTGTCGAGCCTCAGAACGATCACTGCGCGCATGTCCCCACGGGGCATGGTGCGTGTGCAGAGAATGTTGTTGTCACTGGGCCAGATCCTCGTCACGCGCAGTTTCCCGTCCTCGATTCGCCAGTCCCCGCGCAGCACGTGCCAGCCCGGCCCGATCATTTCGCGATCGAAGGTGTCTTCGAAAATGGGATGCCATTCAGTGGCGCTGAGAAAAGCGACCTGGCCGGTGAAAGAGGCCACCAGAACGAGCAGAAATAAGATTCGGTGTTTCATGATGAGTGCTCAATAACCTGTTCTGTAAGTTTGTCCACCTTCACTTCAGCCGTTCCGTCACTTCGTGGAGCTTCAGAGGTCTGGAGGCCGTCGAATAATAACTTCGATCATCCAGTAGAGGCAGGGGCGATCCGAAAAGGTGTTTGAAGACAAGGCGGAATGTGTTCACCGGCGAGATGGTATCGTAGGCGTCCTCAAGTTTCTCTCCCTGAAAATATATAGCGTTCAGGACAGGCATACGTTCTCGGACATCGGAATTCTCCAGGCTTTCCAGATCCAGTTTCGAGCCTGGGCCGTGATCGCCTTGAATGATGATGACAGGCCGGGGGCCGGGCGCGCTGAGGATGGCCTCAACGGCCTCTGTCAGTTTCTGATTCATAAAGGTGGTCTGATCGCTGTAGCGAGTCCTGTACTCCTGAAGAGTCATTTCTACGCCGACCAGCAGTTGCGCGTCATCGAGTGAAAACCGGGCGTCGTAAGAGACCTCTTCACCTTTCGACCCGAACACAAACGGCGGATGAGGACAGAGCAGATGGCAGAAAACGAATTTAGGTTGAGGGATGGCCGGCAGGCGTCCGAGCCGTTTCAGATTGCTTAAGATTCGATGCCGGTGCTGGCTGTGCGGGCCGAGGCTGCCGCCCAGCACGAGGGGCAGCGGGGTCGTGTTGATCAGGACGTTCTGAAACTCGCTTATGAAGCGTCCCGGCCTGATATAGAGATCGGCAGTCGGAAACTCCGTGGCAAAACTCCCCGTTGAAAAAGAGACGAATCGATATCCAATTCCCTTGAGGAAGGCCAATACGGAGTTCTGCCGAATCATCGCGGTCAGCGGAGCCGTGCCACTGGAATCCGGCCCCGCCGCTTTTGCGACTTCGTCCAGGTACACGCTGTTGAGCGAAGATGCGAGCGACAGTGAAGTCTGGCAGTAATTCGCAGCACTCTTGTCTCCAACGAAAAAGCCCTTGCTTCGCAGATATTGGATGAACGTCGAGTTATCGAAGCTGAAATACTCTTCGAGCACATCCTGCCGCCCGTACCCATCCATGATGATGTAATAGATGTCTGGGCGTTCGGACGGTATGTCGCCGGTGGCAAGCTGAGTACCACCGCCCTGACCGCTCAGCCCCTTCTCGCTCAGAACTAGATGGCCAGCTAGAACAATATAGAGACTGACGGCAAAAACATTGAAAGCCTGCGACAGCGCAGCCGGGCTCTTCTTTCGGCGAGTACACCAGAACGCGCCCGCGGCAAACACCAGAAGCGACAAAGGCATGACGGCCAAATCGGGATTCAGACCTCCTGACGAATCAAGCAAGAGCGTCTTCAGGGCTTCATAAAAGTGGCCGTAACTCATGAAGAGAATGAGAAAGAGCGTCGTAATGATGGCGCCTCTGCTGAAATCCTTGAGGGCGCGGCCGAGACCGAAAGCCATGCCGATGGCCGTGAGGGATACCAGTGTCACAGGTATGAACAGATCCTGTGCCTGAACCCTGTCGTAATTTCCCAGAAAGAGAAAAACGATTGGAAAATTCCCGCTCAGTATCGGATGTATGAGATGTCTGGCGTTACCTTTCATGACGGGACGAAGAATATAAGAAGGACGAGAAACACTCTATGAAGAACCTCAACATCGCCGTCCTCGGGGCGGGCAACATCGCACAGCAACACCTGCCCGTTCTCAAAGACCTGCCCGAGATCGGCTGCATCACGCTCGTCGATTCGGACCCCGTGACCCTCCAGCAGACTGGAGATCGTTTTGAAATCGATCGGCGATTGAGCTCGGTCGATGACCTGAAGTCAGACAGCCTGGACGCGGTCTTTGTGCTGGTTTCCGTGCTGGCCGTTCATGAAGTCGCGAGCCGGTTTCTCTCTGCAGGGATCCCGACTTTTCTGGAAAAGCCCCCGGGCATTCACACCTGGCAGACGCAGGAACTTGCCGACCTGGCGCGTGAGAATTCAACCCTCGCCATGGTTGGCGTGAACCGTCGCTTCTACTCGACCAGCATGGCCGCGAGGAAAACAGCACTCGCTGCCGGCCCCATTCAGACGGTCACCGTCGAGGCCCACGAAGATATCCAACGAGTACGAAACGGGACGAAGTTCCCTCCGGAGGTTCTGCATCGCTGGAGCGCGGCGAACGGTATCCATGCGCTGGATATGATCCGTTTTTTTGGCGGTGATGTGAGCAGTGTCACTTCCATCCAGCATAAGGTGGAAGGCGAAACGCCGGACGCGCACGGAGCGCTGATCGAATTCGAGAATGGCGCTCTCGGTCGTGCCGGGATGGACTGGCTTGGCCCGGGCGGACATCGATTTGAAATCCGCACAGCCGGCATGACGCTCACTTCTTCGCCGGGGTATCGAACAGTGACCGTTCAGGAACGGGGCAAAGACCGATTCCTTCTCGAATATGATGAAATCGATCTGAACTACAAGGCCGGCTTCTTTCGCCAGGACAGTACCTTCATAAGGTGCGTCCAGACAGGCGGCCCGCTGCCATTCCCTGCATGCGACCTCGACGACGCGGTAAAGACAATGCAGTTGATCGATGAGATTTCAGGGACTGAGTGACCAGAGCTGGCCCCGCGGTGGCAAAATGGCGAATGGTGAAAAAGAAAAGGCTGTCCATCCGGTGCGGATGAACAGCCTTTCTGTTCGGAGGATAAGCGCGGTTATGCGATGAAGTCGATGGGGAACTTGTCGGAAGGCGAATGCGGTGTCGGATGCGCGATTTCAAAAGGAACAGGCTCAGGAATGGCCTGCGGTATATCCTTGACTTCATCTTCAGTTCCAGGCTCAAACAGCACGACCGGTTTGGCAATCGGATTGGCCGAAATGACCGGGACACTCAGGTCAACGTCTTCGATAATCATCTTGGTAACGGTTATCGGAGTCCTGATCTTCTGGATGTCATTCAGGATGACTGGCTTTTTGACATGATTGAGAACCGGGTTCTTGAGAATGAGCGGCTCTCTGTTCAATTCAGGAACTTTAATGTCAAAAGGTTCATCCCTGAACACGGGCTGGAATCGCTGAACAACGTTATAGATAACGTTGGATTTGGGGGCAGATACTGCCATCAATACCTCCTGTGCAGTAGAACGTGGGTACAGAGAAAGAAACCGAAGCGACCGAATTCACGGGTCAATTCGGAACTGTGTGGAAGGCTCCGTCGCAAGCGACGGTACTGCTGGCAGGCATTTGAACGATAGAGACCGTCAAGGTCTTGAGGGAAGCCCGATACACCGCTGGGATCGAGAAGGGGAGTGGCCCTCGAATGGAGCTTTGGGGCAGGGACGGCCGGGAGACGTTGCACCCTCAAAGATCACACCATGCGCTATTATCGGCATACACATCATCTACTTTAATAAAAAAGTAGATTCAGATTTTGAACTCTCCCTCAGAAAATGCCCGGACCTGCGACCTGCGTGTACAAGAGCCCAATATGATGAAAGTGCAGATTTGTCTCTGAGAGAAAAGTCTGACTGCCATCAAAACTGCAGGCACAATACTTCCTTTTCAATTATCGCATGGACGCAGAAATCTTTAGCTTTTTGCCAGGTTTTGGCCCTGGAAATGTCCAGCCGCCTGTTCAATCCCAGAATTTCACGCCCCAAAACGTACCAGAACGGGGCCAACTGCGACTGAGTCTCAATAAAATGTAAGTTCTTTGTTCGTATAAGCTTAAGTTGAAATCATGAAATGAGATGTTAACATCTCATTTCGTTGCTCTAGACGCCCTTCAGGCCGATTCTCTGATGTTTGAAGTCTCACCCACATCTGTATTTCTTTTCGCATTGTTGACCGCGGTGACGACGGGGTTCGGGGTAGCGCCGTTCTGTTTCCTCAAGCAGATGAATCGCAAGTGGCTCGCAATTTCTAATGCGGTAGCCGCGGGCTTCATGCTTACTGCCTCTTTCGGGCTTGTATATGAGGGACTGAATTACAGCGCTGGAAAAGTCGCAGTTGGCATTGCCTTGGGCCTCTGGTTCATTGTCTGGTCTCAGGAAAAGCTCAAGAAGAACCAGGATCTCAGGATCGGCAAGCTCAAGGCACTGGACGCCCGTAAAGCAATTCTGCTCCTTGGTGTAATGACTCTTCATTCGTTCACTGAAGGAGTCGGGGTCGGGGTCTCGTTCGGTGGAGGCGAAAGGCTGGGGCTTTTTATCACGGCAGCCATTGCGCTCCACAACATCCCTGAAGGTCTGGCCATTGCTCTCGTCCTGATTCCGAGAGGCTGCAAACTGTGGACGGCCGCGCTCTGGTGCATCTTCTCCAGCATTCCTCAGCCGTTCATGGCCCTTCCGGCATATTGCTTCGTCGAGCTGTTTGCGCCTGTCCTGCCCATCGGGCTCGGCTTCGCAGCCGGCGCCATGATCTGGATGGTTTTCTGTGAGATGCTGCCGGAATCCATCGAAGAAAGCTCACCAAACGCCGTGGCGGTGGCCGTGACCATCTCTGTAGCCATTATGCTCCTGCTCCAGGAGACCTTGAGATAAGGCGGCAGACACATCTGACGCTCTGTCGGCCGAAACCAGGAGAACCTCATCGAACGAATGAGGAACGTCAGTACCATCATTCAGATCCCCTGTCAGGTCGTTATGCCGGAGGCATCGCGAAACGGAAATCCTATGTAACCGACGTGGACCAGAAAATGACGACGAACGTGCCAATTCTCGTATACCACCATGTCTATCCGGAAGGTACTCCCGAGCTGAAAGCAGCGACAGGAGAAAGTGCCGCCGGCGTCATCGGTGAAGCAGAATTTCGGCGCCACATGGATTTTATCTCGACCGAAAACTGGAATGTCGTTTCCACGTCAGATGTTGTGGATTGGATCATCGACGGGACTCCTCTGCCGGATCGGGCCTTGGCACTGCACTTTGACAACGGGTGGCTGGATACACGGACCGTGACGATGCCGATAGTGAGAGCCTTCGGCATGACGGCCACCTGTTTCCCAATCACTGATGGTGTGGAGGCCGCGACTGAAGGCCAGATCGCATCCGTTCGCACTCTGACAGAAGGACAGATCGAAAAACCTTTCATGACCTGGCAGCAAGTCGGGGAACTGTCAGATGAGGGTTGGGAGATTGGCGCCCACACCGCCACGCACCCCAAGGTAGCCGAGAAACACGCGGAGGAAGGGGACGATGGGGTGCTGTGGGAAGTAGAGACTTCAAATGCCCTCTTCCGGAAGCGGCTCGGAATGATCCCGCAGCACTTCGCCTATCCCAGCGGGTCGCGTAACGACCGCACAGACGAGCTGCTGGGAGGAATTTATCGCTCTCTGCGGCTGTGGCACTTCGAGTATCCCGTGGTGTGGACTTTCACCAGCCAGAGCACTTCGCCGATGGCCATCGACTGTCAGAACATCGACGCCCGCGTGTCCTTCGACGATTTCAAACGAATTTTCGATGAAGCCGTTCTCCCGTAATCTGGCGAATTCGGATACGCGGTCTGAAGCTCCGAACACGAGTGGTCTCTCTGGACAGAACGTATCAGATACGGCAAGTCGTCCCGAGCCCGAGGCTCTATGATGCGAGGCATATACTGGAATGCTGAAAGCCCGTTCCCCAATCTGGATGCTCTTCTTCGCCGCTGAGGTCTCAGTCCCTTCCGCTCTTCAGGCGCAAGACGATTGGGCGAAGGGCGTATTCAGATCCATCGACCGGCGAATTGACTTCAAACCGAAGACGGCCTTTTTCGTGCGTCGCACTTTGGCGGCACCCGCCGTTGACGGGGAACTGAATGATGCAGTCTGGGGCAAAGCCAACAAGATTAATGGGCTGTCATCGGGCACTGCCCAGCCTCGCGGCCGGACTGAGATTCTGGTTACCGCGGACGCTCAAAACCTTTACTTGGCCTGCAAGTGCTACGAGCCAGAGATGAATCGGATTCGCTCCGATGTCAAGCCTGTGGCTAAGAGGAACATCCCCGTATGGCGTGACGACAGCGTCGAGCTTTTCATTGACCCGACAGGAGGCGCGGGCAAGCACTACCAATTCATCATCAACTCGGCCGGCGCACTCTATTATGCGGAAAACAATGGCCGTGGCCTTGAGTGGAAGGCCGAGCTTCAGGCCGCCGCGCATGTGAACAAGGACTTCTGGTCCGCAGAGCTTGTCGTGCCATTTGAGGCGATCGGGCTAGATGGGAGTCGCTCCGATATCGCAGTCAAGATGCAGTTCTGCCGCACGGCCACTCGTCGCAGCGAGATGACTTCCTGGCGACCGGGATGGAACGACCCCAAACATTTCGCGCCAGTGGTCATCGATCGGAAAGCAACCGCTGCTCCCACCATTGAAGAGCTCAGCCTGGGCAATCTGTGTCCGGGCACGAACAACCTTCGCATCAGGCTCAGAAACTTTCCCAAGGGAATTTACGAAGCCCGGTTGGCTCTGGATCAGAAGCCTATGGGCAATTTACGGCTGACTGGAAACGAAGGAACTACTGAGCTTCCGTACATTCTGGACCGCGAAAATCGAAAGGTTGAGGCCGAGATGATCGTCGTCCGTAAAGACACGACACCGGAAAAAGTCATCGATTCCGTCAAGGGGACGTTTTTCGTGCCGCTCGGTCTGACGCTCTCCTTTCGCAACGCCCACATTTCCGAAAACGGTAAGACTCGGCTGTGGGTACGCGTGCTTGCGGGCGACGCGGAGACCATACGTCTCCGGGCCACCGTGTCCGATGCCCACTCGAAGCCGATCCGTTCTTTCGACCTGCCTGACCTGCCCGGAGGCGCGGGCCAGGGCTGGTTTGATTTCAGCCCGACAGGCCTTCCCGCTGGTCGATACTCCCTTCGCGTGGAATCACCGCACGTTCCTTCTACTGCCACGGCCACGTTCCATGTAGAAAGAATCGTGTTGCCCGAACGAGCAACCATCCCGGTCTCCGTTGACGAACCGGTCGGTAGAGAGTGGCAGTCCTTTCCGGCGACCTTTGGGGTTCCGTTTCCGCACGCGACGCTCGATTCGGCGGATCACGTGCGACTCGTTGACCGCAATGGCAAAGAAGTGCCGTCGCAGATCACGGCGACCTCCTCATGGAACGCGGATCGGCGAGACGTTCGCTGGCTCATGGTTGATTTTCTGGCGTCCTCGACGATGAACAAGGGTGGTGAATATCGCGTCGAATTCGGCCGCAACGTAAAACGCTCGCCTGTCACCCAGAGGGTCAAGGTGACCGAGACCGGCGAGGTCGTTGCCGTCGACACTGGGCCTTTGCGGCTGGTCATTGACAAGCGTAAAGCGACGATTCTTCGTGAAGTCCTCCGGCAAGGCGTCCAAGTGATCGCTGGTCAAGATGGCGGGACTTTCCTTCAGAACCAGGATCGGAAGCTGTTCTGTTCGGCCTGGGATCGTGAACCGCCGAAGATTTCTGTCGAGGAGACCGGCCCTGTTCGCGCCGTCGTGCGACAACAGGGTTGGTATACGGCGAAGGACGGCGAGCGTCTCTGCCGCTACGACATCCGCATTCACATGTTCGCCGGACAGCAATTCGTCAGGGTTCTTCACACGTGGGTTTTGACTCACGATTCCCGCAAGGTCCGGTTCGGCGATATCTCTATCCGCTTCCCGCTCCAGGGTGGCGTCAAGCGTTTCGCCTTTGGCGTGGACGATGCTTATGAATCGTCACCATTTGAAGGAAACTTCGGAAACAGCGAACGGGTCAGCCTCGTCCAGGAAGATTTCGACCGCTTCGCCATCAGAGACTGGCAGGGCGAGAAGGCATCGGTTCTCAAGACTGGCAAACGCAGCGGCGGCTGGGCAATGGCCAATACCGGGCAACACTCGGTTCTGGTCCACCTTCGCGACCTCTGGCAGCACTACCCCGCCGAACTCGAGATCGCCCGCGATTCGTTCGCTGTGCACTTCTGGCCGGAGCATGGCTTTTCATTCAAGTTCCGCGAGCGTCCCGCAAGTTACGGCGTCCATCGCTGGCCATACACGGACGGCCCTTTCATGGATCTTCAGCCTCGCGAGTATGTCGAACAGGTGTTGATGAAAGACAAGGAGAAGATTCACGGTTACGACCGAATCAATGCGCTCGGTATGTCAAAGACCCAGGAGGTATGGCTCGACTTTGGTTTACCGTCCCGCACTGCGGCCCAAGCCCAGGAGAGCGCACACAAATACGAACAGCCACTCGCCGCTCGCGCCGGTCCGCAGTGGATCGCGGATGCCCGAGTCTTCCGTCCCTTCCGGGCTGCCGATTCAAAGACTTTCCCTGCCATTGAAGAGAAGATTCGTGCCCGTTGGGTGAGCAACTCCTACCTCCAGGATCGCAGCCACGATTACGGCTGGCTTCATTACGGAGATCGCCATTCGCAGTCCTACCCGTACGGTCCTGCCGCCAAGTTCGGGAGCGTACATCGTTACTGGCTGGTCAGCGATTATCGCTGTGGCATGGAACCATGGCTGCTGTGGGCGCGCTCCGGCGAGCGTCTCTATTTCCAATGGGCGGAAATGCTGTCGAGACACGTCATGGATGTGGAC
>Ga0187827_10005055_pt1 | contig 15796 bp, 13 predicted proteins | sample ETNtaG_39_FD_167969 | JGI IMG/M metagenome (GOLD analysis project Ga0187827, IMG submission 167969) | Marine microbial and viral communities from oxygen minimum zone, Eastern Pacific Ocean - ETNP2014_SV_150_PacBio MetaG (Illumina Assembly) | ecosystem: Environmental > Aquatic > Marine > Hypoxic...
AATAAGTACTCAAGCACTTCGATAACCTTGATAGCTATTGATACAGCATGACAGGCAATAGTTTTGTTTTCAGTTTGCGTATGATTTAGAACTAACAGCCATCAACAATCAACCATTCACAATAAGGCCATCTTTCATCTCCAACATCCGATCGCTCATTTCTGCGAGTTCTCTGTTGTGAGTAACAATCACAAAGGTTTGATTGTATTTATCTCTAAGTTCAAAGAAAAGTTCGTGCAGTGCTTTTGCAGAAGTTGTGTCAAGGTTTCCAGAAGGTTCGTCTGCAAAAACTACTGAAGGGTTGTTTATTAAAGCTCTAGCGACGGCTACACGCTGCTGTTCTCCACCAGAAAGATCCATAGGTTTGTGGTGTATTCTGTCTGCAAGACCCAAACTATTAAGAAGGTCAGTTGCTTTTATTTCAGCTTCTTTTTTAGAGCTTCCTTTTATCCACCTAGGGAGACTTACATTTTCTAAAGCAGTAAATTCAGGTAATAGATGATGTGCTTGAAAAATGAAACCAATTTCATGATTTCTAAAAGTAGATAAATGACTAGCGTTTAGATTATCGATAGTTTTGCCGTTTATCTCTAAAGAACCTTTATCCGATTGTGCAAGTGTTCCTAAAATCTGAAGTAAGGTACTTTTTCCAGCTCCAGAAGAACCTACTATGCTTACGATTTCACCTTCTTTGATGTTTAGTGAAACTCCTCGCAGTACGTCAAGTTCTTCGTAACTCTTATGTATGTTTTCTGCTTTTATCATTTATCAATTGTATTATAGTAGATTGGTGTATTAGTACTAGTTCATAGTTCTACTTCTTACCTTACCACTTGCCTCATACTTTTTCTTTTCCACTTCTCACGTCTTACCTTTTCAAATTCTGGTAATCCAAATAATACACTAATTTCAAAGATAAACTGTTTCCCTGAGATTCTTCAAAAAGACGATTGAAATTCTGCCGACTGTTTAAACTCGCATCACTTATCAAGTTGCTAATTGAGTTTTTCCATTGAAAATTAAGTTCACTACCCGGTGCAAAACGCCATACGCAGTTATAGTCAACATTCCATGAGTTGTAGTTGATATTGTATAGAGGAACGTTGTTTTCGTCGGTAAGAGCAAAGTCATTATCTTTTAGTTTTCCATCTTCCAGTCCATAGAAGGTGTTGTGTTTTAGTGTAGACCAATAGTGACGTAGTTTTAAATTGAATGAGAGTTTGTTGTTCATCACATAAGAAAGTTTGTACACATTGGTAATTGTTTTTCTATTACGTTTACTAAATAATAAATTACCTGATTCATCCTCAAGGTTTTCGTAATTCGAATCAAAAGCTCTACCCACATCGTTTTTTTCTGTTTTGTGAGAGATCACATAGCTCATAAAGATATGATCGTTAACCCGATATCTGGGTGACCATCTAATGTGGTATGCTTTACTATCGAATTCGGGTGTAGCTTCATATCCGAAGCCTAGATCCCCGGCAAATTTCTTGCGATAGTCTGTAGAATTCCACCAGAACATATCGAGGGATGGCCCATAAGTAAATACCTTATCCAGATCATCGGTTCTGGCTTCGAAATAATCATAAGTATCGCCAAGGGTGTGTTCAAAAGAAATACCGCTGGAAAAGAAGTTTGTTGAATGAAGTCGCATATTGGCTTCAACAGAACTGCTATTGAATAGATTTGGGGAGTAAAGCATTTGTCTGTTGTAGCTTAATTCAAAATCAGCTTTACGCAACTTACCTTTGGGTTTAAAGATGTAATAGGCTAATTCTGCGTGATGTTTCAGCTCGTTATTGTTGTAAAGGAAACCTAGGTCGTTACTATCATAGGTGTCACTTTCTATATTTTGTGCAGCTTTAAAGCGGAAGTTGCCACTCGATTTTTCAAATTTTAAAAAGGATGCAAAGCCCGTAGTTTTATTTTGATTTTCCTGAATATGGCTAAAGGCCAGATCTCCATAGAATGTGTAGCGATTCTCTTTTGTACCTATTTGCACCTGGAGTTTCTCTACATTAGCATTCCTTGTAGTTCCTTGTCTGCTGACATTGGTGTTGGTAAATGTGATATAAGAGTTGTTTTTTAAAACCTGATCTAAAACCAGAACATTGTAGTTAGCCAAAGGCTCTATAAGTTTTTCTCTGGTTTCGCCGGTAAGTGTATCTTCAATAGTTGCATAGGTTTTTTCTGTGATAGCATTAAAAAAACCGATCCCTAAACCCTTAGATGTTCTCCCGGAAATTTTTGAAGCATTGAGTAGCTGAACACTTGCAGGGGATTTGATTATTACTTCATTGGTGTCCGGAGAAAATGAAGGGAGCTCTCCAATTCTGCGTGAGTAGAATAAGTTGCTTTTGTTAAAGAGTTCCGTACCTTCAGTAAAGAAACTTCTGTTTTCATTAAAACGAACTTCAAAAGGACTTACGTTTAATATTTGATCATCAAATACGGTTTGACCAAAGTCGGGAACCAGAGTCATGTCAAGCGTAAAACTTTCATTGATTCCATATTTTAAGTCTAAACCACCATTGGTTTGGCTGGTTTTTTCCGATTCATAAAAATCCAAATAACTCGAAATATAAGGCATTACTGAAAGGCGCAGTGGAGCTTTTATATTTTTAATTCCTGTAAGCACACCTGCTTGAGCTCCGTAATTAGAGTTGCTGATATCTATAGGGTTCCAGGCATAATTTTCGCGAGTTCGTCGTATTTCTCTACCGATATTAATTCCCCATTCTTGTACCTCAGTATTTGGAATTCTCAGGGCAGAATAGGGGATTTCCATTTCTGCGGACCAACCTTTGTCATGAATTTGAACAGCACTCTTCCAAACCGCATCCCAGTTGATGTCGGAATCTTCGGCTGAAGACCGAGCATCGAGTTGTACGCCTGCTGCGGTAAGTGCAAACATAAAATCATTTTGCGAATCATTATAAGGCGAGATCCACACCCCAAACCAATCACAGTTTTTGTCCCACTCATCTCGTAAGCTAAACTCTCTTAGTATGCTATCAGGAGCTGAGTCGTAAAATTGCGCACCTATATAAAGCGCCTTATCATCGTATATAAATTGAACTTCTGATTTTTGATCTGAACGTTCTACTTCACCATTTCTAGGTTCCATTTGTGACCAATCAGTAGCTTTTGGAGCTTTTGACCATAGTTCAGGTTCCAGAATTCCATCTATGACTGGGTTACCTTCTGTTCTTATGGCTTCAATATTTTTGTGTACTATTTGAGCATAACTATAATTGCTCAGAAAAAATAGTATAATAAGGGATATAATATACTTCATGTATCATTTTCAAGCAGCTAATTTAATTGATTGCAGATGATTATTTCATTATAGTAGTATAATTAACAATGGGAATTCATAAGAGAAGGGTAATCTCTCATGAGTAAGGTAGAAGAGAACTAAGACGAAGTTCAGAAAAAGACCACATGAATTTCTATTACACTTCTTCCGGAAAGAATTTCTTTAGAACATCTCCTTGAGAGTTCATATCTAATTCGTGGAAGTGCTTGTAGAACTCTTCAAATTCTTTAATTCTAACGAGTTCTTCTTGATTTAATGCTCCTTTAAAGGCTATCCCAGATTTGGATGTTGTGCAAACAAAAAAGTCAAAACCATCAATGTCTTTAAGAATGCCAAACTCTTTAGTCTCTAGAAGGTAGTTGTACCATTCTTCTTGTACGATTAGGAGCATGTTCATACTAGATACAACTTTAAATGAGTCAAGTTTAAAGCATTTAAGAGCTTCTTCGAAAAATTGTTCTGCCTTCGCTGTTTCAGCCATTGGTGTAGGTTTTGTGCAAAGAAAAGGATTTTATTGATTTGAAGATTAACTTATAACTCAAAACAAAATTCCTTCCTTTTAGGAGGGGAGCCCGAAGGGTGGGCTGGATCTGTTCCAATCTTCTAGGAGGGACGTCTGAAGGGTAGGGGGAGTCCCTCACCTCTGCCTCTTCGTGACATCCCTACCTATACCGGTAGGCCCCATTTATGGAGAGAGTTCCTTAGACAAGCTCAGGATGACAATTGCTTCGACAATCCTGATAGCTATCGGAACAAGGAGCCAACTGAAAATTTATAATTGTTCCCTTATCATTGATTACTGCTCAAATTCTTCAATAAGTTCCGCTACAACCTGTTTAATGGGTCTGATGGATTTCACACCTTCAATAGAAGGCCCTGCGCACCATACTGTGTCATAAGTAGTATTGAGTGCAGCTTTTTCCAGAGCTTTTGTGCCTTTGTACCAGGTTAGCATCTTTATAAACTTTTTAAGTTTTTTGTTCTTACTAAGTAGTGTTTCAATGAAGTTTCTTTTCGTTCCAACTTTTTGTACATAAGGTGTGTTGATTACGGTACAAGGAGAACCTGATAATTTTTCGGTTAAAACAATATCTTTTGCTCCATAGTCGACAATAGCTTGTTTGTAAGCATCAGAAACTCCTGCTTCATCTGTTGCTATAAAGGGGCTTCCCATAGATATACCGCAAGCTCCCAATTCTAGCATTTCTTTCATTTGTTTTCCGTTAGAAACGCCGCCGGCAGAAATTACCGGAATGGAACATTCTTTAACGAGTTCCGGAATCAGAATATTCGCCGGGGTAGGGCCGGCATGGCCACCCGCTTCTTTGTTTACTGCAATAATGGCATCACATCCCAAAGCTTCAACCTTTTTGGCGTATTTTGTATCTACGACATCGCAGAACACTTTTATTCCGTGCGGTTTACATGCTTTAATGGTTTTTTCAGGACTTCCTAAGGAGGTAATGATATAGTCTACTTTAAGTTCTACACAGCTCTTTATTTGTTGGTTGAACTTAATATTGGATTTATTTACAATAAGATTTACACCTATCGGGCCATTTGCTCTTTTTCGAATAGCGTTTATGGCTTCTCTAAACTGTTCATCTGTTCTGTAGTTTAATGCAGGAACACATCCTGTTATGCCAGCATTAATTGCTTCAACAAGCATTTCAACATTTGACACCAAAAACATAGGTGCCATTATTATTGGATATTTAATATTTAGAATGTCGCAAAGCGATGCAGTTTTTGTGTCTGAATTTGTCATAAAATAATTTGTTAAGCGCGCATACTAAATTACAATTTTTATGCGAAAAACAATAGCCTTAATTTTATTGTTAGGTGGTAGGTTTTGAATACTATTTTTTGAGACTAAATTTTACTTATAAAATGATCTGAAAACAAGATTTATAATATACTGTTTTACACCTGCTTTTGATTCATTTATGCCTTTTGTTTTTGTAGGTTTGCAGAAATTTTAGTTTTATCAGTGTTAAATGATTAATGAAGACTAACATAAAGTGTTAGTTTAAATAAGTGTTATAATAATCTGGTATAAAGAAGGTTAATGATTATTAATGACACTGTGTCATGCGGTGTTTTTTGTTTGATTTCAACTAATTTATGTGTTGTTTATGAAAATTTATCTTCGCAAATGAGTCGCAAAAATTATGTGTATTTTTGTTGTATGAGAATAGATATAATTACTTTGCATCCCGAGCTCTTGGAAAGCCCTTTTTCGGCTTCTATTTTGAAGCGAGCCATTGACAAGAAATTGGTTCAAATTGTCTTACATCAACTAAGAGATTATTCAGAAGATAAGCATAGGCGAGTTGACGATACACAATTTGGCGGAGGAGCTGGAATGGTAATGTCGGTGCAACCGATTTCTAAAATAATTGATCATTTGAAATCTGAGCGATCTTACGATGAAATCATTTATATGAGTCCCGATGGTTTGCGTTTTGATCAAGGAATTTCAAATAAATTATCTACTTGCGGGAACATTATGATTCTTTGCGGGCATTATAAAGGTATCGATCAGCGTATTCGTGACGAATATATTACTAAAGAGATTTCTATTGGTGATTTCGTTCTTTCTGGTGGAGAGTTACCTGCAGCTTTGGTGTGTGATGCAGTTATTCGTTTGTTGCCTGGCGTTTTGGGGGATGAGACTTCTGCTTTAACAGATTCTTTTCAGGATGATTTGTTGGCTCCACCTGTATACACGCGTCCTGCAGAGTGGAGAGGTAGAATGGTTCCTGAAGTTTTACTTTCGGGGCATGCGCAGAAAATTGAGGATTGGCGTCACGAACAGGCTTTGAGACGTACAAAAGATCTACGTCCGGATTTATTAGATTAACTAACGATTTGTACAGGTTATTTTAATTAGGATCTGGGCATAAAATTTTATTTTTAAATCTCCAATATCCAACTTATTCGAGATTTATTTTGTAATATTGCAGCCTTAAAATCTAACTGTTCAACCGCTGGCGTAATTACGTGGATGTTGGGTTTAAAAAACAAAGAAATGGATTTAGTAAAGTTTGTACAAGACGAATTCGTACCAAAGAATGATTTTCCAGTATTTGGTGCAGGGGATACAATTACAGTATTCTACAAAATTAAGGAAGGCGATAAAGAGCGTACTCAGTTCTTTAAAGGTGTTGTTTTACAACGTCGTGGTGCTGGAATTACAGAAACGTTTACAATTCGTAAGATTGGAGCTAACAGTGTTGGGGTAGAGCGTATCTTCCCAGTTAACTCTCCGATTTTAGAGAAGATTGAAGTGAACAAAAGAGGTATGGTTCGTAGAGCTCGTATCTTTTACCTTAGAGAACTTACTGGTAAGAAAGCTCGTATTAAGGAAAGAAGAATCTAATTCACTTTTACTTATAGAAAAAGGTGCCAATTTGGTGCCTTTTTTTTTGCTTAAAACTTGGCTTTGTATACTTTTACTTCAAATTAGTATCGATGGCAAAGATTAAAGCGTTTAGAGCGGTTCGTCCTACAAGAGATAAAGCTTATTTGGTAGCTTCTCGTTCCTATTTATCCTATTCAGAAAACACACTTCGAGAGAAGTTGTTGAATAATCCGTACACGTTTTTACATATTATCAATCCTGAATATTCTTCCAACTCACCTGTTATAGAAGGTTCTGAGAAGTATAAGATGGTTAAGTGGAAGTACAATGAGTTTTGTGAGGATGGTGTATTTGTTGTAGATGTTAAAGCTTGTTTGTATATCTATCAGCAGGTAACTGCCGAAAAAAAATATACGGGAATTATTGCAGCTTCGAGCGTTGATGATTACGTAAATGGTGTGATAAGAATTCACGAGCAAACTATTGCTAAACGCGAGGCTATGTTTACAAATTACCTCGATGCTACTGGATTTAATGCAGAACCTGTTTTACTATCGTACTCCAAAGTGCCACGTATTAATGAGATTATGGATAAGTATATGCAAGGGCGTCCAGAGTATGAGTTTACCAGCACCAATAAGGTTTTACATAACTTCTGGTTAATAGATAAGAATGATGATATAACAGAGATTCAAAATCTATTTGAGGGAGTTGAGAGTATTTATATCGCCGATGGTCATCATCGTTCAGCTTCTTCAGCTTTATTGTGTAAGAATCGTAGAGATGTTATACCAGATGCTAGTGGAGAAGAGGCCTTTAATTACTTCATGTCTTTTTTGATCGATGACGAGCAGATGTGTATCTACGATTTTAATCGTTTGGTGAGCGACCTTAATGGATTATCAGTAGATGAATATTTATCGCGCGTGAGCGAAGTTTATACGCTCCTAAAGCAAGACTTAGCATATAATCCTAGTGTAAAAGACGAGATTAGTATGTATTTAGATGGTGCTTGGTATAGTTTAATAGCCAAAGAGCATACTTTTGATGCAGAGCATTGTGTAGAGAATTTAGACCCTGCAATTCTTTCGAAGAATATTTTGGAGCCAATTCATGGGATTAAAGATATTCGAAACGATAAGCGTATTGGATTTATGGACGGTAAGAAAGGTTTGGAAGGTTTAGAATCTGCCGTAGATAGTGGTTCGTATAGTGTAGCTTTTGCTTTGAAACCTATTACTTTTGAGCAACTAAAGAAAGTGGCAGACAATAATGAGATTATGCCACCTAAGAGTACCTATATTGAGCCTAAACTCCGTAGTGGACTAACTATATATAACATCGATAATGACTAAAATCAGCAATAAAACAGTCTTGATTACTGGTGGTGCTTCGGGTATTGGAAAGTTAATGGGAGAGTCTTGCCTTGTGAAAGGTGCTTCAAAATTGATTATTTGGGATGTAAATGAAGAAGCTTTAGAGTCTTGTACTAAGGAGTTTACTACTAAGGGGTATAGAGTGTCACCTTATTTAGTTGATGTATCCAATTTGGATCAAATACAAAAGGCTGCCAATCATGTATTGCAAGAAGGTGCCGTAGATATTCTCATTAATAATGCTGGGATTGTTACAGGAAAACCTTTTCGCCAACAAGAAACGAATGCCATTACAAAGACATTAGCTATTAATGTGGCAGGTGTAATGCAGATTACAAGAGCCTTTTTGCCTGCTATGATTGCTCAAAAATCAGGACATATTGTAAATATTGCTTCTGCTGCTGGAATGATGGCTAATCCTAATATGTCGGTTTATGTTGGTTCTAAATGGGCTGTATTAGGTTGGTCGGAATCTTTAAGAATAGAATTAGAGTCTTTAAAACAAGATTTACACGTTACCACCGTAACACCTGGTTATATAGATACAGGTATGTTTGACGGTGTTAAATCGCCTTTATTACTTCCATTACTAAAGCCGAAAGTTATTGTTGATGCCATTATTAAAGGCGTTGAAAAGAATAAGCTTTTTGTGCGTAAACCCTTTATGGTAAGCTCGCTTACTTTTGTAAAAGGAATTCTTCCGACAAGAGCCTTCGATTGGTTTGTAGGAACTGTTTTAGGTGTGTATAAAAGTATGGATGATTTTAAAGGACATTAGTTAATGATTAATAATCAATTAGTGACGAATAATTATTCCCTTGTGGGCATCATAGGGCTGTTCTTAATTTTAAAATTTGTTGATTTGAAAACGCTCAAATTATAACCCAAAACTTATTTACGTGATTGCAGAGAATCTAAATAAAGTATTAAACACCATTCCTTCAGAAGTTACATTGGTAGCGGTTTCTAAGACCAAGCCTAATTCTGCTATTATTGAAGCTTATGAGTCTGGACAGCGTGTTTTTGGTGAGAATAAGGTGCAAGATATGGCGGCTAAAGCTGAGGCTTTGCCCAAAGATATTCAGTGGCATATGATAGGGCATTTGCAAGGTAATAAGGTAAAGTATATCGCTTCGTTTGTTTCTCTCATTCACGGAATAGACTCATTGAAGTTATTAAAGGAAGTGAATAAACGTGCAGCTCAAAATGACCGAGTAATTGATTGCTTATTACAGATACACATCGCTCAGGAGGAGACTAAATTTGGTTTAGATAAATCTGAAGCTCAAGCGGTAATAAGTATAGCAGAGGACTTGAAAAACATCCGTATTGTTGGTTTAATGGGTATGGCAACAAATACTTCTGATGAAGCTCAAGTTCGAAAGGAGTTTGCTGGCTTAAAAGATTTATCGGTCAAATTGAAAACTGAGAATTGTCAACTAACTATTGTTTCTATGGGTATGAGTGGTGATTACTTATTGGCAATAAAAGAGGGCAGCACAATGGTTAGAGTAGGTTCGGCTATATTTGGGGCTAGAAATTAAGACATAAAAAAAGACCAACTCTTAAGAGTTGGTCTTTTCGTATATAAGAAATAAATCTACTTAGTTCTTAGCAAGGTAATCAGCAGTACCTTCGTGTGAAGGCTTCATCGCTTCTTTACCTTTTGCCCAGTTAGCAGGACAAACTTCACCATTTTCTTCAACGAAAGTTAAAGCATCCACCATACGGATAGCTTCGTCTACGTTTCTACCTAATGGAAGGTTGTTTACCAATTGGTGTTGTACTACACCGTTTTTGTCGATTAAGAACAAGCCACGGTAAGCGATTAATTCAGTGTCAGCTTCTAACTCGTCATCTTCGTTGATGAAATAGTCACCAGTAAGAACATCGAAATTCTTAGAGATTGTTTTGTTAGTATCCGCAACTAATGGGTAAGTAATACCTTTGATTCCACCTTGAGCTTTTTCCATTTGTAACCATCCCCAGTGAGACATTTCTGTATCTGTAGAAACCCCTACAACAGCAGTGTTACGTGCATCGAATTCGCCTAATTTCTCTTGGAAAGCGTGTAATTCTGTTGGACAAACAAAAGTGAAATCTTTTGGGTAGAAGAATAATACTACATTCTTTTTACCGATGTATTGCTCTAATGAGAAGTATGCTTCTACAGTAGCTCCATTTACAATTGCCTTAGCTGAAAATTGAGGTGCTTTTCTACCTACTAATACTGCCATTTTATTATGTTTTATATTATACTGTTTTGGAGCCCAAATATATTGATTTGTAACTAGTGAATGGTATGTGGTAAATAGTGTTAATCAACAATTTTCAATTTTAAACATTCAACTTTTATCAATTATTTAAACATCAATTGTATTTTTACAAAAAATAGATTTCATGCCATTATTAAAGGTTTACGATATTGTTATAGTAGGAGGAGGAATTGTAGGATTGGCTACAGCTTACAAACTTCAAAAGAAATATCCACATCTAACATTAGCAGTATTAGAAAAAGAAGATAGGTTAGCCTTCCATCAAACGGGAAGAAATTCCGGTGTAATTCACTCGGGTTTGTATTACCGTCCGGGTTCGTATAGAGCGAATAATTGTGTGAGTGGTAGAAAACAGCTTGTAGCCTTTGCTAAAGAGCATAATATTGAGCACGATGTATGTGGAAAAATTGTAGTGGCAACACACAAAGAAGAATTACCTCGATTAGAGATGATTTTAGAAAATGGAATAAAGAATGGTTTGGAAGGTGTTGAGATAATTGATAAAGCGCGAATAAATGAAATTGAACCTTATATAGAAGGTATTAAAGCACTTTGGGTTCCCGAAGCTGGTATTATTGATTACAGAGGAGTTACCGAGAAATTAGCAGAGCTCGTAAAAGAGATTAATCCCGAATCGGAAATTATTACCAATTGCGAAGTAAAGACTATTGACAAAGGAGAGTTGTCTAAGATTTACACTAATCTAGGTATATATAAATCACGATATATGATTTTTTGTGGAGGATTGCATTCCGATAGATTGGCTAGAAAAGATAAAGTTAATCTGGATATGCGTATTGTAGGATTCCGTGGTGATTATTACGATTTAACTGAAGTGGGGATGAAGAAGATTAAGAATCTTGTTTATCCAGTACCAAATCCAGAATTCCCATTCTTGGGGGTTCACTTTACCCGGATGACTGATGGCACTACTGAATGTGGTCCAAATGCTGTTTTTACATTTAAACGTGAAGGTTACGGTAAAACGGATTTTAATTTAGTGGATACCATCGAAGCTTTACTTTATAAAGGCACCTGGAAATTGTTCTTCAAACACTGGCGTTTTGGCTTAGCCGAATATAAGCGTGCTTTTTCAAAACGATTATTCTTAAAGCAATTACAGCGAATGTGTCCAAGTTTAATTATGAAGGATATTAAACCGGGACGTTCAGGAGTTAGAGCTATGGCTCTGGGAGATTGCGGAGATGTAATCGATGATTTTAAAATTGAATACCAAGATCGTAGCATTCACGTTCTCAATGCACCATCGCCTGCAGCAACTGCTTGTTTAGCTATTGGAGATGAAGTGATGATGATGTCTGAAAAACACTTTGGCTTATAGAGTATTGTAAATAGTATTAGGATTATTGTTATACACCGCACCCGATCATTTTTTCGTAATTTTACTTTTAAATCTCTACTATGCGTAATTTTCTAGTTGTTTTATTCTGTTGTTTTCCTCTGCTAAGTCAAGCACAAGCATATATTCCTCGTTGTAATTTTGATTCACTTTATTTAGAGCAATTAAAGTCTGCTGACTTTAGAACATTACAGTTACATGAAGAGCAGGCATTTAATGAGTTTTTAGAGCTTGATAATAAAGAAAGCGTAGTTTATACAATACCTGTAGTGGTTCATATTGTGCAAAACACATCGAATCTTGAGATGGATATTAGTAATGAAGATATTTATCGTCAAATTGAAATTCTTAATGAAACCTATAACTTATTAAATGAAGATGTGAGTCAGACTCCTACAGCCTTTGAAGTATTAATAGGAAACCCACAAATAGAATTTTGTTTAGCTACAGTTGATCCAAATGGTTATGCAACGAATGGGATTACCCGTAATACTACTGATGTTACCACTTTTTCTACAGCCTTAGATAATATTAAATACTCTGACTTAGGTGGTGTAGATGCTTGGAATACTGAAGATTACTTAAATATTTGGGTAGGAAAAATTACTACAGGTGTTTTAGGTTATTCTCATACTCCAACTTCTAGTATTCCTAATGAAGAGCATGGTTTAGTTGTAGCTTATCCTTATTTTGGAGAAACTGATCATGAATTTTATGGACAAGGTAAAACAGCTGTCCATGAAATTGGACATTATTTAAATTTAAAACATCCATGGGGTATTGGCGGATGCGATGCTAATAACGATTGGGTTGAGGATACACCTATGAGTGAATCGGCTTATTTTGGAAACCCAGTTCATCCTCAGACTTCATGTGAATCTGTAGATATGTTTATGAATTATATGGATTATGTGAATGACTCAAGCATGGTGATGTTCAGTCAAGGCCAAGTTGATCGTATGCATTTCACAATGAGTTATTATAGAGCTTCTTTACAAGAGTCTAATGGTTGTGGTACACCATCTTTAATTGCAGAACCACAAATTATTCACGCAAGTTCTGAATTTGAATATGATGCAGCCATTTATTTAAATATTACATCTGGAATTCCTCCATTTACAATTAATTGGGATAGTGGAGAATTTACAAACAGTCTTCTAGATTTATCTGTTGGCGATTATTCAGTTGTGATTACAGATTCTGTTGGACAGGAGCTTAGTCTATACTTCACTATTTCTTTTTACGGAAACGAATTTGAATCTGATAATTTTGAGTCCTATTCTATGGACTCTTCATTGTATGCGCAATCTGAACTTTGGGTTCCTTACTGTGAAGCAAATTTTGCAGCAAATATTTCTAATATTTCAGCACCAGAAGGAATGCAATACCTAGAGGTTAACGCTAGTGATGGTGTGAATACATTTCTGTATGATCTGGGTAGTCTAGATGAGAACTCTTTTGACCTTTCATTTATGATGTATGTACCATCTGGGCGTACCGCTTCATATACTATGTATCATGATGCTACGTGTTCTGGGGCTCTTTCTGCATATAATGTAGAGTTTAAATCTGATGCTTTAGGAGTGGTAAATGTTGGTGGGCAAAATATTGATTTTGATTTTCCACAAGATCAGTGGTTTACTGTTAATCAGATCATAGATTTAGATAGGGATCTAGTTGAATTATTAATTATTGATCAAAATATTGAACCATGGATTTTTAGTTGGACAATAAGTTCTGAAATAGGCAACCCTCGCCTAGGAGCCATTGTGTTTAATGATTTTGTAGACACTTTAAGTCAAACGCATTATTTTATTGATGATTTTAAAATGATACTCACTCCAAATTCTGATATAGGCGTTGAGGAGGTTGTTCAATATTTAGATGTTGTTGCATATCCGAATCCTACTGATGCCTTTATAAGTCTTAGAGCAGGCGAAGAGTTGTTAGATCTTTGCGAGGTATATCTTTTAAATACCTTAGGACAAGGATTGTATACAAAATCTTGGAACCCTAAACAGGATGGAGATTTAAAAATCTCTACCGGTGATTATGAACAAGGCATTTATTTCTTAAGAATTCAATCGGACAATCAGCTTAAAGTGCTCAAGTTTGTTGTGAGTCGTTAACTGTGAATAGGGAGCTAAAGTTTTTTTGACCAAACTACCGTCTTCTGACTACCGACTTCTGTCTACTTTTTTTAAATATCTTTGCCTCATGAGTAAAAACACCCTACACACGTCCGAAATAATTGAGCAGGTTAGCAATGGATTAGCTTTACCCGTAATGGAGCATTTCTACACCATTCAAGGAGAAGGCTTTCATTCGGGAGTACCTTGTTATTTCGTCCGTTTAGGTGGTTGCGATGTAGGTTGTCCTTGGTGTGATGTGAAGGAAAGTTGGGAGCAAGAAAAACATCCTATTCATACTGTACAAGAGATTGTTGATTGGGTGACTTCGACTAAATCACTAAAGGTGGTTGTAACAGGTGGAGAGCCTTTAATGCATAAGCTCGATGTACTTTGTGAAATGTTTCATGCCAAAAGAATCGATTGCCATATAGAAACTTCGGGAGCACATCCTTACAGTGGAAATTGGGATTGGTTTACATTATCTCCAAAAAAGCGCAAGCTACCTAAAGAGGTGAACTACACAAAAGCTCATGAGCTTAAAGTTGTGGTTGCTCGCGCCAACGATTTCCGTTTTGCCGAGGAGCAAGCTGCAAAAGTAAATGCATATTGTAAATTGTATTTACAACCTGAATGGTCTAAGGAAAGTGAAATTCTACAAGAAATTATAGAATATGTAAAGGAAAACCCAAAGTGGAATATTTCCTTGCAAACGCACAAATACATGGACATTCCTTAATATGCGATCCCTCTTAGCATTCTTTTTATTCATCTTTAGTTTCCAAGCTATAGCTCAGGAAACGACCAAATCACGCAGAGCTGCCAAAGCTTATCGTAAAGCTAAGTCCTACCTTGCTGTACAAGATTACAACAATGCTAAAATATCTTTAGACGAAGCTCTTTTGCTGGATGATAGATTCGTTGAGGCTTGGATTCTACTAGGAGATGTGAATATTGGTTTGGGTGATAAGAAAAATGGTATTGAAGCCTATAGAAAATCCATTCCTTTAGCGCCTCGTTTTTCCTTTCCTATGTACTATCGCTTGGCGAATGCTGAACATTCTTTAGGCGATTATTCCGAGGCTCTACAGCATATCAGAAAATACCTTAGTTCAAAAAAGATTTCGGAAAAATATCGAAAGAAAGCGAATGCTTTAAAGAAGTCCTGTGAGTTTTCTATTTCTGCTATTCGAAGTCCTGTGACTTTTAATCCAGATAATTTAGGTAAAAGCGTTAACTCGGATGCGGATGAATATCTTCCTGCACTTTCGGCAGATGGAAGCACCTTAATTTTTACGCGCAGTAAAAAGGTAGCTGGTATTCGCAATGAAGATTTCTATGTATCCTACAATAATACCGACGATTGGCAATTAGCGAAGAACTTAGGAACGCCTATTAATACACCTCAAAACGAAGGTGCACAATGTATTACTGCCGATGGCTTAACACTTTATTTTACGGCTTGCTCTCGTAATGATTCGTATGGGAGATGCGATATATACGAGTCTAATTTTGTGAACGATAAATGGACCGATCCTGTAAACTTAGGCGAGAATATAAATACCGAAAATTGGGAATCGCAACCCGCTATTTCTGCAGATGGACGACAGTTGTTTTTTGTTTCGAACCGCTCTGGTGGTAGAGGTGGGAAGGATATTTGGGTTGCTTATAAAAATGCAAATGGTACTTGGACTAAAGCGCAGAATTTAGGAAAAGACATCAACACTTCTAAAGACGATATTTCGCCCTTTTTACATTGGGATAATCAAACACTTTACTATGCTTCTAAAGGTTTTGTAGGCATGGGTGGTTTCGATATTTTCCTTTCTCGTTTAGATGAATCGGGGAATTGGGGAGCCGTTAAAAATATAGGTTATCCGATAAACTCTCCTTCAGACGAGAATTCACTCATCGTCGCAAAAGATGGACGTACAGCCTATTTTGCTTCTGCTTATTTTAATCAGGGAAG
>Ga0187827_10005056_pt1 | contig 15795 bp, 14 predicted proteins | sample ETNtaG_39_FD_167969 | JGI IMG/M metagenome (GOLD analysis project Ga0187827, IMG submission 167969) | Marine microbial and viral communities from oxygen minimum zone, Eastern Pacific Ocean - ETNP2014_SV_150_PacBio MetaG (Illumina Assembly) | ecosystem: Environmental > Aquatic > Marine > Hypoxic...
GATTTTGAAGGTTATGACAAAGAAACTGATGAGATAAAAATAGATTTTGGAGATACTAATCTCCCATATTTGTGGTCAGTAGAAGGATTTGCAAGATTAATAAAAAGTATCCTTGGAAAAACAAAAGGAATTCCCAAAATAAAAATTAATAAGTCAGACTATAAAATAATTGTAGATAATTCAGTCTCTAAGGTAAGGCCATTCATCGCAGGATTTGTAGCTAAAGGAAAAAAGGTAGATGATTACTCAATCAAACAATTGATCCAATTACAAGAAAAACTTTGTGAAAACTTTGGTAGAAGACGTCAAAAGGTAGCCATAGGAGTATATTCATACAAAAAAATTGTATTTCCAATCCACTATAAAGCAACTAATCCTGAATCAGTTAAATTTACCCCATTAGACTTCAAAAGAGAAATGACTCAACAAGAAATCCTAGAATCACATCCAAAAGGCAAGGAATATTCCTGGATATTAAAAGACCAAAAAAAATATCCAATCTTATTAGACTCAAAAGACCAGGTCTTGAGTTTCCCACCTATAATTAATTCAGCAATAACTGGGAAGGTAGAAGAAGGAGAAGAAGACTTATTATTTGAAGTTACAGGCACTGACTTAAATGCAGTTCTTCTATCAACAAACATATTTGCATATGCTTTATTTGACAGAGGATACGAAATATACTCACTAGAAATAAATTATTCAGACAAAAAAATAACTACTCCCCATATGTTTAATGACACAATAAAACTAAGGAAGGATGAAGTAAAAAAATTAATTGGTTTGGATCTTAAGGAAGCTGAAATAAAGAAACTATTAGAGAAAATTCATTATGACTATGATAATAATACAGTTGAGATTCCACCATTCAGAAAAGATATTTTACATCCAGTAGATATAATAGAAGACATTGCAATAAGTTATGGGTATAATAAAATAGAAGAACAACCACTAACCTCTTACACAATAGGGGAAACTAGCCAAATGATTCGCTCAATAGAACGGATTAGGGAAATGGCCGTAGGATTAGGCTACATCGAAGTGATGAGTCCAATTCTTACAAACAAGGAAATTCTCCATGGGAAGATGAATATAAAAAACTCTGGAACGATAGAACTTTCAAATCCCGTCTCTGAAACGTATTCCTCAGTAAGGTCCTGGATACTCCCTTCCCTCTTTGAAGTACTATCCAAAAACAAACATGTTGAGTATCCTCAAAAGATTTTCGAACAGGGAATAATTGCATCAAAGAAAACTAGCAAAGTAAATGAATTTGAGCGAGTTGCCATCCTTTCAGCGCATGAAAAAGCTGATTTTACCGAAATTAAACAAATATTAGATTGTCTGCTCAGATCATTAAACATTAGTTATGAGATAGAAGACGTTGACCATGACTCATTCATTCCTGGAAGGGTTGGGCGAGTTATTGTCAACAATAAAAAAGTAGCATACATTGGAGAAGTCTCTCCAAAAGTTTTGGAAAACTTCAGTCTAGACATCCCAGTATGTGCATTAGAGTTAAATTTAACAGAGCTATTTAATTCAAAAAAAAATTAGGTCAGTCCGAGATTTCTGGCTTCCTGATTTAACGTAATGCAAATGCCCCTACCACTGCATCATTCTGATAGTCATATATGATTAGCCTATCACTATATCTCAACAGGTAATCTCCAACCTTAGCATCCTTATAAACATCAGGATATTGCTGTCTTAGTGTATCAAGCGAAGCAGCATCAAGTAGTCCCCCTGAAGGATCTTCATTAGCAACATCTGCTACTTCAGTATGTGCAACTAATTTGGCTGAAAAATCCTGAGGTAATTGTGAGTTTTGTGGTGCCGCTACATCCACATTTCCAATAACTATGTCATTATCAAAATCATAAATGATTAATCTGTCAGTATATTGTACGATGTATTTACCGATATAACTTGGATCAACACCCTCAATCTGAGCTTGAATATTAGCTAAGTTAGTTTCATCTATTCTGACTATATTCAAGGGGGGTATGTTTACGTAAGAACTCGCCTCTGGATGTGCAGTTAACATCCTTAAAAATTGTTCTGTAGAAACTGTTTGTCCATCAGAAGTTCCCCCTTTCAATTTATTTACTTCAGTCAAAGTATAGATCGAAACTGCAAGTGTTATAACAACTACTGCCAAAATAATGTGGTTAAAGTTTAGTTTTGTTTCCTTCTTTGGAAACTCCTTTAATTTGATTTTAGAAGCCATAAAAGATGAGTTGGCTAATTATTATTTAAATCTTTTCATTAGAAATCCAACAGTCGCCCTAGCACAACCCACTGGACAAACACCCTCAAAAAGTATTTAAATGTATCCACTTCTTAATTTTTGACATTTTCATCTAACATATTAAATCACACAATCTAGTAAAAATTGGTGATATTAAATGGATTCAAACGATCAAAAAAACAAAGTTAAGGCATTTCATATTTTGGACTTCCCTGATTCAATTTACATAACGTTAAAAGAAGAATATAGGAAACGACTATTTGGTAATTTATATAAAAAGTATGGTAGTAAGAGAGCAACTGCAAGGAAACTAGGTATCGACTTATCAACTATAAGGGCCTATGAAAATGGAAGCCACAAATGGTCCAAGACCAAATACCCTTCATCAATCCCAATTAGGATAATTAAGAAAGTTACAAGTTTAGATAATCAAAGAGAATTAGAAAAAAATGTTGTCTCAATAAGATCCAAAAGCGGATTGAAAATTCTTAATCCCACCTTACCAATAAAAGAATGTCCAGAATTGTATTCGATAATGGCCCATATATTGGGAGATGGTAATGCTTCTAAAGGAAATACCCCTACTACGCAAATACTAGTTCAGAATTAAGAAATAAGTTTTCAAGTGATTTACAGATTTTTGGAAAAGTTAATACTTACGAGAGAAAACCAAACACAACCCCCATTATATATTTCCCAAAAGTAATTACAGACATATTAGCCCACATATTCAATATTAAATTTACATACCCTGATAAGATTCCGGATCAAATATTCAAAACAACAAAAGGATGTAAAAAAGCATTCTTAAGAGCAATCTTCGATGATGAAGGAACAATAACCGCTAATTTGTCCCTTTGTATCTGCAGTGAAGGAATCTTAAGTCAAATTAAAAAATTATTAAATGAATTTAATATTGAAACTGGAAAAACTACGATAACACAATATAGTACAAAAAAAGGAACTAGATTTAGAACATCCTTCAGCATCATGAGAAGGTCTTATGAAATATTTAAAAAAGAAATTAATTTCTCGCACCCTAATAAATCAAAGAAATTAGATAGTGCATTAAGAACACAAAAAAGACAACAAAGAACAAGAGACCCAATGTTCATTGAAGAAAAAATATTACAGTTATTAGAAATTAAACCTTCAAGAACAATGGAAATAGCAGATTATTTGCTTTTCACACTAAACGGTATTTCGCCACATCTTGGAAGATTAGAAAAAGAAGGACAGATAATAAAAAGAGGATATAGAAACAAAATAATTTGGGACCTTATTTAGGGTCTTTTCCACGCCACTTCATAATACGTGGTCGATCCTTCATCATCAACAATGCCCATCAACAACCTCTTCTTTGTTGAATGTGCAACCCTATTTTTAGCTGCAAACTCATACCAAGTCATGGTAGATCCTTCATGAACTGGGTAAACGACCCACTTTGCATGGTCTTCTCCGGGTTTTACTCCTCTATCATAAATCCTAAAATCAGCCCCAAACTTCAAAGCAGTCTTGATAATATATCCTCGATTCCTAATATCCTTAAAAACACAATACCTAATCCAAAAATTAGGCTCTACTTTATTGGCCTTCTTCAAAAAAGCGTCATTTGATATAGCCTTATTCTTCCCATCCATTACTTTAATCTTCTTCTTTTCAATCAAATAAAGCGCTTCAAGCAAAGATAACTGCACTTTACCATCATCCAGAATATGCCCATACCTACTTTGATTGTAAAGTTCTCTTGCAGCATCTGAATTTTCAGTTAATACTCGCTCTTTAGCAAATACTGCCTTAATCTCTTCCTTCACTTCAGCTTTTTCTTTGTCCTTTTCTTTTTCTTTATTTTTACCCATCTTAGTACCCTTTTGAGTAACCTAACAATTTAAATAAGTTTGGATTTTAATATATAAAATAAAAACATTAATATAAACCCTTAATAACATAAAAACAACATGGTAGAAATAACATTTCTTGGTACTTCTTCAATGGTACCAACAAAAGAAAGAAACCAAAGTGCTGTTTTGATTAGTTATAAATCTGAAGGAATCCTGATTGACTGTGGTGACGGAACCCAAAGACAGTTCAAAATAGCAAACATCCCATTAACAAAAGTGACTAAAATACTGATTACCCATTGGCACGGAGACCACACATTAGGGCTTCCTGGATTGATCCAATCATTAAGTGCATCTGAATACACTAAAACCCTTGAAATATATGGTCCAAAAGGGACTAAACAACATTTTGAACATATGTTCAAGGCATTTGTATTTGACAGAAATATGGAATTAGTAATACATGAAATAAAACCAGGAACTATCTTTGAAAATGATGATTTTTCAATAGAAGCGCTAGAACTTGAACATGGAGTAAAAACGTTCGGATTTAATTTTATTGAAAAAGACAAAAGAAGGATTAACGTTTCAAAAACAAATAAACTTGGAATTCCAGAAGGCCCATTATTAGGCAAACTCCAGCAAAACAAAACAATTAGTTGGAAAGGGAAAAAGGTAGGACCTTCCGATACAACCTACATTGTACAAGGTAAGAAAATAGCATTGATCTCAGACACGCTTCCCTGCAATAATTGTAACAAACTTGCAAAAGATGCAGATGTACTAATATGCGAAGCAACATACCATTCAGATCTTGAGAAAAAAGCGGAAACTCACAACCATATGACTGCAAAACAAGCTGCATTGATTGCTAATAGGGCAGATGCCAAAAAACTTGTCCTAACTCACTTTAGTGCAAGATACAAAGACTTAAAAGAAATTGAAGAAGACGCAAAAGACTATTTTGATAATGTAGTTTATGCTTACGACTTACTAAAGATAAAGCTATAAAATGTCAAGAAAATCTAAAGGTATGAATGCAGAACGTGATTTGATCCATAAATTCTGGGCAGCAGACAATTGGTCGGCAGTAAGGATTGCAGGCTCTGGATCGATGAAGTACCCATCTTCAGATCTTTTAGCAACAAACAAATTGAGAAGACTAGCAATTGAATGTAAAGCAGTAAAGAGTAAGAGTAAATACATCCCAAAAGAAGACATAACCCAACTCCAAGAATTTTCAAATCATTTTGGGGCAGAACCATGGATTGCTGTAAGATTTAACAGATTAGAATGGTTATTTCTAAATCCAGAAGATCTTCATGATTCTGGAAACTGCTTTATGGTATCAAAAGAATTAGCAGAAAAAAAAGGATTATTATTTGAAGAAGTGATTAAATAAAATAAGAAAAATAAAATTATTTCTTCTTCTTTTTTCTGATTTTTAATGACCTTTCAATTTTGAGTTCTTCAGTTATTATTCTGGATGACATCCTTTCAATATTCTCATCCATTCTTGAAACTCTTCTCTCCATTAACACTAGAACTCTCAAAGCATAAACAATCGCAGCTAATGTGCCCACGATAATAGCAAGTGTTATTTGTAATAATCTAACCATAGGTTCTTCTAAAGCCATATTTCACACCTCTTTTTTTAATGTATTAACAATTAATTAATCTTACTTATAGGACTAGTTGTATATAAATGTTTCTAAAACATATGCTAACATAACAATTTGTTATTATTTCAACTACACTTATTAATATGGCGCTTGGATTCTTAGATATATGGTCACATTAGATGAGTTCCTTGAAGTCTGTGTGAGGCATAGCCATGATGATTGGATATATACTGGAAGTGCTGCAAGAGCGGTTTTACTTATAGATGCAGGATTGAAAAGTGGAGCTTATTTTAAAGATGTTGATGTACTGAGCCTTGAACCTGGAGCAGGGCATACGGAAGTTACAGAAGAAGGAGTCCTAATAGATGTATACCCTGCAACTAATTGTTTTGATACTATCACTACAACTGCGGACGATATGAGGGCCAACCATAGCAAACCAGTAACTATTGAGGGTATTGAAATAGTTGTTGCAACTCCAGAATTCCAAGCCGCCTCCTTGTTATGTGCAAGAATGTACACATCAGGAGTACTAGAAAAATCCGTTTCAGCTTATGAAGAGTTGGCACAACTTGATTTAGACTTAGGTGGGGTTGTCTTAGCACTTAGTAAGGTAAATGAACTGCGTGGAATGGACCCTAATTTTATTAGAGAAGTATATTCTGAGCTCCAAACTTGCTATGAGCAAACTGGCCAAAGAAACATTTTAGCCGCTTTCCGTGAAGGGTCAATATTTACAATTTATACAAAACTTACTCCTGATGACAGAGAAGTGCTACTCGAATCAATAGTAGATAAAAGCCAAGCTGCTAGTTTTGATAGTGTAGCTTATTTTACAAAAGGACTTAAGTTAGCGCTGGAATATACTACAAGTCCCGACTCTACAAATAATGTTTTTAGGTTCAAGATGGACTATTCACTTGGCCACAACGGGGAAGGAGTCTATGATGTGGGAGTAGGTTTTTCCTGGGCATTAAGACATGATGATGGCCATAATGGATTAGTTGATAAGATGATAGCTTACGCAAAAGACCATACTCCTCCTGAAGTAAAATTGTTAGGTAGTGGACTTGGCCATGTATTAGAAAAAATAGAACCTGGCGACCGAGAGGTAATATGCCAGGCAGTTTTTGATCTAGCTGGGAGGGGAGGTTATGATGGTCCCGAATTGGCCCAAAGGGGCATTCAAGCAAATCGTAGTGCAAGCAGTGCCGACCCAGCCTTCAGAACGGAACAAGCATTAGCAACACTAAACGCGCCATTAGTAGCAGTAAGCCAACCATACATGGGGGGAACTTCTTTCGGAGAATTTCTTTAAAAAAACATAGAGAAAAAAATTATACTTTAATCTGTTCTACTGGTTTAAGTTTCTTCCATTCAGAATCAAAAACAGTGTCTAGCGTTTTAGCAAAAAAACTTGAATTTGCCCAAATCGCAATATCGTAGCTTGGGTGAACTTTTTCATTGTCCATCAACATAAAAATTATTTCCTGACCATCAATTACGCTAAATCTTGCTTTTTTGTCGGTGTGTCTAACTTCAGCAAACTTTGAAAGTTCTTTAGCAGCTTCAATGTTATCTTTTGTAATTGGGGCCATTACCCTTATCTTAGGTTTTGACTTGATCTTACTAAAAACTGACTTGATTAATATTACTTTATCGATTAAACTTTTTTCTGTTGTTAAAATTGAAACGCTTTTTGATGTTTTAATCTTATTTTCAAGGTGGCTATAAATATTTTCTTTGCTCCTTAATGAACCAGAAAGATCAGTAGGTTCTATTAGATCAACACCTTGAGAGTGCAGTAAGTTTAACTCATTTATAATCCCTTGAGATTTTAAATCCTCAATCAAACTCATTTGACTAACTGAGTCCTGTTCAATTTTCTTCTTTACCCTATCAAGAACGTCTTCAGGTGCAACAGCAATATATTTGATTGGTTTTTCAAGCTTCATTAAAATAAACCCTTTCTTCTCTAAACTTTCGAGAACGTCATAACTTCTTGATCTTGGAACATTTGCTATGTCAGAAAGTTCTCCTGCTGTAGAAACTCCTCTAGAAAGCAAAGCTATCCAAAGTTTTGCTTCATAAGTGTTTAATCCAAATTCTTTTAATTTCCCTAGTAAGGGCCTATCAACCATCATTGTAAGTAAAAGGATAAATAACTAGTATATAAAGCTTTCTATTATTTGTTATTCAATAGTGGTAAAACAAAAAGTTTAAATAGTAATCTACACTCTTTTTAATATATGATTGATTCCAATATAACAAAGATCAGTAAGTTTTTCTTAATTATAACTAAGATTATTATAGCGTAAGCTGCCATCTTAATAATATGGGTAGCCATTGTTTCTGCCTAAGAATTATAATGACTAAATTTTTAAACAAAACTAGGATAACAAAACACAATGAACAACCAACTAAAAATATTCGATACATTGCTCAGGGATGGTTCCCAAAGCTCTGATGTAAACTTCAGTTTAAGAGATAAGCTTGAGATAGTTGCTGCTCTTGATGAATTTGGCATTGATTATATTGAGCTTGGATGGCCGGGGTCTAATCCAAAAGATATGGGGGCTTTTTTAGAGGCAGAAAAACTAAAGCTAAAAAATGCGAAAATTGTGGCTTTTGGGTCAACAAGAAGAAAGGGTATCAAAGCAGAAGAAGACCCTAACTTAAACGCAATCTTAGAAAGTAAGGCAAAAATAGCTTGTATATTTGGTAAGACAATACTAGACCATATAAAATTACAGTTAAAGACGACACCAGAAGAAAACCTTTTGGCAATAGAAGAAAGTATCAAATTCCTTAAAAGCAAAAATCTAGAAGTATTCTATGATTTAGAACATTTCTTTGATGGTTACAAAGACGATAAAGAATATGCATTAAATTGTTTAGCAACTGCATCAAAAGCAGGAGCAGATGTTCTTGTTTTATGTGACACTAATGGGGGGACCCTCCCATCTGAATTCAAAACAATAACCCAAGAAGTAAAAGAATACCTTGGCAAAAATAACATTGAAACAGAACTTGGGATCCACACCCATAATGACTCTGGAACTGCAATTGCAAATGCATTAGTGGCAGTGGACCTTGGGATAACTCATGTACAGGGGACAGTAAATGGATTTGGAGAGCGTGCTGGAAATGCGGACTTATGCCAATTAATTCCTAACTTAGTTATCAAAAAAAACATAAAATTAGGGAAGGTTGATCTAAAGAAACTATCAACTTTAAGCGGACTCGTCTACTTATTGGCAAATATCAAACAAAATAACCACCAACCATTCGTCGGTAAAAATGCATTTGCCCACAAAGGAGGTATCCATGTAGATGCAATAATGAAAGGTGCGTCATATGAACATATAGACCCCCAATTAGTGGGCAACAAAAGAGATATCATATTATCAGAACTATCTGGAAAATCAAACATTGTAGAAGTAGTTAAAAAATTCGGATACAAATTAGACAAAAATGATCCCAAGGTAAAAGATATGCTTAACAAAGTTGAAGAACTTGAAAAAAAAGGCTATGATATTGGGGACTTGAAAGCAGAAAAGTTCCTTTTAACTGAGCAGTTCTTTGGGAACAAAAATAACTTGGTGGAAATAGAATCATGGAAAGTAACATCAGAACAAAAAAATGGCGAATTTAGTGAATGTTCCCTTAAGGGAAAAGTAGATGGCAAAAATAAAGAGATTGTAGATTCAGTAAAAGGTGGGCCAGTTGATGTTATCTTTAAGGCGCTAAAAAAAATGATTGCGACATCCCACCAACCAATCGAAGAAGTCAAATTAATAAACTTCAAAGTTATGATGGCTGAAGACTTAGGGGCAGAATCTTCTGTGAGGGTTTATATTGAATTTAAGAATGGAAAAGAAGAATGGGGCACTGTTGGTGTAAATACTAACATTCTTGAAGCTAGTTTTGAGGCTATTGAAAAGGGTTTTAGGTATTATTTGTTGAAGAATAAATAATCTCCACTCGAAATCAAGGGGGTTTATAAGCTACAATATATCCATTTATAAATAAAAGTATTTATAAACTACACCATGTTACACATTCTTATTAAATAAAATCAATTTTAAGCTTTTTAGGGCTTTATTTTTAGTTTTAAGGGTCTTAAAATGGGGGAATTTCAAAATGGCAAAGAAAGAAACCAAAAGAGATATTAAAGTAGTTAATATAGTTGTATCTACAGCTTTAGAGCACGATATTCCTTTAGAAAAGATGTGTGCTACACTAAGTAACACGGAATACAATCCAGAACAGTTTCCTGGACTTGTTATAAGAATTAAAGAGCCAAAAACATCTGCTTTAATCTTTAGCTCAGGTAAGGTTGTTTGTACTGGAGCAAGAAGTATGGATAAAGTAGAAGAATCAATTAAAAAAATCATTAAAAGTTTGGAAAAAATAGACATTAAGATTAAAATAAAACCAATAATTAAAATTCAGAATATTGTAGCTTCAGGATCCGTTGGGATGGACCTTAATCTGAATACGCTAGCAATGAAGCTTGAAAATACTGAATATGAACCAGAACAGTTTCCTGGTTTAGTCTACAAACTCGCAGAGGCAAAGGCAACATTCTTGTTGTTTAGTAACGGAAAAATTGTCTGTACTGGAACAAAAAGTGAGAAAGAAGTCCATGCGGCACTAGACAAACTGATTATTAACTTAAAGAAAGTCAAGTAATTTCTTCTTTTTTTTATCTATTTTTAGTAACAACAGTACGTAAACAATAAATAAATTTATCTAAAATGGATGCGGCAGAGCAAATTAAAAAATTTGGTGAATTGTTTGAAGATACCTATAAAGAACAACTATTAACAAACATAAGAAAAGATAAACAATTTCTTGTTGTCGAATTTACTGAACTTTCAAAATTCGACCCAGACCTAGCAAACATTCTTCTAGACCAACCAGAAGAAGTAATAAAAGCCGCGGAACTAGCAGTTGAACAACTTGACTCAAAAATCATTAATTTTAGAGTTAGATTCAATAACCTACCAGAGAACCAGAAGATAGATATAAGGAATATAAGAAGCGCCCATTTAGGAAAACTCTTAACAGTAGAGGGTGTTGTTCGTCAAAAATCTGATGTTCGTCCACAAGTAACTTCTGCAAAATTTGAATGCCCCTCATGTGGGAATATTACTAATGTCCTTCAATTGGACGCAAGTTTCAAAGAACCCACAAAATGTGGCTGTGGGAGAAAGGGGAAATTCAGATTATTAAGTAAAGAGATGGTTGATGCCCAAGGAATTGTTCTTGAAGAAGCCCCTGACCAATTAGAGGGGGGCCAACAACCAAAAAGAATGAACCTCCTCCTAAAAGAGGACTTGGTAAGTCCATTAAGTGAGAGAAAAACAAATCCTGGCTCTAAAATCTTAACAACTGGGATCATTAAAGAAGTCCCAATAATTATGAGGACAGGAGCAAAATCTACAAGGTTTGACCTAATAATTGAGGCAAATTTTGTGGAGGCAATGGAGGAATCATTCTTAGACGTTGAAATTTCTGATGAAGAGAAGGCTGCAATTAAGGATCTGGGCAGTGACCCTAAAGTGTTGACAAGATTAACTAACTCAATAGCCCCATCTATCTACGGCTATGAAAAGATAAAAGAGTCCCTCATTCTCCAATTAGTGGGAGGAGTTAGAAAAGTAAGGCAGGACAAAGTGGTTAGTAGGGGAGATACCCACATACTCCTTGTAGGGGACCCTGGAGCTGGTAAGTGTACTAACGGCAATGCCAAAATAATTCTAGAGAATGGAGAAATTACAACCATGGAATCATTTTACGAAAAAAATATTTCATTCAATAACTCTCAAGAAAGTACAATGAAAATTTTTTCAATAAATGAAAATGGTTTAAATTTCACATCACAACCACTAAAATTTTGGAGAAGAAAATCTCCTAAAAAAATGATAAAGATAGTTACTCAAACCGGAAACGAGTTAATTGTAACGAGAGAGCACCCAATTTTTACAACAAGAAATGGACTGATTTTTTCTAAAAAGGCTGACGAATTCAAGTTAGGCGACTATATTGCCACCCCTTCAAAAATAGATATCCTGGGCTCGCTACAGATAACCCCTTCAGACATTGAAAAAACAAAAGCAAATAACAAAAAAAAGTATGTGTGCAAACCAATCATTGATTCTGATTTCGCAAGATATTTAGGATACTTAATAGGGGATGGGTACGTCAGATTTAGTGATACATCTGGGGTGATAAGATTCACAAATAGTGATCAAGACCTTTTAAATGATTTTGAAAACTTAACCAAGAAGATATTTGGATGTAAAGTTTCCAATAAAACTAACAAAAATAATTGTTGGGATTATCGTTGGTTTTCTGTAGACATCGTAAGGATCTTACAAAAAATCTTCCCAAATATAACAAAAAAATCTGAAGGTATGGGCATCCCTAAGCTGATTTGTAAATCTCCGAATTATGTAATAAAAGACTTCCTAAAATCCATATTTGATTGTGAAGGGCACATTAGAAAAGGCAGAAGAGAAATAGAATTCAGCTCTAAAAGTAAGGAATTAATCTATGATATTAAATATATCCTCTTAAGATTTGGTATTGTTTCGCAAGTATCCTCTTCTATGAAGTGTGCAACAAACACATTAGCCAAAATAAAAAGGCGTTACTATCGAATTAGGATAAGTGGAGAAGATGTAATCAAATACTTCAAAGAGATTGGATTTGTGTCCACCAAAAAAAATGAACAATTAAACAAAGAAATTCAAAAGAACCTAAAAATAAATACAAACCTCAATGTAGTCCCTGAATTAAAAGAGTTGTTATCAATATTAAGAAAAAAGTATGGATTATCGCAGAATTCGTTTGAAATTACGAGATCTACTTACCAACATTATGAAAAGGGAGATAGGTTTCCCTCATACAATAAATTAAAATTAATTTGTAAAAGATATAATGAAATAGGTAAAGCAAAATCAGACCCCCTTATTGATATTCTTAATCAAACCGCCAATAGCGATATATTCTGGGACAAAATAAGAAGTATAGAAACCATTGAATCCAATGGAGATTATGTTTATGACCTCGAAATTGATAAAGTCCATAATTTTGTTGCAGATGGCGTAGTCATACACAATTCTGCCCTGCTTAAAAGAATAAACCGAGTAGCACCAAAAGGAATCTACATCTCTGGGAAAGGAATCTCTGCAGCAGGTTTAACTGCTTCTGTTGTGAAGGACGAATTCTTGAAAGGGTGGTCATTAGAGGCAGGTGCAATGGTCTTAAGCTCAAATGGTATCTGTTGTATAGACGAGATGGACAAAATGAGCCCAGAAGATACAAGTGCAATGCATGAAGCACTGGAAAACCAGACAGTTAGTATCTCAAAGGCAAATATTCAAGCTACACTTGTATCCAGAACAACAGTTTTAGCAGCGGCAAATCCCAAATTCGGAAGATTTGATCCTTACGGGATCATAGCCGAACAAATCGAATTGCCCCCTGCTTTGATCAATAGATTTGACCTAATTTTCACAATCAAAGATTTACCGGATGAAAAAAAAGACAAGGCCCTTTCTGCCCACATGTTAAACCTCCATCAAAATCCAGACACCAAAGAGCCAGATATCCCCACAGACTTCATAAAAAAATACGTTGCATACATCCGTCAAAACGTATCCCCACAATTAACAGATGAGGCAATCCAAGAAATCCAAGAATACTATATGAAGATGAGGGCTGGTGGCTCAGGAGAAGGAATAAAAACGATTCAAATCTCCCCAAGACAGTTGGAAGCACTTGTAAGACTAAGCGAAGCAGCAGCAAAAATCAGGTTAGCAGACAAAGTAACAAAAAAAGACTCAAGAAAAGCGATTGAACTTCTGGAGTATAGTATGATGCAGGTAGGTTTTGATAAAGAAACTGGAAAAATAGACATCGACAGAATCGCATCTGGAATTTCGGCCTCACAAAGAAGCAATATATTGGTTGTTAAGGATGTGATTAAGGAAGTTGAATCAAGAGTCGGAAAAACAATCCCTATTGAAGATGTGATCGAAGAATCCAAGGTAAAAGGAGTTAATGAAGAAAAAACAGAGGAGATAATAGAAAAACTAAAACGTCAAGGAGACATCTTTGAACCAAAAAGGGGGTTCATTAGCCAGATCCCTTAATTAGTCTATCCCACCTCCATTTTCTACAATCAAAATAATTTTATATGACCTTAGATTCTAACTTAACATTCTTATTACAAATGGAACCTCAAAAACAACAAATAAAAAGGCAGATAGCATATAAAGTAACTATAAAAGATATTGCCGAGGGACAATATACTAAAAACGAGGGAGAATGGAGTCCAAACTATATTGAAATAGGTAACCACCAAGTCTCAAGAGTAAATATAATTGGCACGGTGGTGGTAAACGCCCCAGATCAAACATCCCCCCATAAAAGTGTAGTATTAGATGATGGAACTGGCAATATCTCAGTTAGGACCTTTGAAAATAATGGAATCTTTGATAATGTAAATATTGGAGATATAGTCCTAGTAATCGGTCGTCCAAGGGAATTTGGAACTGAAAAATACTTAACTCCTGAAGTATTAAAAAAAGTAGATAATCCTGATTGGATAAAAGTAAGACAATTAGAATTAGCTAAAAATATTTCTGCTCCGACTGTTTCTGCCCCACAATCACCAAAAGAAGAAGTTGTTGCAACTGAACCGGTTGTTGAGACAACCGACATGACTCAGCCCCCTGTAGAAGAGTCTAACACTCCTGCAGACAAAATATTCCAACTGATAAAATCAACCGATAGCGGAGAGGGTGCAGACACTGAAGAAGTAATCTCTAAGTCCAACCTTGAAAACGCAGAACAACTAGTTAAAAAATTATTGGAAGAAGGAGAAATATTCGAAGTTAAGCCGGGAAAACTAAAAATTCTAGAATAGTATTGGAGTTATATAAACTTCTAGAAGTGCGCCTACCACAAGTAAGAATATAGATAACATGACTAAATCTGCAGAATCTTCTACTATTGTTAGGAATTTCTTAGAGGTGTAGTGGTGGCGTATAACTGCTACCGAGATTATCCCCCCTGCCAAACCGCCATAAAAATACGCCATGATCTCTGGAATCCCATGAATCATATACCTTAAAATACCTAGTGACACAACCTGAAAATAAGATGCAATATTCACTGCACCAAAAGTACCTGCATACGAAGCCAAATTCTGCCTAATAAAATTCCCCATGGCTGTGCCTATGATTGTAGCATTCCATGTCAAAATAAAAATTGCCCCTGTACCATAGACAAGTGCAAATAATATGGCAAAAGATAACACCTTCAGATTATTAAAAAATATCTTAAAAAACCTTCCGACTTGAGTTGTCGCATTCCCTGAAACATTATTGTTGATCTCCGATATTGTCTTTGTTTGTTTATCAAACAAAGTGTTCACAACCTCTCTTGGCAAGACAGTATACCACAAAACTGAAGAAAGAGTTATGCCTAAAAAAAGAAACATCAGAAACTTTATTGCCTTACCATGCTCCCTAAGTAATTTTCTTCTACCAACAATCACCATATCTTTAGACTCTTCCAATTTGATGGTATTATACAACAAAGGAACGCAGGCAATGACAATTAGAAAAACCATAATAAAACTTGCTTGGTTCTCAAAAATCCAAAGTGAAAGAAAAACTGCTATTGAGGAATACAAAAAACCAATAAAAAATAACCTCATGGGCTTCTTCTCTGCACTAATCGGATGAAATAATGATTCTACAACCATATTTAGTCAATAGCCCACACAATTTATATACTTTTTGTTAAACTAGTAGTTAGTGTAAATTCAAAAAAATTTAGGTTGTCCCCTACCCCTGCCATAAATGGGAGATTGATCGGGACCGATATTAACCTAAATTTTTAGGAAATCAGAAAGCCAATGGAGAGCCATTCATCCCCAACCTACTTCAAAACAAGTTTTGAGCCCCTCAAGCGAAGTTTGAGATAAAAGAGTGAGGATTTCTGGCTTTCTGATTTAATCCCTTAATCAGTAGATTTATAAACAAAATCTCCTTTCCAGAAT
>Ga0187827_10005057_pt1 | contig 15794 bp, 10 predicted proteins | sample ETNtaG_39_FD_167969 | JGI IMG/M metagenome (GOLD analysis project Ga0187827, IMG submission 167969) | Marine microbial and viral communities from oxygen minimum zone, Eastern Pacific Ocean - ETNP2014_SV_150_PacBio MetaG (Illumina Assembly) | ecosystem: Environmental > Aquatic > Marine > Hypoxic...
CCCTGCACCTGGTTGGGGTTTTGTTTTTGGTAGTCAGGAAGATATACGGCCAGAAATGGTCCACAACGATTGGATTACAAATGATACATTACTGAATCAACAATACACACAGCGATATACATCTCGCTTAAACATACGTTCTACAATAGAGCCTATTAAAAAATTAAGAATTCAGGTAACTGCGCAGCGTAATCAAACTACAAATACTGCTGAAACTTATAGGAATACGGGCGATATGGATACGCCAATTTTCGAATCTTTAAATAAAAATGAAACTGGGAGCTTTACCATGTCATTCCTGGCTATAGGAACTGCATTTAGACCTATGGAGATAAATTCATCACAAACTTTTGATGAGTTTAGAGCCATGAGAGCTACTATGGCGAAAAGAGTTGCGGCTGCTAATGGCGTAGCTGTAAATCCAGATGATTTGTATCCACTAGGCTTTGGTCCAAATGCACAGGAAGTATTAATTCCTGCTTTTATGGCAGCTTACTCTGGAACAAGTGCTACATCTCAAGGCTTAAGTAAATTCCCAAGCATCCCTATGCCAAACTGGAATGTGAAATACGACGGATTAACAAATATTCCTTGGGTGAAGAAGCGTTTCAAGACCGTGTCTATTTCCCATGGTTATACCTCAACCTATTCAATAAGCTCTTATCAAACGAATTTGTTTTATGGCACTTCTGGTCTTCCTTATACGGGCACTCCAGACACTAATCCTGATAACTTTGATGCGAACAATAATTACATCTCCGAGTTTCAGATTCAAACGGTTAATATATCAGAGCAATTTAGTCCGCTGATAAAAGTTGATATGACTATGAATAATAGTCTTACCACTCGTATAGAAATAAGTAAAGACCGACAAGTATCCTTGAGTTTAAATAATAACCAAGTTCAAGAACAAGCCGGAAAGAGTTTGACTATTGGTTTAGGTTATAGAATTAATGATTTCGAGATTAGTCTATCTACTGCTAATGGAAATAGAACTTTCTCTTCCAACCTCGATTTAAATCTTGATTTGTCAATTCGAAAAACGTCTTCAGCTATACGTAGTTTAGAAGAGAATACAAATCAGCCCGTTAGTGGGAGTACGGATATTTCTATTAAAAGTTCCGCAGATTATGTGTTAAGTGAGCGTGTAAGTATGCAATTATTCTACGATAGAATTGTGAAAAAGTATGAAGTAGCCACTTCGTATGACACTGCAAATAGTAGCTTTGGTGTAAAGCTTCGCTTCTCTTTTGGTAGCTAATATTTATAAGATAAAGAGTCGTATTTTTTGGTCTAGTTTTTGCATACATTTGAGCCGAAACAAACAAAACTAGATTATGAAAAAATTAGTACGCACTTTAGCTGTTGCAGCTTTGGTTTCTGGGACAGCTTTTGCTCAGTTACCAGCAGGTTCTACAGCGCCTGATTTTACTATCACAGATATTGATGGTAATACGCACAACCTGTATTCTATTCTTGATGAAGGAAAACCAGTATTATTAGATTTATTTGCAACTTGGTGTGGACCTTGTTGGTCTTTTGCTGAAACTGGAGTTTTTGAAGAATTTGATGCACTTTATGGTCCTAATGGAGATAATTCTGCATTTACAATTGCTGTTGAGTCTGACCCATCTACTCCTGAAAGTGAGTTGTATGGAGGCGGATCTTCTGCAGGAGATTGGACATCGCTTATAGATTACCCTTTGGCGGATGACGCTACGGGTGCAATTGCTGATGCTTATGCGCTTGCGTATTATCCAACTATTTACTTGATATGCCCTGATAGAACAGTAACAGAAATAGGTCAAGGTTCTGGTTCAGATTATTGGACTGTAGAGACTTTAGCTGAAGAAGTATTTGTGAATACTTGTCCTCAGCCGGTAGAAGGGTCTAATGCAATGATGCAGTCCTACAACGCAGAATTAGTCTCTTGTGGTGGGGGTAAAATTGACCCTATCGTTACTATTCTTAACATGGGTACAGAAGATATGACTGCTTGTACAATCAATACAATTGTCGATGGAGATGTTATTTCTTCTTTCGAGTGGACGGGTTCTTTATCAACTTTTGGTTCTGATCAAGTTACTTTAGCTGAATTACCTGCTAATACTACAGATGTTTCTTTTGTTGTGGTAATGACGGGAGATTTAAATGCTGCGGATGATAATATTGATGTAGAAATTACACTCGCTACGGCTTCACATGCATACGTACATGTAGAAGTTAATGCTGATTTTTACCCGATAGAAACTACTTGGGAAATTCTTAATGCAGCTGGATCGGTTGTTATGTCTGGTTCTTATGAAGAAGGTACTGAAGATAGCTGGGGCGGTGGTGGCCCAGATGCAGATATGACACATGATCATTTCGCTTCCTTAGAGAATGGATGTTATACATTTAATGCATATGATGCATATGGTGACGGTCAAACAGGTTATGATGGCTCTGGTGCAGGTGCTGATGGTTCTATTATTGTAACTGACGGAGATGGTACAGAGTTATTGAGTATCGCTGGTGCTTGGGGGTCTGAGCAATCAGTTGCTTTTGAAGTAACGCATGGTGTTGGTGTAGAAGAAGTAGTAGATAACACATTATCTATCTTCCCTAACCCAGCTTCAAACAATGCAACTATCGCATTAAACTTAACAGTTTCTAATGATGTTGTAATTGAAGTAGTAAACACTCTAGGTCAAAAAGTAATCGTTCAGTCTTCAAGAATGAACGCTGGCGAAAACACAGTTAAATTACCAGTTGAAACATTAACTACTGGTTTGTACTATGTAAACATTATGATTGCTAACGAAATGATCACTGAGAAGTTGAACATTATCAAGTAATTTTTAATCGATATTTTTGAAAGGCTCTCCATGTTACATGGAGAGCCTTTTTTAATTCATGGATTTAATTACTATAGTTAATGTACATTTGGTGATGTAAAACAAATTAGATGATGAAAAAAATATTACACTCTTTACTTGTTGCAGTTTTAGTTACGGGCTCTTCCTATGCTCAGTTACCTTCGGGCTCTATAGCACCTGATTTTACAATCACTGATTTGGATGGTGTAGAGCATCATCTTTATGATATACTTGATGAGGGTAAGCCTGTTTTGTTGGATTTATTTGCGGTATGGTGTGGACCATGTTGGAGTTTTGCACAAACGGGTGTATTCGAAGACTTTCATGAAGCTTATGGTAATTCAGTTTTGGTATTAGCTGCTGAGGCTGACCCAAGCACTGATGTTAGTGAGCTTTATGGTGGTTCTAGTTCAATTGGAGATTGGACAAGTATTATAGATTATCCATTGGCAAATGATGATTCCATTGCAGATTTATATGAATTAGGCTATTATCCAACAATCTATTTAATCTGCCCTGATAGAACGGTGACAGAAATTGGTCAGACTTCTTCTGGTAGTTATTGGACTGTGCCAACTTTAGCCCAGGAAGTATTTAATTATACTTGCGACCCGATAGATGGAATAAATGCGGGGATACAATCGTATAATTCTGAAGTTGATTACTGTGGTGATGGTACAGTTGAACCTGTTATAACGATTTCAAATACAGGAAGTGAAATGATTACCTCTTTTAGTATTGAAACTATTGTAGAGGGTCTTGTCGTTGGTGAATTTGAATGGGAAGGTTTTTTGCCTGTTCTTAATACCGAGCAAATAGTTCTGGAAGAAGTTCCTGCTTATACCAATTTAGTTTCGTTCAATATTGTTGTAGATGGTGATGTTATTACTGCAGATAATGCTATTTCAGTTGAGTTAACGCAAAGTGTAGAATCTCATGCTTTTATACAAGTTGAAGTAAATTCAGATTCTCAACCTAGCGAGACTTCTTGGGAAATTATTGATGTAAATGGGCAGATTATTATATCTGAATCTTATGCGGATGGAGTTGATGCGTATTTAACGTATAACCATTCTGCTTCTTTAGCTGTAGGATGTTATATGTTTAGAGCCTTAGATTCGTCTGGAGATGGGCAGTCATCTAATTCAGGTGGTTCTATTGTAGTTGCCGATGCAGAAGGATTAGAGATATTGAATGTTTCAGGTGATTGGGGTGATTTACAAACCGTTACTTTCGAAGTAACCCACGGTGTAGGAATAGAAGAAGTAATAGAGAATACATTAGCGATCTACCCTAATCCAGTATCAAACAATGCTACAATAGCTTTAAACTTGATTGAGTCTAACAAAGTTGTTATTGAAGTAGTAAATACACTAGGAAAAAAAGTTATCGTTCAGTCTTCAAGAATGAATGCTGGAGAAAACAGAGTTACTTTACCAGTGGAGACATTAACTGCTGGTTTATATTACGTAAATATTAAAATTGCTAACGAATTGATCACTGAGAAGCTGAACATTATCAAATAATTTTTAATTGATATTTTTGAAAGGCTCCCCATGGATAAGGGGAGCCTTTTTTTGTACTTTTGTTTTGGTATGCTTTTTGACTTTAAAACCCCAAACAACTAGATTATGAAAAAACTAATATTTTCTTTAGTGTGCTTAATGAGTACAGTTTCCTTTGCTCAATCATTATCTATAGCGCCAGATGCTTATTATTACTCTAATTCTGGAGAAACTTGTACTGCACATTTCGATGTCACAAATGAAACAGATCAAGATGTGGATATTATTGTTACTAGAACAATGAATCCAGATGATGCGATTACTTCAACTTTTTGTTGGGGTGAAACGTGTTATACACCAACCACAAACATTTCATTGAACTCTATTGTAATTCCAGCTGGAGAGAGTTTTGATGGTTTCTCTGGTTATATCTATTCTATGGGAGAGGAAGTTTCTTATGTGATTAATTATTGTTTTTCATTAGTTGACGTGTCTTCAGACAAAGTATGTACGGATGTTACATTTACTTCATTATCTCAATATGTAGGTGTTGAAGAATTAGAAAATGAATATTCGGTTTATCCGAACCCTGCAAATGATGTACTTCATTTAGATTATATGAATACAACACCTGCTACATTCGTACTATATGATATGCTAGGTAATAAGGTATATGCAGATGAGCTGTTAAGTTCTAAATCTGTTAGTTTAACTTCTTTTGAAGCGGGGATTTACTTTTACACATTTAGTGTTCAAGGGAAAGAAACTGAGGTTCAAAAGTTGATTATTACGCACTAAGCGAATTTATTTTAAAAGAGCCCCGAATCTTCGGGGCTTTTTTTATGCTCTAAAGATTCTATTTCGTAGACAATGCGTATTTTTGTTCATTCGCAAAACCCGAATTATTATGAAGGTATCATATAGCTGGATCAAAGATTATTTAAATGTAGACTTAAGCCCCGAAGATTGTGCTAAAGTTTTAACAGATACTGGTCTTGAAGTTGAAGGAATCCAAGAGATTCAAAGTATTAAAGGTGGACTTAAAGGGTTGGTCGTAGGTGAAGTACTTACTTGCGAACAACACCCCAATGCCGACCGCTTGCGTAAAACGACTGTTGATATAGGTACTGAAACCTTAGAGATTGTTTGTGGTGCTCCTAATGTTGCTGCTGGACAAAATGTGGTGGTTGCTACAGTAGGGACTGTTCTTTACGATGATAAAGGCGAGTCTTTCAAAATTAAGAAAGGTAAAATTCGTGGTGAGGTTTCATTAGGAATGATTTGTGGTTCTGATGAAATCGGTATGGGCGGTGCTCACGATGGAATTATGGTTTTAGATGAAAATGCTAAACCTGGAACCCCTGCCAGTGAATATTTTAAATTAGAATCGGATACCGTTTTTGAAATTGGTCTTACACCTAACCGTTCCGATGCAATGGGGCATATGGGTGTGGCTTTAGATTTAAGAGCTGGAATGGCAGCTCAAGGAGTGTCTTTAGATTTATGCAAACCTTCGGTTGAAGCTTTTGCGGTAGACAATACAGATTTATCAATTGATGTAACCGTTGAAGATAATGAGCTTTGTCCACGCTATGCTGGACTTACAATCTCTGGACTTAAAGTTGAAGAGTCTCCAGAATGGTTGAGAAGAAGGTTAGAGGCATTAGGTTTAGCTCCGATAAACAATATCGTAGATATTACGAATTACGTATTACACGAAACGGGTAATCCGCTACATGCTTTTGATGCTTCAAAAATTAAAGGCAATAAAATTATTGTTAAAACTGTAGCAAAAGACACAAAGTTTACAACATTAGATGATCAAGAACGCAAGTTAGATACTAGCGATTTAATGATCTGTAACGACCAAGAACCAATGTGTATTGCAGGGGTGTTTGGCGGTGTAGATTCTGGAGTTTCAGAAAACACAAGTGCTATATTCTTAGAATCTGCATTCTTTAATCCGGTATCGGTTCGTAAAACAGCGAAACGTCATGCGTTAAATACAGATGCTTCTTTCCGTTTTGAAAGAACTGTAAATCCAAATAACGTTATCTGGGCGTTAAAACGTGCTGCACTATTAATGAAGGAAATTGCAGGAGGTACAATTAGTTCTGAGATTACTGATATTTACCCTACACCAATAGAGAATTTTGTTGTTGACTTTTCATACGACAAATGTGATAGTTTGATTGGTGAGGCTATTAATAGAGGTACTATAAAATCTATTCTAGCGAATTTAGAAATTGAGGTTTTAGAAGAAAATTCTGAAAGCTTAAAACTATCTATCCCTCCTTATCGTGCCGATGTGCAACGTGAGGTAGATGTGATAGAAGAGGTGTTACGTATTTACGGATACAATAATATTGGAATGACAGGAAGAATTAATGCTTCTCTTTCTATAGCTCCTAAACCAGATGCGCACAAAATACAAGAGCGTGTATCTGATTTACTTTCCTCTAATGGATTCCACGAAGGAATGTGTAATTCATTAACGAAAGCATCTTATACTGATGGAATAGATGCTTTAAAGAAGGATTCTCAAGTTATTTTACTGAATCCTTTGAGTCAGGATTTAAATGCCATGCGTCAAACATTAATGTTTGGTGGTTTAGAAGGCTTAGCTTATAATATCAATCGTAAAGTATCGGACGTATTCTTGTATGAATTCGGTAAAACATATAACCGTTATGGCGATGACTTTGTAGAAGAGCGTCGTTTGGCTTTGTGGATGACAGGTAAGAAGCAGGAGGAAAGTTGGAATGCCAAGGATGATAAAGTTGACTTCTTCCACATGAAAGGATTGGTGGAAAAGGTTCTACAAAAATTAGGCTTAAACCAAGGTGTATCTTTAGCTCAAACACAAACAGATCTTCTTTCAGAAGCTGTAGTCTATAAAATCCGCAAAAAGAAAGTTGTAGAATTAGGAATGCTTCGCAAGTCTATTCTTAAAAATTTCGGAATAAAGCAAGAAGTGTTTTATGCAGACCTTAATTGGGATGCTATACTCGAGATGCTTAAAAATCAAAAAACTAGCTATAAGGAAATTTCTAAATTCCCTGCTGTACGACGTGATTTAGCTTTATTGTTAGACGAAAAAGTAGCATTTAATGAATTAGAATCTATTGCCCTTCGTACAGATAAACACTTGCTAAAAGAAGTGAAACTTTTTGATGTATATCAAGGCGATAAATTACCAGAAGGAAAGAAATCGTATGCTTTAAGTTTTGTCTTTAGAGATGAAGATAAAACGCTTACCGATAAGGTGGTTGATAAAGCAATTTTAAAAATATTTAAATCTTTAGAACATCAGTTGAAAGCTGAGCTTAGAGATGGAACTTTATAGTAAGTACTTGTATATCAAGATGATTTACTAATTTTACACTATGGAAGAAAAAGGAATCAATTGTTCGTTTTGTGGTCGTACCAAGCAAGAAACTGATGTTTTAATTGCGGGGACTACTGGGCATATATGTAATTTATGCATTAGCCAAGCACACGAAATTATCAGTGAGGAGATGGAACACCAATCTCGTGAAGAGTTGGCAGACGAATTAACCCTACTGAAGCCTATAGAGATAAAAGATCATTTAGATTCTTTTGTAATCGGTCAAGACCAAGCTAAAAAAGTACTTTCTGTTGCCGTTTACAATCACTATAAACGTGTATTACAAGAAGGTAATAAAGAGCAGGATGTTGAGATAGAGAAGTCAAATATAATGATGGTGGGTAAAACAGGTACAGGTAAAACTTTGCTTGCACGTTCTATCGCTAAAATGTTAAATGTTCCTTTTACTATTGTTGATGCCACTGTATTAACTGAGGCTGGATATGTTGGTGAGGATGTAGAAGGAATACTTTCTCGCTTATTACAAGCCTGTGATTTTGAGGTTGAATTAGCCGAAAGAGGAATTGTATTTATCGATGAGATTGATAAGATTGCTCGTAAAAGTGATAACCCTTCAATTACAAGAGATGTCTCTGGAGAAGGGGTGCAACAAGCAATGCTGAAACTTTTAGAAGGTACTGTGGTAAATGTTCCACCACAAGGCGGTAGAAAACATCCAGACCAGAAATACATTAAAGTAAATACTAAAAATATACTTTTTATCTGCGGTGGAGCTTTTGATGGTATCGAACGTCATATCAGAAATAGAATGAATACCAATGCACTTGGTTTTGGTAATTCTACTGAAGTACGTATCGACGATTCAAATCTTTTACAATATATTTCTCCGCAAGATGTGAAGAGCTTTGGAATTATTCCAGAATTAATTGGTCGTCTTCCAGTAGTAACTCATTTAGATCCATTAGATAGAGAAGCGCTTAGAAATATCCTTACCGAGCCTAAGAATTCTATCATCAAACAATACAGAAAGTTGTTTGAGATGGATGAAATTACACTCAAGATAGATGACGATGTGTATGCATTCATAGTCGATAAAGCTGAAGAGTTCCAGTTGGGAGCTAGAGGTCTACGCTCTATATGCGAGGCAATAATGGTTGATGCTATGTTCGAATTACCATCTTCGGATGATAAGGAGTTTCATATTACTCGTTCTTACGCCGAAGAGAAAATATCGCGTAAGAAATTGACGCAATTGAGAGCTGTAAGCTAAAGGTATTATGAAATATACAGTCCTGATTAGTCTTGGCTCTAATGAGGGTAATCGTTTTGAGAATATTCTAAAAGCGATTACTTTAATTAATGAAGAATTAGGGAGTGTAATATCAGTGTCACCAGTCTACGAAACTCCTTCCTGGGGCTATGATGATGCGACTTATTTAAATAATGCGATTTGTTTAAATACTGATATGCTACCACTCACTTTGATGTTATCTTTATTGGAAATAGAGCGTAAGCTTGGAAGGAAGCGCTCGAATAGTGAGAGTTATAAAGCAAGAACTATCGATTTGGATATACTTCTTATTGAAGGAGTGATTATAAATCATCCACAATTGCAAGTTCCTCATCCACGTATGAATCTACGAAAGTTTGTGCTTCAACCCCTTGCAGATATTGCTCCTGATTGGATTCACGAAACAGAAAATTTAAGCGTAAGTGATTTACTAGATAAATGTGAAGATGATTCGCAAATAGAATATTATGGACAAGTATCCTTATATAGTAATTGAAGGAAATATAGGAACTGGGAAAACGAGTTTAGTGAAACTGTTGGCAGAAGAATATGATGCTAGATGTGTTTTTGAGGAGTTTTCAGAAAACCCATTTTTACCAAAGTTCTATGAGAATCCCGAAAAACACGCTTTCCCTTTAGAGTTATCCTTTTTAGCTGAAAGGTATCACCAACTTAAAAAAGAACTCAATACACGAGATCTTTTTCACAATATTATAATTTCTGATTACTACTTTGTGAAATCTTTAATTTTCGCAGAGATCAACCTGCCCGAAGATGAGTTTCATCTATATAAAAACCTATTTAACATCATACTACAGAAACTCCCAAAACCCAATTTGTTTGTGTATTTGTACTCAAATGTTGCTCGGCTGCAAGCAAATATTAAAGGAAGAGGAAGAGATTACGAAAATCAAATTTCTAAGTCCTATTTAGAGAAGATTCACCAAGGGTATTTTGGGTTTTTAAACCAGCAAATAGACTTCCCAGCCCTCATAATAGACGTGACTAATTCAGATTTTGTGAATCAAAAAGAAGACTTTAAAAAGATTCTTGTATCTTTAGGTGAAACTTACGCGAAAGGAGTTCATAGAATTAACTTATAATTAAAAGCATTTTTTTACATTTGCAGTTGTCAGTCTAGAGATTGATGATTTATATTTAACCATATATAGAAAACTATATCCTAAAATCAAAAACATGATTAACTTAAAGAATGTGGTACTAGCATCATTATTCGTTGCATCTAGTGCTTTAGCTCAAGATGGCGGAGTTAAAGGATTATTAACGAACGATGCTTCAATCGGTTTAAATCTTGGTGCACTTACTTATGTGTCTGCTGATTCTAATATAGAGTTAGGTTTTGGTTTAAACTATACGAAACAAATCAACGCTGTCATTGCTGTGCAAGGTGGATTCTTGTCTGCTGGATTATCAAATGCAACTGATACGATGAGCTTTTCTGCTTTAACGCTTAAAGGTATTGTGAATGTTTCTAATTTAACGATTGGTTCTTGTCCAGTTGCTAAGTTCTACCTTTCTGGTGGGGTGAACGTAATGTCTGGTGACGAGTTTGGAAAAGCTTTAGTTCCTAGCTTCGGTGGTGGAATGAAATATGCTGTTAACGATAAAATGGACATCGATTTATCTGCAACAATAGGGACATCTCCTTTGACTTCAGATGAAATTGGTACTCATATGATGGCTGGTTTAGGTTTAAACTACCGTTTTGCTAAAAAAGAAGAATCTGTTGAGTGGAACAATCCATTAGACGCTATGTACGGAGATATTGCTTCTGTGAAAACAGAAATCGAAGGTCTTTCTACTGATTCTGATGGTGATGGTGTAGCTGATGCTTTTGATGGTGATAATAACACTCCAGAAGGTGTTGCTGTTGATGGTAAAGGAAACGCTTTAGATGTAGATATGGATGGTATTGCTGATTATGCAGATGAAGATCCATTTACTGCTCGTGGAGTACAAGTTGATGCTAAAGGACGTGAGTTAGATAGCGATAAAGATGGTGTTGCAAACTCTGTTGATATTGAACCTAACACTGCTTCTGGTGCTACTGTAAACTTCCAAGGGAAAGAAATTAGAGGTGCTAAAGGTGCATTTATGCCAGCAGTATACTTCGACTTCAACTCTGCGAAAGTTTCTTACGCTAACTACGAAAGATTAGCTGCTGTAGCTTCATTGTTACAAGCTAACCCATCTTATAAATTAAGAGTTATTGGTTATGCTGATACTGTAGGTAATTCTGCTAACAATCATAAAGTTGCTTTACGCAGAGCGAATGCTGTTATCGATGCTTTATCTAACATGTTTAGTGTTGAAGCTTCTCGTTTAACTGCTGAATCTAAGGGTGAAGATGCTCCTTTAGCTAACGAGACTGTTAAAGTAACAGAAACGACTGCTGATGGTCAAGTGATCTCTAATAGCTTAACTAGAATGAACCGTCGCGTTGAATTTGTGATAGAGTAGGTTTATTCAAATAAGACATAAAAAAAGGCTTTCCATATGGGAAGCCTTTTTTTATGTCTTGAAGTATCTAGTAACTAGTATCTGGTCGTAAGTATTGTTTTATTAGATACCAGCGACTAGCGACCAGTACCTCTAAATAACTCCCAAAGCACTACTCCAGCACTCACAGAAACATTTAAAGAATGCTTAGTTCCGAGCTGAGGGATTTCAATGCAATTATCACATTTGTCAATTACTGATTGTTGCACCCCTTTTACTTCGTTTCCGAAGAAAACTGCAATCTTTTCATGTTGACTGCTATCAAACTTATCGAGTATTAAACTGTTTTCTGCTTGTTCTATGGCAAGACAATGGTAGCCCTCTTTTTGGAGTCTTTCAACACAGTCTAAAGTGTCTTCCATGTATTCCCATTCTACAGATTCTGTAGCGCCTAAAGCGGTTTTGTGAATATCCTTATGCGGGGGTTGTGCTGTAATACCACAGAGGTAGATTTTCTCTAGTAAAAAAGCGTCTGAGGTACGGAAAACAGATCCGATATTATTGAGACTTCTGATATTGTCTAGCACAACAATGATGGGAAGCTTTTTCATCTCCTTAAACTCTTCAACACTCAGTCTATTTAGTTCGCTATTTTTTAACTTTCTCATCAGCTTATCGGGCAGAATTAATATCTTAGTCTTTCGTTCAAAACGACTGCAAATTAATCAATATAATAGCAATTCAATTGGCAAAAGCGCTTAAAAAGAAGAAGGAAACCCCATTGATGACACAATACAATGGGATTAAGGCAAAGTATCCTGACGCCTTACTATTGTTTCGTGTAGGAGACTTTTATGAGACTTTTGGGGAAGATGCGATTAAGGCTTCACGTATTTTAGGTATTGTGTTAACCAACCGTGCCAATGGAAGTTCTAAAATTGAATTAGCTGGATTTCCACATCACTCTTTAGATACCTATTTGCCAAAGCTTGTTCGCTCGGGTTGTAGGGTTGCGATTTGCGATCAGTTGGAAGATCCGAAACAGACTAAAACCATTGTAAAAAGAGGTGTTACCGAATTGGTGACTCCAGGCGTTTCTTATAATGATAAAACCCTAGACTTGCGTTCTAACAACTTCTTAGCTTCTATTCATATGGAGAAAGATGGTGCAGGAATCGCTTTTTTAGATGTGTCTACAGGAGAGTTTTTGGCAGCAGAGGGTTCGTGGGATTATGTAAACAAACTCTTGCAAAGTTTCTCTCCTTCGGAGGTAATCTACCAAAAACAGCACAAAGCTGAGTTTACACAACGTTTTGCCGATAGCTTTTTCACTTTCACTCTAGAAGATTGGGTGTTTAGTAAAACCTATACCGAAGAATTACTTTTAAACCATTTCGGGACTAAATCCTTAAAAGGTTTTGGAGTTGATAAACTAGATTTAGGAGTTATTGCTGCAGGTGCGGCACTTCATTATTTAAACGAAACGCAACACAATAAGGTCAGTCATATATCGGCTATAAACCGTATTGAGGAAGACCACTTTGTGTGGATGGATCATTTTACCATTCGCAATTTGGAATTGGTACGTTCTACTGGAATCAATGGTGTTTCTTTATTAGATATTCTCGATCAAACCGTGTCGCCAATGGGTGCGCGTATGCTTAGACGTTGGTTGGTCTTACCTTTAAAAGAACAAAAAGCCATTCAAGACCGTTTAAATATAGTCGATTACTTTACCCATAATGGAGATATTTCTGATGAGCTTGCTTTGCAAATAAAGCAAATGGGCGATTTAGAACGTTTGATTTCTAAAGTAGCTACGGCTAGAATTTGCCCTCGTGAAGTGGTTCAGCTAAAGCGTGCTTTAAATGCGATAATTCCTGTTGTAGACTACTGTTCTAAATCAGGAAATAAAAGTTTAGAGGCACTGGCGGCTCAATTAAATCCTTGTGATCTTATTCGCGAAAAGATTGCAAACGAATTGCAAGATGAAGCGCCTGTACAATTAATAAAAGGGAATGTAATCGCCGAGGGAGTTTCAGCTGAATTAGATGAGCTCAGAAATATATCTACTTCTGCAAAGGAGTACTTAGAACAAATTAGAGTACGTGAGTCTGAAGCTTCGGGAATAACGTCTTTAAAAATCGCATTTAACAATGTGTTTGGCTATTATTTAGAGGTTCGTAACTCACATAAAGATAAAGTTCCAGAAGATTGGATTCGTAAACAAACCTTGGTAAATGCCGAGCGTTATATTACCGAAGAACTGAAAGAACTAGAGGTGAAAATACTTAGTGCAAATGATAAGATTCTAGCTTTAGAGCAAGCACTCTTTAACGATGTAGTGATGTCCTTAATGGATTACGTTCAGGTAGTTCAGCGTAACTCGCAATTGATAGCTCGTGTAGATGTGCTATTGTCTTTTGCTAAAATCGCTTTGCACAACGGTTATGTAAAACCAGAATTGAATGATACGTTTGTATTAAACATCAAAGACGGTAGGCATCCTGTAATAGAAAAGCAATTACCAATTGGTGAGGCTTATGTAGCCAATGATGTGTATTTAGATAACGATACTCAGCAAATCATCATGATTACAGGACCCAACATGTCGGGTAAGTCTGCCTTATTGCGTCAAACCGCATTGATTGTTTTAATGGCGCAAATGGGTTCTTTTGTACCAGCTAAAGCTGCTTCTATAGGAGTTGTAGATAAGATATTTACCCGTGTTGGAGCTTCAGATAACATCTCTTTAGGCGAATCTACTTTTATGGTAGAAATGAACGAAACGGCAAGTATTCTGAATAATGTTTCGGATCGTAGTTTAATTCTGCTCGACGAAATTGGTAGAGGTACTAGTACCTATGATGGAATTTCTATTGCTTGGGCGATTGCAGAATTTATTCACGAAAATAAATCGAGGGCGAAAACATTGTTTGCTACCCATTACCACGAGCTAAACGAAATGAGCGAGACCTTTGATCGTATCAAAAACTTTAACGTTTCGGTAAAAGAACTGGATAAAAAGATACTATTCCTGCGTAAATTAAAACCTGGAGGTTCTGCGCATAGTTTTGGTATTCACGTAGCAAAAATGGCTGGAATGCCCAATTCATTGATTCGTAGAGCTAATGATATTCTAGCTCATTTAGAGAAATCTCATTCCTCTGAAGAATTAATGAGTAAGGCTAAGACCATTCATAAGGAATCGGATATGCAATTGAGTTTCTTCCAACTCGACGATCCAGTATTAGAGCAGATAAAAGACGAAATTATTAAGACCGATATTAATACACTTACCCCTGTAGAAGCCTTGTTAAAGCTGAATGAAATTAAGAAAATGATTGGGGCTTAGCCACTTGCTAAAATCCTAGTTAAATTCTCTACTTTTTGTTTTGAGGTCTATTAAAAGTACTTATATTTGCATCGCTCTTGTAAGGAGAGTAACTAAGCGAGTGTAGCTCAGGGGTAGAGCATCACCTTGCCAAGGTGAGGGTCGAGGGTTCGAATCCCTTCACTCGCTCCACAATTAAAGCATTATGCTCGAGTGGTGGAATTGGTAGACACGTCAGACTTAAAATCTGATGAACATTAGTTCGTGCGGGTTCAAGTCCCGCCTCGAGTACTCGAAAAGCTCAACCTAAAGGTTGGGCTTTTTTATTTTAAAAAATCCATGATAGTTCATCCTGATAACTATTGTGACCTGCTTCGAGTATTAAAAGCCTTCTTAGAAAATAGATGTTTGTTTCTTTGAATCAATATTTTATGATAAATACAAACAAGCCTCAATTTTTATTATTTTAGCTCATAATACATAAGCTTAAAATGAAGAACCTACTATCCCTTCTTGTCTTTAGTTTTGTAACCTTATTCGGTTATTCACAATGTGATGAGGTTTCAATAAATCTTACCAATTCAAACGAGTGTTTGCCTTTAGTGGTATACAATTTACATGGTTCAGCGCCTTCTGGAGCAACAGTATCTTGGTCATGGCAGTCGAATCCTGGTGGAGCACAACTCCTTTATGATGAGGATGATGATTTTATTGTCGCCATTCAAATGACTCAAGCCGGACTGTATCAGTTGCTAATGGAGGTAACTTTAAGCGATGGTACTTTGTGTTCTGAGGTGTATGAACAAGAGATTTTTGACTTATCGGAACTCACTACTAACCTCCAAAGTTCTTATACCTTATGTGATGGGCTATTAGAAACGGAATTCTCAATTTTAAACGCCGAAGATTTCACATCAGTAAATTGGGTGATAGGCAGTGAGTATTACAGCGATTTTACTTCTACTCTTACTTTTGAAGAGGCTGGATTATACACCCT
>Ga0187827_10005058_pt1 | contig 15793 bp, 15 predicted proteins | sample ETNtaG_39_FD_167969 | JGI IMG/M metagenome (GOLD analysis project Ga0187827, IMG submission 167969) | Marine microbial and viral communities from oxygen minimum zone, Eastern Pacific Ocean - ETNP2014_SV_150_PacBio MetaG (Illumina Assembly) | ecosystem: Environmental > Aquatic > Marine > Hypoxic...
AATATTTCCCAAAAAAAACACATTGATATTTTTTTTTTACGAGGAAACCTAGTAGCAAATAAACAGTTAGAAAAAATGTGGCGCAGAACTTTGAGAATATGGCCCACTTTTTTGATACAACCTTTTTATAAAGCAGATCAATTTATGAACATATTTCTACCCAGTAATCGTAAATATAGAATTAACTTTTCAATGAGAGACTATAATAATTTATTAGAAAAATTTGAACCACATATTTCATTTACTAATGATGAAGAACAAAAGGCAAAAAAAATTCTTACAGATTTTGGAATAGCAGAAAATTCTAAATTTGTGTGTTTGTTGGTTAGAGACTCTGCTTATTTAGATAGAGCTAAAGATTTAGAAAATATTCCAAATAGATTTGATTATCATAGTTACAGAGATGCAGATATAGATAAATTTATTTTAGCCTCAGAAGAGCTTGCTAATAGAGGTTATTATGTTTTTAGAATGGGTGCAAAAGTTTTAAAACCAATGAGATCATCTAATCCAAAAATAATTGATTATGCTAATTCAAAATTGAGATCCGATTTTATGGATATTTATTTAGGAGCAAAATGTACTTTTTGTATTTCAGTAGGTGGAGCAGGTTTTTTTGGTATACCATTTATTTTTAGAAGACCAAATGCTTACATAATGGTACCATTTGGACATCTATGCACAGGTAATAAATATGATTTAATGATTACAAAAAATCATATATCAAATAAAAGTAAAAAAAAACTTACTTTTTCAGAAATTTTTTCATCAAATGTCGCTTTGTGTTCTAGTTCAGTCGACTTTGAATTAAATGGGATTAAATTAGAAGATAATAGTCCAAAAGAAATAAGAGATTTAGTAGTTGAAATGGACGAGAGAATAAACGGAAATTACAAAGAAACAAACGAGGATCGGATGCTACAGAAGAGATTTTGGTCTACTTATGAAGAAAACATGAAAAGATTAAATTTAAAAAAATCCATACATGGAAAAATAAAAGCACGATTTGGAGCGAAATTTCTTAGAGAAAATAAAAATTGGATTATGTAATTGATAAAATATTTTGAAAAGCATAAGGCTATCCAGATTAGAAGATTATATAAGTTCTCTTGAAAAAAAAGAAGACACCATAGTTGAAAATAGAGGGATTAAAGTTTCGGGCGGGCAAAAACAACGAATTGGTTATCGCAAGAACATTATACCATAATCCCAAAATATTAATCATGGATGAAGCAAAAAGTTCTTTAGACACAATTAATGAAAAGAGAAATAAGATGCCAACAACAAGAAAACTACGAGAGAATTAACAGTGTTTAATTCGAATTATAGTTGTTCGTTTAGAGATAGCTATTGTCCTTCTGCTAGTATTTGTAACCCTTTTTTAATAGCCAGTATTGCATCTAATTGTTTTTTTTGTTTAGTTATTTATTTATTAGATATTTTTAAAATGCCAATTGCAGGTGAATTTTCTAGCACTAGTAAAACAATTTTTTTTTCTTCTATATAAATTATATCTCTAACTCTTTCTCCTATTGGAATAATTTCTTCAAATATAATTTTATTAAAATTTTCATCAAATCTAATATGGTGAATGCTAAGATCACCCTCCCAAGCTAGGCGCCCCATTGCTCCTACAAAAAAATCATTTATAAAGCTTTTATTAAAACTAGAGGGAATTTTGATTATTTCACTTATTCCTATTGCTGGATTGTAATATTTAATTGGCTCTTCAAAACCAAAATCTTTATGTGATTTTAATAAGGCTGGTTTTGTGAATTTATCATAATGTTTTCCATATGAAGCTATTGGCCATCCGTAGTTTTCTATTTTTGAATTGTCTAGATTTTTATTAATATTAATTTCATCCCCGCCTCTAGGACCATGCTCAGTTGATACAATTAAATCATTTTTACTGTCATAGTATAGACCTTGAGCATTACGATGCCCCATTGATATCAATTTATAGTTCTTTGTTGTTAAATCTATAGATATTATTTTACCAAAAAATGATTTTTCATCCTGTGCTGATTTTTTTTTAGTTATAACTTGTTTAGCAACACCTATGGTTAATAAAATTTTATTATCTTTATAAAAAACCATTCTTCCACCACTACCAGCATTATCGAAATCATTAGTTAGGTGACATTCTTTATATGAAAAAAACTCACTAAAACTTAAATATGAAAAATTTAAATCCGAGCCTAAAATAGAAGTATTATAGCACTTGTCTGATATTTTTTTTGTATAAGAAACAAGAACTTTATCTTTAATTATTAAAAGATCTCTAATGCTCGACTTACCTGGATTAAATAAGTTTTGATCCTTGGCAATATCCCTAAAATTTGTTTCAATCTTATTCAAAGTTAATCTATCAAAGTTAGATTCTAAAATAGGACTACCGTGTTTATCGTAAGCAATATCGCTTGTTAAATCCTCATTATCATTGAGTATTAATTCAGCAATTTTATTTTTTTTAATTGAGAAAAAAGTACCATTGCCAGATGCTAATAAAATTTGGTCATTATGCTGTTCTAAATAACCAACTGGCTTTCTCATAGACGTATGAATATTGGGAAAAGGTAGTGAAAAAATTCTTATAGTAAAAATATTTTTATCGGTTTTTATAAATTTTTTATCAGCTAAAAAAGAATTAATTTTTTCAAAATTTTTAGAACTGGTAATTGCCCAAAGTTCATCTGAATGTCTTTGTAAATTTTTAAATTTTTCAAGATCTTTAGTTTGTTCATCGTTCAAGTTTTGTAAATTTGGGATATAAAATAAAGTACTTTTTAAAAAAGTTCTTATTTTTTCAGGAATTATTAATTTAATAGGTATTACTTTTAAAATTTTAACTGAATTTCCTTTTCTAACATCATACCACCCTAGTGTTAATAAAATTACTGATAAAAAAAATATTAAAAAAAATATGTAGATAAATTTTTTTTTTTTTTTAATTTGGCTCATGATTTTAGTATCTAGCAGAAGTTAATTTTATACAAATACAATATCATTTGATAAAAAATATAGCTTTTTTACTGTTTATTAGCTTTACTGTATATTATTTGGGTTATATAAATTTTTTATCTATTAAAAGTAAAAATGAAACACATAAAAAATTATTTTAGTGAAATAGCAAAAATTGCTAATTCAATCGATAATAAAGAGATAAATATATCAGTCCGTGAATTAGTAAAACTTAAAAAAAATAAGGGAAGAATTTTTTTTTTAGGAGTTGGAGGAAGTGCAGGTAACTGCTCACATGCTGTAAATGATTTTAGAAAAATTTGTAATATTGAGTCTTATAGTCCTGTAGATAATGTATCAGAACTAACAGCTAGAATAAATGATGAGGGTTGGGGATCTTCTTTTGTTAATTGGTTAAAAGTTAGTAACTTTAAAAAAAATGATGCTTTATTTATACTTTCTGTTGGCGGTGGAAATAAAAAAAAAAACGTAAGTACCAATCTCATAACTGCAATTGATTATGCAAAAAAAATTAATGCTACAATTCTTGGAATAATTGGCAAAAAAGATGGTTATGCTAGAAAAGTTAGCAAAAAAGTTATAGTGATTCCAGAGGTTAATAAAAAGTTTGTAACACCTTACTCCGAGGCTTTTCAAGCGGTAATATGGCATTGTTTAGTTTCTCATCCGTTGCTTCAAATAAATAAGACTAAGTGGTAGTATTTTTGAATAAAGCAGTTTTTTTAGATAGAGATGGAGTAATAAATAAACCTATTATTATAAATGGTAAGAGTTATGCACCAAGAAAACTAAAAGATTTTAAAATTTTTCCTAAAGTTAAAAATGATGTAAAAGAATTAAAAAACAAGGGATTTAAAGTTTTTGTAGTCACTAATCAGCCTGATATTGCTAACAAATTAATGAAAAAAAAAGCTCTTAATGATATGCATAAGCTTTTAAAAAAAAAAATACCTGTAGATAAAATTTTTTATTGTCCACATAATAAAAGTGATAAGTGCAAATGTAGAAAACCAAATCCGGGAATGATAATAAAAGCAACAAAAAAATCAAAAATTTATTTAAAGGATAGTTATATGATAGGTGATAGAGCGATCGATATTGAAGCTGGTTTTAGAGCTGGTTGTAGGACTATATTTATTAATAATAATTATTTAGAAGCAAAACCGTTAAAGCAAGAAAAAACAGTTAAATCTCTTAATGGGGCGGTTAAGTATATTTTAAAAAAAAACTAAATGATTAAATTAAGTGATAAAAAAATAAAAATATTTGCAGATGGTGCAGATTTAAATTCAATAAAAGAATTAAATGATAATTCACTTATATGTGGGTTTACAACGAACCCAAGTTTAATGAAAAAAACGGGAGTAAAAGATTACAAAAGCTTTTGTCAAGATGTTTTAAAAATTACAAATGAAAAACCTGTATCATTTGAAATATTTACTGATGAACTGGGAGAAATGTACAATCAAGCTAATGAAATTGCTTCTTGGGGTAAAAATGTATTTGTAAAAATTCCAATTTCAAACTCTAAAGGTGAAAAAACATCTGGATTAATTAAAAAACTTTTAGAAACAGGCGTTAAATGTAACGTAACCGCAATTTTAACAATAGACCAAGTGAAAGAAATTTATGAAATTTCAAATAATAATACAGATATTATTATATCTATTTTTGCAGGAAGAATTGCTGATACAGGAATAGACCCAATTCCTATGATGGAACAATCGGTTAATATGTGTAAAGAAAAAAATAAAATTCAAATTTTATGGGCTAGTACAAGAGAACTAATAAATATTTTTCAAGCAGATAAAATTAATTGTCATATTATAACTGTTCCACATGAAATTTTAAAAAAAACATCAATGATAGGCAAAGATTTAAATCAGCTTTCACTAGAAACTGTTCAAATGTTTTTAAATGATGCTACAAAAGCAGGTTTTAAGATTAAAACAAATAAATAAATGAATTTCAAATCTATTTTTATTACTGGAGGTGCAGGATATTGCGGAAGCAGACTTGTACCACAGTTACTAAATGAAGGATATAAAGTTACGGTATTTGATACACTATATTTTGGTGATGAATTTTTACCTAAATCAAATAAAAATTTTACATTAATAAAAGGAGATATAAGAGATGCAAAAAAGTTAAAAGAATCTTGTAAAAATCACGATGTTTTTTTAAATCTAGCCTGCGTCTCAAATGATGCAAGTTTTGAACTTGATGAAAATTTTTCTACGGAAGTTAATTTAAAAGCTTTTGAACCTATGGTGCTTGCCGCAAAGGAGTCAAGAATCAAAAGATTTATTTATGCATCTTCAAGCTCTGTATATGGTGTTTCCGATAAAAAAGATGTTACAGAAGACCATCCATTTGTGCCTTTAACTTTATATAATAAATATAAAGGAATGTGTGAACCGATATTACTTAATAATACTGATGAAAATTTTGAAGGCTTAATATTTAGACCTGCTACAGTATGTGGATATGGGCCAAGACAACGTTTAGATTTGTCGGTTAATATATTAACCAATCATGCCGTAAATAAAAATAGAATTACAATTTTTGGAGGTGAACAACTACGCCCAAATTTACATATTCAAGATTATTGTGATTTTGTTAAACTGGCCATTGAGTCTCCAGCTGAGAAAATTAAAAATCAACAATTTAATGTTGGTTATCAGAATTTATCAATAGCCGAAATAGGAAAGATAGTAAAGAAAGTTGTACAATCAGAATTTAATGATAAGTCAAACATAGATTTAGTTTTCGCGAAGTCGAATGATAAAAGGTCTTATCACATATGTTCAGATAAAGTAAAAAATGTATTAGGTTTTCAGCCAAAATATTCAATTGAAGATGCGGTGAAAGAACTCTGTGACCACTTTAAAAAAGGAGATTTTAAAAATTCTTTTGATGATGATAAATATTTTAATGTTCAAAGATTAAAGAAAATACTTGCAGCATGAAAAATAAAATTGCAGTAGTAACAGGAGGAGCTGGTTTTATTGGAAGCCATATGGTTGATCTGTTAATATCTAAAAAATATAGAGTTCATGTAATTGATAATCTTTCTGGTGGTCATAAAAAAAATTTATCTAATCATAAAAACAATTCTCTTTTAAAATTTGAAAAAATTGACATTTGTAAGTTAAAAAAAAACCATAAGTTTTTTAAAAACGCAGACTTTGTTTTTCATTTTGCAGGCATTGGTGATATTGTTCCGTCAATCGAAAATCCTGTTAATTATATGGAGACAAATATTCAAGGCACTATAAGAGTTTTAGAAGCCTCTAGGTTTAACAAGGTTAAAAAATTTGTTTATTCAGCTTCAGCTGCTTGCTATGGGCTAAACACATCAAGAATTAAAGAAAATGCAAAAATTGATCCAAAGTATCCTTATGCATTAAGCAAATATATGGGGGAACAAACAGCATTTCATTGGCATAAAGTTTATAATTTACCAGTTAATTCTATTAGAATTTTTAATGCTTATGGTACAAGAGTAAGAACTACGGGTGCTTACGGTGCAGTTTTTGGTGTTTTTTTCAAACAAAAAATTAAAAATAAACCACTTACGATTATTGGAAATGGCAAACAGTCAAGAGACTTTGTATATGTTACTGATGTTGCGAAATCGTTTTTTGCTGTAGCAAAATCTAATAAATCAGGACAGATTTATAATGTTGGAGGTGATAAACCCCAATCTGTAAATAAGCTTGCAAGCTTAATTGGAGGCAAAAGAATTTTTATTCCTGATAGACCTGGAGAACCAAGGAGAACTTGGGCCAACATTACAAAAATAAAAAAAGAATTAAAATGGAAACCAATTGTAAACTTTAAAGATGGTGTAAATAAAATGTTAGATAAAATTAAAAATTGGAAAGATGCACCATTGTGGACCGCACAATCTATTAATATAGCCACAAAAAACTGGTTTAAATATATGGGAAAAAAATAAAATTATATGGCAAAAAATATTAAAAATATTTATTCAAAAAAAATTGTTAACCCGTCAAAACTAGCCAAAATTATTGGAAAACGTCCAAGAAAAAAAAAAGTAGTTTTGTGCCATGGAAATTTTGACGTAGTACATCCTGGTCATATTAGGCATTTGTTATATGGAAAATCAAAAGGAGACCTATTAGTTGTAAGTGTTACAGCTGATAAATTTATTAGAAAAGGTATTTATAGACCTTTCGTTCCAGAAGACTTAAGAGCTCTAAATTTAGCTGCTTTTCATATGGTTGATTATGTCGTTATAGATAATAATGAAAAACCATTAAAAAACTTGAATTTATTAAAACCAGATTTTTTTGCAAAAGGGTTTGAATATAAATCTAGCGGATTGCCAAAGGCAACAAAAGAAGAGGCAAAAATTGTAGAAGGTTATGGTGGTGAAATGATTTTTACCCCAGGCGATATAGTTTATTCATCTACAGCATTATTAAATTTGTCAGAACCAAATATTGAAAATTATAAGTTAATAGATTTAATGAGTAAAAATAAAATTACTTTTAATGATCTTAGAAAAAGTTTAGAAAAAATTAAAAAAATTAGGGTCCATGTTGTTGGAGACACAATTATAGATACATATACAAAAACTAACCTTATAGGAGGCCATGTAAAAACACCTACACCAAGTGTTTTGTATCAAGAAAAGAAAAACTATATTGGTGGAGCGGGTATTGTTGCAAGGCATTTAGAAAGTGCCGGTGCAAAAGTTTCATTCACCACTGTTTTAGGAAATGATAAATTAAAAGAATTTGTACTAAGAGAACTAAAAGATTCAAAAATTAAATTGAATGCAATAATAGATAAAACAAGACAAACAACTAATAAAAATACTATACTAGCAAATGGATACAAATTATTGAAAATCGATAAACTTGACAACATTTCAATCTCCTTAAAAATTTTAAAAAAAATTAAGTCTTATATAAAAAAAGAAAAAACTGACGTAATAATATTTAGTGATTTTAGACATGGTATTTTTAATAAGGCAAATATTTCTTCATTTATTTCATCTATAGGTAAAAATATTTTCAAAGCAGCAGATAGTCAAGTTGCCACAAGATGGGGAAACATAACTGATTTTAAAGATTTTGATTTAATTGCTCCTAACGAGCGAGAGATTAGGTTTTCACTTGCAGATCAGGATTCTAATATAAGTGTCTTAACACAAAATTTAGCATCTTTAACAAATTATAAAAATTTATTACTTAAATTAGGAGAAAGAGGTGTATTTTCAGTTTCAAACGTTAATAGACAAAAACCGATGGATGCTCAATCTTTTACAATACCTTCTTTTGTAAATAAAGTAGAAGATAGTGTTGGAGCGGGAGATGCATTGCTTGCATATGCAACGTTAGCAATGGTATCAACAAATTCTTTGATGATTTCAAGCATAATAGGCTCAATGGGAGCGGCGTGTCAATGTGAAAATCTTGGAAATATAATCGTTAGCCCAGAACAAATTTTAGAAAAAATAAATACTATAGAAAAATCTGTTAGTTACAAAAAAAAATGAGAATAATTATCATTGGAATGGGAATCCAAGGAATTAAAAGAAAAAAATATTTAGGAAATGATTTTATATATTCTGTCGATAAATTTAAATCAGCAGATTTCAAATCAATTTCAGATGTTCCCCTAAAAGATTATGATGCAGTATTTATCTGTTTGCCTGATGATGAAAAATTTAAAGTTGTTAAATATTGTATTGAAAATAAAAAACATATTTTAATAGAAAAGCCAATTTTTTTTAAAGATTTAAAAAACTTTTCAAGATTACAAAAAATGGCAAGACAAAATAAAGTAGTTTGTTACACAGCATATAATCACAGGTTTGAACCACATTTTATTAAAATGAAAAAAATTATTAATTCAAAGAAATTAGGTAAACTATACTCGTGTAGAATTTTTTATGGTAATGGAACGGCCAAGCTAGTAAAAAAAAATTGGAGAGACAGGGGAAAAGGCGTTAGGACAGACTTATTACCTCATTTACTAGATGTATGTAGATTTTGGTTTGGTAAAAGCGTAAAAGAATTTAAATTAATCTCATCAAGTAAATTTGAAAATAAAGCTCCAGATCATGCATTGTTTATTTCTGAAAGAGGCAGAGTAAAAATCAATCTAGAAATATCATATGTTATGTGGAAAAATACCTTTTCTTGCGATTTATTGGCTTCAAAAGGATCTGCTCATATAAACAATTTATGTAAATGGGGGAAAAGTACTTTTACATTTAGAAAAAGAAAATTTCCATCTGGCAAACCCAGTGAGGAAAAAAAAATCTTATCAAAAAAAGATCCAACTTGGCATTTAGAATATCAATATTTTAAAAACTTAATAAAGAAAAAAATAAAAACTGACTTCTCCAATGATATTTGGATACAAAAACAAATGAAAAAAAACTAAATGAAATATGTAATAATTGGCGCTAGTCAAGGAATTGGAAAAGAAATTGCAAATTCATTGTCAAAAAAAAATAAATTGATCTTATGTTCTAGGAATATACGGAGTGTAAAAAAAAATTTTTCAAATAATGATCATTTATTTTTAAAATTTGACGCAAATAATATAAGGGATGTAAATAAACTATTTAAATTAGCTAAATCAAAGTTCGGAACAATTGATGGAATAATTTGTTGCCAGGGATTTTTAGGTGAACCTGAAAATATATGTGATTATGATATTAAAAAATGGTTTAAAATTTTTGATTTAAATTTTAAATCAAACCTTATTATAATAAGAAAACTTTTGAAATTAGTAAAAAAAAATCAATTTTCCAAAATAATTTTTTTTTCTGGAGGTGGAGCTTTTAATACTTGGGAAAAATTTTCAGCATATTCAGTTGCTAAAACTGCTTTAGTTAGATTTTCTGAAAATTTAGCATTAGAGTTAAAAAAATATAAAATAATTGTTAATTGTATAGCTCCAGGTTTTATGAAAACCAATATTCATAACAAAAGTCTAAAAAAAATAAAAAAACTTCCCAAAGAATACAGGTCTCAATTACAAAATAATATGAAAAACAAACCAGACTTTAGAAAAGTAGTTGAATTAATTAATTTTATTATAAAAACCAAAAGTAGTGATATTTCAGGAAGAACTATAAGTGCAAACTGGGATAAATGGAATGATAGAAACTTTTTAAATTTTTTAAAAAAAAATAAAGATTATTTAACCTTGAGAAGAGTTAAAACAAACAAAAATTTTTAATGGATTTAGATAATAATTATAAATTTTTTTTAAAAAATGGTTATGTAATTATAAGACTTTTAGGAAAAAAAGACTTAGATTTTATTATTAATACGATCTGTAAAAAATTTAATAAGATTTTAATAAAGAATAAAAAAAATTATTTACTTAATAAAAATAATATTAAAAACTACCACAAATTATTTTTTGCAAAAAGTAATCATGAAAAACTAATTGATAGCTCTAGCAGATATATTTTTTTAGATAAAAAAATATTAAATAAAATTAAAAAAAATAAAAATATCTTAAATATAATGAAAAATTATTGGGGCCATAAAAAATTTGTTCCAAAATGGGTGGGGTCAATATATCAAATTAAAGATAATGCAGCTGGTTTTAGGATTGCAAGACCTAGCAAACTTAAAATTCAAGATGCGGCTGGATCACATAGCGATATAAATGTAGGTGGAAAACTTGCGAATGATCATAAAATTTTAATTACGGCATGGGTTCCACTAGTTGGTTTTAATAAAAAATATACACTCAGATTTGCACCTACCACTCATTTAATTAATCATCCATATAAAGCTGTTACTAAACAAAAAAAACATATGTCTAAAGTTTTTAGCAAGAATTATTTAAAAAAATTCAAGTTTAAAAGATTAACTCTTAAAAAGGGACAAGCGATTTTTTTTCATCCGAATCTGATACATGGAGGTAGCATTAATAAGGGAAATTATACTCGCTTAAGTGTAGAAATTAGAATGTTTAATAAAGTTAATGCTTTAAAATTTCCAAATCAACTAAGATTTAGTTAATCTAAAAAATTAAGAATATGCGTAAAAAAAAAGTTCAAAATAAATATAAGAGTTTATTGATCATAACGAATACGGATAAGTTTAAATTACCTTTTGGAGATTATTTGAGAATTCTTGCTTTTGCACCAAATTTAAAATTTAAAAAAATTTTTTTTGTTAGTGGTAAGGATTTACTTCTTTTATCTAAAGAACATGATTTTATTGATTCTATTAAAATTACAAATAAAAAATTAATATCTTCACTAAAAAAAAGTTCTTTTATTTTTGATATAGAAAATGATGGAAAAAATTCTAGCAAAATTTTTTATTTAAAAACAATATTGAATCCAAAAAAAAACAAAAAACAAAATATGACAGACTTAATTAAGAATATTGCAAAATATTTTAAAATTAAAAAATACAAACTATATCATAATAAAAATGTGGATTTAAAAACTACTAAGGATGTTTATTTTAGCTGGCAAGCACCAAATGCATGGAAAATTAAAGAGTATTCAAGCAATAAACTTCACTTACTTAATAATAAAATTAAATATGAATTGGGCTTATCTACAAAATTTCAAAAAAAAAAAGAGAAATTATCTACTTATATAAAAAATATTAAGAGTTCAAAAATAGTAGTTTCTATAGTTAATTTAGGATGCCACATATCTAACCTTTTTGATAAAAATTTAATTATGTTATCAGGCCCAAACTACCATGAAGATAGTAGTCTTCATAAAAGTCAAATTACAATTTTTCCAAAAGAATTTTGTAATTATCATAAAAAAATTTTTAAAAATAAAAAGTTTAAGAATAGAGTTGGAAGTTTGTCAAGAGGAACAAACAAATGTTACTGCATGGATAATATTGAAGTAAATGCAATATATAATAAAATTAAAAAAATAATTAATGAAAAAATTTGATTTAAGCTTGAAACCAATAAAACTGGGTAATGTAACTTTAAAAAATAGAATGGTTTGTTCTCCTATAAGTTTAAATATGTCGGAAAAAAATGGAGTAATAACAGAAAACTTAATAAGTTTTTTTACAAATATTGCAAAAAATAATTTAGGTATGGTTATTGTTGGAAATGCTTGTGTATCAAATATTGGTAAGGGTGCTGCAAATGAAATTGTTATTGGAAAAAAAATACATTTTGAAAAACTAAGTAAGCTTGCTAAAAGTATTAAAGAAAACGATGCTGTTGCATGTTTACAAATTGCTCACATGGGGGCACAAGGTAATACCCACTACACTGGAGAAAGAGTAGTTGGCCCATCACCATACATTGTACCTGATATAGGAATAGAAGCTGAGGTTCTTACAATAGACGAAATTAAAGAAATAGAAAATGAATATGTAGATGCCATAGTTCAAGCAGATGATGCTGGTTTTGATTTAATAGAAATTATGACAGCTCATGGTTATTTAATTCATCAGTTTTTGTCTGAGCATACAAATAAAAGAAGTGATGAGTATGGGGGGTCAGAAACAAATAGATTAAGATTTTTAAAAAATATATTAGATAAGGTAAAAACTAAAGTAGACACTTCAAAATTTGCAGCAAAAATTACTGGTAATGATTTTTTACCAAATGGACTAGATTTTAAAAAAATTAAATTTTTAATTGATTTACTAGATAGTTATAATTTTGCTTACTATCAAGTTACTGCAGGCATTTATGAAACTGCTAAACAAAAGTATATTCAAATGAAAAAAGGTTCGTATTGGGACTATGCGCAAAAATTAAAAGAAATTACAAAAACTCCAGTGATGGCTCAAGGTAGCATTACTTCAATTGAAGAAGGGGAAGAAATATTAAAAAAAAAACAAGGTGATTTATGGGGAATGGCGCAGGCACTTATTGCAGATCCTCAAATAATCACTAAAACACTTAATAATCAAATTGATGAAGTTTATAAATGTATATCACATATAAAGGTTGGGTCTTGCCACAGGTGTAGATATTTGAAACAAAAAGATAAAAGCTTTGATTGTGTAACACCTGGATCATGGAGAAGATTAGATGAAATTTCACAAAGTAGTAGCAAAAGAAAGAAAGACTTGCAATTTTGGAAGACAATAATTAGTAAGCTAGATTAAATTAATATTAATGACAAACAAATTAAAAAATTCAGATAAACTAAAAATCTATTATACACTAAAATTTATTAGAGAAGCGCAAAATCAAATTATAAAAAGATATCATCCAGCAGATAAAATGAAGTGTCCAATGCACTTTTGTACTGGGCAAGAATTAATGCCATCTGTATTAAGTTTATTTTTAAAAAAACAAGATTCTATTTATAGTCATCATAGGTCACATGGTTTTTATTTAGCCAAAGGTGGCTCACTTAAAAAAATGATTGCTGAATTTTATGGTAAAAGAACTGGAACAAATGGTGGCCTAGCTGGATCGCAAGAGCTTTCAAATACAGATATAAACTTTTATAGTGGAACAATATTATCCGGAGCATTATCAATGGCTGTAGGTGATGCATTTGCAAAAATTTATAAAAAGGAAAATTCTATTTCAGTAGCTGTAATCGGAGATGGTGGAATGGAAGAAGGTATAGTTTATGAATCATTAAACATTGCATCTAAAATGCGATTACCAGCATTATTTATATGTGAAAATAATAACTATTCTACGCATACTCATTTAAGAGAGCGTGTTATAAATCCTAAGGCTTTTAATAAAGTAAAGCCCTTTGGAATTAAATGTACTTACATAAATCATCAGAACCCAGAGAAGCTATATTCTAAACTTTCTCAAATTATTACAGAAATTAAAAAAACTAAAAAACCACAGTTTGTAGAAATTCAAACTTATAGATTTAATGGTCATGTTGGCCCTGAAGGTGATGACCATTTTAATTACCGTCCAAAGAATGAAATAGAATTTTGGAAAAAAAAAGATCCAGTTTTGCTATATAAAAAATATTTATCTAAAAAATTTAATAATTTTAAAAAACTAGAAAAAAAATTTGATTTAAAAATTAAAAAAGTAATCGATGCGGCTTTTATTTATGCAGAAAAAAGTAAATTTCCTAAAGATTTTAAAAGATATAATTTTAATAATACCTATAGCAAAGTAGTTAAAAAATTTTATAAAAACGAAATAAAACTATTTAAGGAACAAGAAGGACACAAACCAAAACCATATTAAAATTTAAATGATTAAAAAAAAACAAAGAATTTTATCTTTTTCAGAAGCAATTAAAGAAGCTCAGACCCAAGCTTTTAAACTTGATAAAAATGTTTTTATTTTTGGACAAGCTGTAGATAAAACAGGGCATGTTTTTCATACTACAGAAGGTTTATTAAAAAAATTTGGAAAAAAAAGAATTTTTGATACACCAAATTCAGAGCAAGCGGAAACAATGTTTGCTGCTGGAGCTGCAAATAATGGTTTACGACCAGTTCTAATTCATCATCGAGTAGATTTTATGGCTTATACATTTGATGAATTAGTAAACTGGATATCACTATGGTCATTTAAAAGTTCAGGAAAGAGCAGTATGCCACTTGTGATTAGAGCAATTATAGGAAGAGGATGGGGTCAAGGACCACAGCATGCCAAAACTTTACACTCCATGTTTTCTTACTTACCTGGTCTTAAGGTTATAATGCCTTCATCTCCCTCGGAAGCAAAGGGACTTTTATTATCTAGTATAATGTCAAATGATCCTGTAATTTTTTTAGAATATAGAGCTCTTTATAATACAAAAGAACATGTTCCAGAAAAACCATACTTTATAGATTTAAATGAACCAAGAAAGCGAATGTCAGGAAAAGATTTGACCATAGTTTCAATGGGAGCATCTGTTTTAACATCAATTCAAGCTTCTGAAAATTTAAAAAGTAAATCAATAAATGTTGATTTAATAGATCTTAGAAGTTTATCCACTTTTAATATTGAAAAAATTTTTTTATCAGTAAAAAAAACTAAAAGATTGTTAATGGTTGAGGACGGCTGGAGTAATGGAAGTATTTCCTCTGAAATAATTACGAGGGTAATGGAAACGGGCATAAAACTGAAAAAACCTCCCCAAAGAATATGTTGGCCAAATAGTCATATCCCAATGTCTTCTGTTTCAGAAAAAGAATTTTATTTCGATCAAAAAGATGTCTTTAATGCTTCCGTTAAACTTATGAAAGTTTAATTGAATAAAAAATAAAACTTATTAAAATCAATAGATGAGTTTTTCTAAGTTTATCCTTAAGAATTTTCAACAAATTAAATTAGGTGGATATATTGTTTTTTTTAAAAAAATTCGATCTTTAATTTTTTTGGCACTTCAGACTCCAATTTATATAATTGCATTTCCAATAGTTTTTATAGTTCGTTTAATTAAACCTTTTTTTTTAATTAGATTAGGTGAATTGCCCTCAGGTAGAATTGGTCATTTTAGTATGAATGTTGAATTGTATTGTTGTGAAAAGAAAGCTGGAATAAATACTCCATCACAAAAATATATAGATTTATTTTTTTTGAATAAAGTGGTTTGTAATAAACAATTAGAAAAAATGTGGCGTCAAAAATTAATAGTTCTGCCTAGATGGTTTTTATTTCCCATAAGTAAAGTAAATATTTTTTTAAATAAATTAATTAGCGGTGAAAATTTTCATATGATTGGTTCTAATAATATTGCTGAAATTAGTGCGAATTCTGATCGTGATATTTATAATTTATTAGAAAAATTTAAACCACATATTTCATTTACTAATGATGAAGAACAAAAGGCAAAAAAAATTCTTACAGATTTTGGAATAGCAGAAAATTCTAAATTTGTGTGTTT
>Ga0187827_10005059_pt1 | contig 15786 bp, 13 predicted proteins | sample ETNtaG_39_FD_167969 | JGI IMG/M metagenome (GOLD analysis project Ga0187827, IMG submission 167969) | Marine microbial and viral communities from oxygen minimum zone, Eastern Pacific Ocean - ETNP2014_SV_150_PacBio MetaG (Illumina Assembly) | ecosystem: Environmental > Aquatic > Marine > Hypoxic...
CATGATTTATTATTTCTTTGATACCATTCAAACAATAAAATATTAAAGAAAGAAATATTATTCCATTCATTATATGAAGAGGAGAACTATTTACCCAAGGAACACCGAATATAGTTTCTAAAATAAACCATGAATGATTGTGGGCATATTGTACCTGAAGATTCCCCAATCCAGGAACAATACCAAACTCTTGTAACCATCTTAGAGATTGAGCATGGTAATATCCTGTGTCACCAATTAAGGGCGGATATTGACCTAGTACCAATGTTAATAATAAAATAATTATGGTAAGAATTTTTATAGTATATGGACCTTTCATAAAAATTCTGAACCCGGTAATAAAAGATCGATAAGAATTATCATTTATTTTTAGAAATATAAATACGCTAAATATCACCGAAATCAGAAAACTTATCCAATCGAGAGGAAAATATATAGCATAGTAAGTAAAAATATTGGATACTACCATCATGCCCAGTAACAGTACAATTGTAAAAGATACTGGTTTAAAGTTTTCATTAAATAGTCTTTCTAAAATAATCAATAAAGCATTACCGAAGTTATAAAAAACAAAAAGGGATATTATTATTATTAAAGTATAAATAACCATTTGACTGTTTTACTAATTAATAGGAATTAAATTTTCAAAAGATCAATTACAACAACAGCATTAAAAAAAAAGATGAATATTACTAAATTTTGTGATCACTTATCATTTATAATTTGAAAGTATGGTAATAAATAATATTTGTTAAAGCACTTGATCTAATCAAAGAACCGGTACTTAAACAGCGTCCATATAGCAACAGCACCATCTCTATATTTTATTTTTTTTCCTTCTGAAATATCTCTTGGAGTATACTTGATTGGTAATTCATGAATAGTTATACCTTTTCTAAGGATTTTAGCTGTAACCTCAGGACAGAACTCAAAACCTTTACACGTTAATTTAATATCAGAAAGAACTTTAGTTCTGAACATTTTATAACAAGTCGCTTCGTCAGTAATATTAGAATTGTAAAGAATGTTGGTTAAACTTGATAAAAACACACCACCTAATTTAAATAAAGGTGATGACATTTTGTTTTCTTGATTCATGTTTCTAGATCCATAAACAACTAAGACTGATTCATCACAAAACAAATGTAATAATTTATTTAAATCTTGGGGATGATATTCTAAATCCGCATCTTGAATAACAACTAAATCTCCTGTTATATGTTTTAAAGCTGTTCTAATTGCGAGTCCTTTTCCAAGGTTATTTGAATGAAAAAACACTTTAATTTCGGTAGAATTTAAACTCTTTAAAAAGTCTTTCGTACCATCAGTTGAACCATCATCAACTATAACTATTTCTTTGATTACCTCACCGAAGTTGACCATTTCTAAACGCTTAAGTGAATCGGAAATAGTACCAATCTCATTAAAGCAGGGAATTATTATTGAAAGTTTAATAATGTATTGATTTAAATAGAAAATAACATTTATTTATTTTCTATTATAGTTTAGGAAAAGGATATTATTAAATAACAATTTAATTATTTCCTTAAATGGTAATTATAATTTAAAAAATCATCTTTGTAAATAGAATTTACAATTTGATAACTTGAGGATGAAAAATATGAATCAATAGATGCTGGTTTAGTCATTCGATGTTTAGTGGTTAAATCTAATTCAAGGTTTGTTGAAGCAAAAACCATATCCTTATTTGATTCCATCTTTAATATTTTATCAAATTCGATTTTTTTAAAGGTAATAAACCTGAAATGTAAGTTGCTAATGTTATATTGAGGCCACAGGTGATCACCCAAAGAATATACTTGAGGCAATAATTTAATAAATTTATCAAATTTAAAACTAAGAAGTTTGGTTTTAATCACATTTGCAGATGTTCTTTTATGAATTTCAAGATAAGGAAAGAAAATTTTATGACTTGATTCCCAGTTATCCCAGCAAAAATTATCTTGTGCTTGAGATGGAAAATAATAAAATTTATCTTGAAAAAATGAAATAATTCGTTTATAAGGATTCCTTACAAAGAGAAAATGATTGTAATCTTTTAAGTAATTAGATCTTATTAAATATTTTATTGTAATATTCCTGTTATTAATTTTGGATAGATTTTTTTGTTGACATAATGTTGTATACATTACTTTATAGTTTGTAGTTAAAATATATTTTAATTTATTATTAATGAAGTGAGGCATTTAAATTATTGTTTTTATATATATAAACGTTAATATTTAATTAATATCTATATATTCTTTATAGGTTTTTAACATCTTATCGATCGAATAGTTTCTAGATGAATTGACAGCATTAATTGAAAGTTTCTGCATTACTGTTTTATTTTTTGTTAAGTTAACTAATTTATTAATAATATAATCTTTGTCATATTCTACAATTAAACTATTAAAATCATTAAAGGCATATTCCATAACTCCACCAGAATCCGTTAACAATACTACACATCCGCACGCCATAGCTTCAAGAGGCGGAAGCCCAAAACCTTCGATTGAGGATAAATATAAAAAAATATCACAATTGCGATAAAAATTAACAATATCTCGTTCATTTTCAACATAAATACATTTAGCTTTTGGAAAATAATTATTCACGGTTTCATCACTAGTTATAATTACAATTTCATAAATATCCATTAATAACAATTCATTATAAACCTTCTTATATAATTTCTCTCCTTTCCATTTAGCACTCCTGTAATTGAACCCAATTACGTATCTTTTTTTTCCATTAAAATCCCTTGGATGATTTTTGTATATATTTAAATTAATTCCATTTGGAATAACTTTAATTCCCTCATTACCAATCATCTCTTTTATCCATGAAGAAACCGTTACCATTTCAAAACCAAAATGATAAGTTAATGCCGCAAAATAATATGCCAGTCTTTTAAATAATCTACCATAATTATCATTAAACATAACTTGACTTAATGGTTCATAATGTTGAATTATATAAATAACTCTACTTTTTCGCCAAAAAAACAATAATTTGGATATGAAAATAAAATATGCCGTTTTATAACTTGTTGCTATAACTATAGTTGATTGTGGAATAATCATGATCTGCTTACCAAAATATATTAATTTTCCCAAAAATTTTCCACCAACAGTAGGTACTACCTTAACATTAACATTCTTTCTTAATTTGTAAAATATTTCTGAATTATAATCCGGCACTCCCACTGAAACATAATAACCAGTTTCAGACAAATAATTTGCTATACTAACTATAATACTAACACCGCCAGATCTGTTAAATCCAAGTAAGGGAAAATATACTTTCATTTCAATTTAATTGGTCTACACTTATCATTAAAATTCTAAATCCTTTATTTAATATAGTTTCAAAACATCTGATAAATAAATTCTGATATTTCTTCACTTTCTTTTTCTGATTCAAATAATTCCTTAGATAACTTTATTATTGATTCAATGAATTTTTCATTATTCAATTCATTATTATCTTCCCAATAGACCCGTAATTGTGAACTGAAATCATCTAAAACAAATACTTTCACTTCTTTATTACCACATCTAGAAATGTAATATGACTCCGGCACTTCCGTGTTTTGATCAAAATATTCAATATTACTATTTTTTATTTCCTCTATAAGATCCTTAAGATGATTATTAAAAAATATTTTCTTTATTTCATCAGTCAAGTTCATATTCATCTTTCCACGAATTATCTTTATCCAATTCAGTCTGATCTTCTTTATACAAAATACAATTTTCTAACACTAGAATATCCATTTCTGTGCGCATAAAACATATATAAGCATCATGCGGTGAACAAACAATTGGTTCACCTCTTACATTAAATGATGTGTTCACTAAAACTCCATATCCTGTTAATTGTTCAAATTTTGAAATCAATTCATAATAATCCTTTTTATCATTCGGATTTATCGTTTGGATTCGAGCACTACAATCTACATGTGTAACAGCTGGAATGTCACTCCTACGTTGATTGATGATTCTGTATAATTCATTACCCAAATTAGAGGATTCATTCTTCGCTATTTTTCTTCGTCTCCTTTTTCTAACTGGTGCAACAAACATCATGTAAGGGCTCTCAACCTCAATATCAAAATAATCATTAACTTTATCATACATTACTGAAGGAGCAAATGGTCTGAAAGATTCCCTATATTTTATTTTGAGGTTCATTCTTGATTGTGTTTTTGGATTTCTCGGATCACCTAATATTGATCGACCCCCAAGTGCTCTTGGACCGTATTCCATTCTCCCTGAGAAATAACCAACAATTTTGCCATTTGAAATTGCTTCAGCAATGATGGTTATACGATCGTGTAAATCTTCAATATTATGATATGGATATTCATTCTTCTCCAGATAAGATTGTACTTCATTATTGGAATAATTTGGTCCAAGATAGCTACCTCTTTGCATATCTCTTCCATCTTCACGTAAAATTCTTTTTATACCAAATTTATCATAAGAGGCAAGCAGTGCGGCACCAAGGGCGCCGCCCGCATCACCTGCCGCGGGTTGAATCCACATTTTATTAAATATTCCACTTTCCAGTAGTTTCCCATTTGCTACGCAGTTAAGAGCAATCCCACCAGCTAGTACTATATTTCCCTTTCCTGTAATAGCTTTGGCATGTCCAGCTATTTTTAAAACACTCTCCTCAATAACTTTTTGAATTGAAGCCGCCAAATTCATTTCCCTAGTAGTAATTTCTGTTTCTGGCTTTCTGGGTTTGCCACCAAAAAAATCACTAAATTTTTCATTTGTCATTACATTATCTTCAATATATCCAAAGTATTCAGTATTTAATCTAAATGAACCATCAGAACGTATATCAATAAGTTTTTTCTTGATAGAATCAACATATATTGGCTCCCCGTAAGGAGCTAACCCCATTAGTTTATATTCACCACTATTTACTTTAAATCCACAATAATAAGTAAATGCACTATATAGTAAGCCAAGAGAATGCGGGAAATGAATTTCCTTATGTATAGATATATTTTCTCCATTTCCTTCACCAATTGTTGTTGTAGCCCATTCTCCAACACCATCAAGTGTTACTATTGCCGACTCATCAAATGGTGATGGGTAAAAAGCTGAAGCTGCATGTGAAAAGTGATGTTCAGTAAAAAGGACTTTTACATCACAATTAAGAACCTTCTTGATATAGCGCTCAACATGAATTTTAACACCGAGCATTGATCCCGAAATTCGCATCCATTGTTCTAATTGATTGGATTTTGCTGTCAACAAAGTTTTGAACACTCTATCAAATGTCAGAATTGGGTTGTCATAAAAAACAACAGCCTCAAGTTTATCAGGTTCAATATATGCTTCTTCAAGACAATAATTAATAGCATTAATAGGAAATCTTGGATCATGCTTCTTCCGAGAAAATCTTTCTTCTTGAGCAGCAGCGATTATTTCACCATCTTTAACAATTGCCGCAGCAGAATCATGATAAAATGCTGAAACTCCTAAAACATAGATTGACATTCTATACCCAAATATTAAACCAAAGTTTCAATCAATTTATTGAGGGATTTAGCATATGCTTTATGCCCTCTTTTAGTAGGGTGAGCATCATTCTTAAATCTGAATAATCTTTTTTCATTGGGAGAATATTTCAATAAGTCCGTGAGAATATTATGAAATATAACTGTCGGAGGACTATTCAATTCATTAAAGCGATCTATGTATCCATTAGGTAAACTTAATTCTTCTACATAGTGATATATTGGTAATGGACATATAATTATCTCAGAGCTAATGTTAGAAATCCACATTTTCAGGATTGCTTTCATTAAATTCCAATCTGGATTATCTGATGATTCATATGAAGTTATAGGTTCGTGCTTACTCACTTTTTGAACTATATCTTTTTGTTTCGAGCCTAATTTGTTCAGGAATCTTCGCAAAAGATTATGATTACCATAAAGGTCAATCATATCTTTTTTGGGTAACTCCTCCAAGGTTATCGATTTCTTAGGAACCGGAACATTATTCAACTCTAGTTCACCAAAATTATTGATCTCAAAATATGGTTTTTGCATAAACAGATTTCTTCCCGTATGAGAAACATGTGGTCTAAATCGAACAACATTTCTTCTGATATTTTCCAACATCGGAGAGATTACAACAAGATCATAGTCTAAATCGTTAGCAAATTCCTGAAATATCAAATATTGTTGATCAATTCCAGTACCACTTAGACCAAAATTAAATATTTCAGTACCCTCTAAATCACTCTCCAAAAGATCGGTAAATCTGAATTCATTACTAACACCATCACCAGCAGTAAACGAATCCCCAAAGAATAGAATTCTAAATATATTTTTCTTTTTTTCTTTCATGAATTCATGTTTACATCTAAACCCATCGCTATTTGTTTGGATTAAATAGCCCCCATCTTCATGATTAACACGTGCTTTTAAATTAGGAATAAACGTATACCCAATTAGAGGATGATATTTAAATAATTGCCGGCTCAAATCGTATTAAATTTTCTGCAATAATTGTCCCCATTCATCATTTATATTATTGAGGTCTAGTTCTTTCATCCTTTTCTTCCCTTTATCAGCATATTCCTTCATCAGTTTTTTATCTTCAATTAACCTCACAATAGTTTTCGCCCATGTAGAGTCAGAGCTATCCTCATGTCTATGGTTCAACATTGGCATCAGTATCCCGTACTTCGCATATTCAGCATTCTGTAAATTAACATTTGCAAGAGGCGATGTACCAGGAGATAGAATTTCTCTAGGCCCAGTAGGACAATCAGTTGAAATAACCGGAAGTTCGCAAATCATAGCTTCGCAAGGCGCAAGAGGGAATCCTTCCCAATCAGAACTGAGAACAAACACTTTGGCATTCTTCATAAATGAAAAAGGATTCTTTTGAAAACCAAGGAAATATACTTGGTAATTTCCTGAAATATTTTCATCTCTCCCTTCAAGATAGGCTTCAAGACCAAGTCTTTCACACTGATTAAGTAATTCTGTTATCAAGGGACCGTCTCCTACTATAACTAGCTTAAAGTCCGTCATTTCAAGTGCCATTGAAACTGCATTCAGTAGACCACTATGATTTTTTTGTAAAACTAACCTTCCACAATTAATTACAACAGGATGATTAAAGATTGCCTTAAATTTTTCAGGAATCGGTTCAATTGATTTTGCAGCAATAGCCTCATTATCAAATGAATTGTAGATAACATTAATTGTTTCATATTTCTGACCAAAATCACTGTAGAGTTCATCCTTCACAGCTTTACTAACAGCGACAATTCTATTGGAATGGGGATATAACCAAGGAATCAAGAAAGTCTTTTCGATAAAACCAGTTATACCAGAAATATTTTTGTCAGGTTTCTTCGCGGCGTGCACGCAAATTACTACCTTATCTCGGTCTCTTGATAATATGTTCACATAGTTAGCTCCCGCCAAATGACTAATAGTGCAATCGATCCGGTATTTTTTCTTTATTTTTTTTAGAGCGATACATCTGTTAATGAAACAAATTATTTTTAAAAATAACCCGTCCCCACTTGGCACATTCAATGAAATCAATTCATTATTTGTAGGATATTGGTTTTCATGATTTAGGTTAAAGGTGCACTCATACACCTCATATAATTTCCCCAGTTCATTTGATATATCGCTGAAAACTCTTTGCGCCCCGCCAAACCCGAGATTAGGAATAACTAATAAAATCCTTTTAATATTATGAGTTTTCAACTACTTGTTCAATCAGAAGAAAGAAAGACTATATTATATAACCGTTAACAAAAGGATAGTGTGTATTACCGAAAATTTTGTCATCGATTATCTATATTTGAATAAATTTCCATGTATTTAGTTGCACATTCTTTCAAGCTAAACCTGTTTGATGCATTTTTTGCAATATTGACATAATTGATCCTTTTTCCTTTATTTCTCATTAGTTTATTCATAGCATTGGAAAGGTCAGATAACTGTACTTCGCCATTTATTTTTATTATTTTCCCAGCTATTTTTCCATCATAAGTCAGCATATTAGATATTTCTCCAATATCTGTAGCTATTACGGGTAACCCACAAGAAAGGTACTCAATTATACTGGTAGGTAAACTCTCACTCTTGAATGTAGTCGGTAACAATCCGACATCAAAACTCTTAATCCAAAAAAAAGGGTTATCTGAATGACCAACAAAATAAATGTCTTTATCGCTACAGTATTTTCCCTTCAATTGGTCCAAATAAGGACTACTACCTACTAGTATTAAGGAAGTTAATTTCTGGGAATTCACAGTTTGGAATGCCTTAATAGCACTTTCCCAACCTTTTTCAGGTATACCTCTTGCCACCATACCAAAAACAGTATGGTTTTCTGGAATACCTAATTGTTTCCTGCCGTCAAATGAATTTGATGTCTTTATCATCCTAAAACCATTGTAAATCTTTTTTATCTCAATATCCAAAGTATTGTACTGTTCTCGAAAATATCCAGTATCAAATATTCTTTTGTTCTTTTCAGATAAATATACCAATCCTTGAATTCGTTGTAAAATTCGATTAACTTTCTGATAATAATTTAGAATAACCTCACCTTTTCCTGTTTGAAAATTCATAAAAAATTCTTCATAATTCCCATGCATTGTTATTACAAATGGTATGGATATATTTTTCAATGCCCGAGCAAATAAGTCATCCGATTTAAACATGTTACTATGAACCAAGTCGATTCCGAAGCGATGGATTGTTTTTTGCATATTTTTTACGACTATTTTATTGCGAAGTGAGAAATCGATTTTCATTTTTCTCATTAATGAATCCAACTTCCTGATCATCAAGTCGCCAAAAACTTTTGGTGACAGTATAATTGCTTCTGGATAAATCCTGTTGATCAACGAATCATCGATATTGTTTGAGTATTGAGAGTAGATATAAACATTTTGTTCATGCATTTCCTTCAGTTCTCTTCCAAGACTTAAAACAAATGCTTGTGCTCCACCAACACGCAGGTCTTCGCACGCAATAAGAATGTTCATTTTTATTGTAGGTTTCTAGGGCCCTTTAAACAAGACTAAAATCCTAATCAGTATCTAATAAAAACTCTATTGGATTATTAATTATTTTAGAAATATGGTCTAAGTTTTGATAGAATCTCTTCAGTATATTTTTCTCGTCCGAGATTATTTAGGTGATATACCGTATCATAAAAAAGCGTGTCATCGAAAACAGAATCATCAGGATTAATAAGCATCTCAAACTCTATGTTCTCCTTAAGAAATCTATGTAATTTTTTGATCACTTGATGATTCTTTTCAAATTCAGTTCTAGCATAGGGCGGATAAATATGTAATACTTGAATATCTCGAACTCTCATTCTCTGAGAAAACTCATTCAATTTCTTCACTTCTGAGTAATAATCCTCCCACTCTAGTGACGTCCTTGATCCAAGTCTATCGTACGGTAAAGATTCTAAATCATCTATACCCACCAAGTCACCATGAAAATTAAAATTTTTTCGTTTATAAATACTTTCAATTTCTACGTCAAAGTATTTCACATTCTTTTGGATAATCAATAAGTATTTCAGTAGAAAATGTTTTATTGAATCTAAACTTGACACTATTTTATTTTTAAAATCAACTTTCTTCGAGATGGGGTAGAATCGATTAATCTCTTGGATTAAAGAATTGTTTACATCCCTATCAGATAAAAAATATTCTATACAGAGAACAATAACATCTCCTTTATTGGAAACGCTTTCTAATTCATTTAATGGAAATGTCAAACCCAGGCCAGCGTGAAGTCCCATGTTTACTACAGGGATTCTTAAATCATCTTCAATCCTCTGGCTGTTTATACCAAAAACAGCACTTGAGCCACCCCCAAATATTATCTTTTCACCTGTAATTGATTCAGCTCTTTTCTTTTTATCGATTAATGAATATAAGAAATCATTCTCACCACCGGGGTTTATATACAGAATGAATGCAAGACACGGAAACATTATGATAGAAACAAGAAATAATTTCCAAAGTATGAATCTCAAAACTGAAAATATATGAATGCTGATTGAGTTTTGAACATTCCAAAAATCAATATAATCATCAATAAGAGAGAATAAACTAGACTCCTTAGAAAAGTTGGATAAGAACTCATAATTTTCATACCACTTTGTGTAAAATGGTCACCGGCATTCATGATTAGAATTCCAACTATCAAGAAAACAATCTCTCTTTTGCTGTATCCACCTCCAATGTCAGAACATAGTTGGTTTAAGCCTTCAAAAAGCAATTCTAAGTTTAATTGAGAAATCGAAAAGAATGACTTTTCGAAGATAAACCAAGAAGTGGTCAGACTATCTGACCGAAAAAGAACCCATGCACAACACACAATGGAAAAAACAAAACAACGAGATATTAACTTTCGTAGAAATAAACTAAAATTGTTATTCATGATATTTTTAAAATGATCAAAACTAATTACTGAATGCAGTTTAGTCTTGATCATTTTATTAAGGTCAGATACGATAAAGAAAACGCCATGTAATAATCCCCAGCACAGAAATGTCCAATTCGCACCATGCCATACACCGCTTAGAAAAAATGTAATTAGTAAATTGTAATACCACCTCCAGCGTACCACTCTATTGCCACCGATGGGAATATATAGATAATCTCGAAACCAGGTTGAAAGAGAAATGTGCCATCTGTGCCAAAAATCTGATATAGAGGTAGCCAAATATGGTCGATTAAAATTTCTCCTTAACTTAAAACCCAAAATCATAGCTGAACCAATAGCAATATCAGAATATCCAGAAAAATCAGCAAGTATCTGAAATGCAAATAGAAGCGTGGAAAAAATCAAAATAGAACCATCGTAATCAAAATGATTACTATAAACACGATCAACAATGACCGCAGCATTATCAGCAACAACTAGTTTTTTAAAGTAACCCCAGACCATTAATCTCATACCAGCCGTAATGCGATGGTAGTCGAAATAATTAATTTTTTTGAATTGCGGCAATAAACTTGTAGACCTTTCAATTGGTCCAGCAACCAACTGTGGGAAAAAAGAAACATACGTTGCGAAATGAATCAAATTGTATTCAGGACTCCTTTTCCCATAATACACATCCAGAGAATAACTAAGTGATTGAAAAGTATAAAATGAAATACCGATTGGAAGTAATACATCAAACGAATGGACAGCATAACCAACATTATATATGTTGAATAATTCTCTTAATGAATCGTTTAGAAAATTGAAATACTTAAATGCAAATAGTAACCCTATATTAGCAGACAAACTTAATATTAGATAATTACGTCTTCTAAAAAGAGATTTGCAACTTCCCATCTTTATACCAACAGTATAGTCAACTAAAGTTGAAAAAATTAGAAGGCCTAAATATTCTACTCGCCAACTCATATAAAAATAATAGCTAGCAAATAACAAAAAGGTGCCGCGATATTTATGTGAAAGAAAAAAATAAATGAAAGTTACCAAAGGAAAGAAAACTAAAAATTGGAGTGAATTAAAAAGCATATTTAGCTATTCAGGTGGATCATCGGTACTTCAAGGATGAATTACACATCATTGAGATATAGTACCATTTAAAAACAATTTGATTTCAAGGAACTAAATCTACAATACAACTTGTTATGTAATTATTATTTGAAAAATTGACTTCGGTCTTTCATGAATTAACTAAAAAGTCAAGAAGGAAATTATAATGGCAAGCTGAATCATAATGGATGGATCATATCAAGCCAACACGAAAAGTTATTTATATGTCTTTGGATCGTTTCATAATTGACAAATCGTCAATTACTTTCCTAGTAAAATTATGAGCCTATCCTATCTTTTCAGAATAAAATAATTCGCACCAATAATATTACCTAAATTCAATTGATCTTTTGAATTTCTTCTCCAGAATCAAAATAGATTTGATCATAATCACAAGCCTTCACCCTGAAGATGAATTCATCTTCATTTTCAATTAATCCCATTACGTTAATATTATATTTGTAAATTATTTCAACATCTTTTCTCAAATAATTCAAATACGGATGACCTTCAATAATCAGTGAATTAGAGGGCACTTGTGAATATTTTTTGAGTACATTATCCTCATTTTTATAAAAGGGTTGATCAACTTGAATATTATACGATATAAAACGAGTTAAATTAAGGCTTGAAATTACCAGTAAGAACATAATTACCGACAACCTAATATGTTTGTAGAAATAATCAACTAATGCGAGTGTCAATGGGAAGACAACAGGGATCAAAATCCTAGCATTAAAATCATTTATCGTACTTATAAATAATGCTTTAATAACCGCAAATACAAATAAATATGTGATAGCTGACAATATCAAGAATAACTGCGTTTGAGTTAATGGTCTTAATCTGATTCGAAAATGCTTGATTAGGAAAATAAGAACCCCAAATAGAATCGCTGTGTAATACCATTGAATCCAAAGAAAATTCATGTTTCTGAAGAAATTCTCAAAGAAATTCAAAATCAAATAATTTTCTCCCGATAATTCCGAAAGATACTTTCTTGTATATCCTGTAATATGCCCCGTTAGATAAAAATTAATACATAAATATATTATATAAAGACTAATCGAAAATCCACATAAGATAGCAATTTTCTTTACTTTTATATAATTGATTTCATCTCTTAAATAGGATATGCACGTGATAATAAAAATAAATAAATAAATGTAGATGCCAATATATCGAATGAATGGAATCATCGTCATCGATAGAAAAAATATCACAAACCATATTGATTCTCTATTATGAGTTATTTTTAAAAATGAATACATTAGCAAAAGTATTGCACCTAAAAAAGTGACCTCCGACATAGTATAATGTGACATTTCCATAAAATTATAATGGAATGTTACTAATGCCAATACCACGGCTGATTTATTAAATAGCTGTTTAATCAAGATTAGTATCAGTCCAATGACAAGACAATTAAGTATTTTTGAGGACCAAAAAACAGTTAAATTCGTTATCTTTGATATAAAAGCAATCAAAAACGGATATCCAAGTGGATAATGCGAGAAGAATTGCTGTTTGCAATTGTATAAGAATGACATGTTGAAATTAAAATCTTCTGATATTCTTGTTGCGATTCCAAGATAATATGTAGAATCTGGATTGAGTTTCCCCAGATAGTATCCCGCTAAAATAATAAACACGCAATGAATAAAAAAAATACATAAGAGACATAGATCACGACGTCGCTGTAAAGTACTGCTAACCGCTAGTATGATTTTGTTTTCTACATCATCAAACACAAGCTTAGACGATAAAATTATTTTGTCAAATCAATGATGACTAAATATTTGAGATAGTAATTTTACTATAAAAATAATTATTCACCCAATCGGTTTTTTTATAACACCAACGTACTTAACATAATAATCATCATTTCTATACTCAGGTGAACTAACAATTATTGGCTTTAATCCTAACTTTTCAACAAATTCTCGAAATGCAAAATTATCCTCAATATCATCAGAAATAAAGTATCCACCGGGCCTTAAAGCTTGCCACAAAACAGGATAAGCCCAACACCTTCCCTTGTATGTTTTATCACTATCATAATGGCATAGATCAATTTCTTTTAATTCTCTTATCGCCTTAGGTATTGATTGACGATCTGGACGAGAAATAATTTTCCAATGAGCACGTAAAGTATTTGGCACTGCACCTCCTACATACTCATCTTTATATCCAACCATATATGGGATGTTAGTACTAATTAATTGATTTTTTGGATTATCTTGAATCCCACATAACAAAGCAAGCGATGACCACCCAAAAGCCACACCAGTTTCTATCACTTTAGAAGCTGAACAATCTCGCGCAAGCCAATATAATAATTCAACATTTCCTGGACCACCTAATTCTATAGTACATCTCTGATTTACCTGATCTGCATAAGAAAATTCATTATTATGAACATCCCTGACCTTTTGTATTAAAGGTTTGCCTGTCAGAATTTGAATTGCCTCCTTAACATCCACAGCGTATCGCTTACACCACATCCTGACCTCCTCTAAACCGTGAACATTCACCATGTCAAATGGCGATTTTCTAAGTATATATCTTTCGAAAAAATCACGTGTGGCCATTCGGTATAACCATGGTCTTTCTAAATACCAAATAATGGTTTTTATTTTCCCCATTCTTACTTTATAAATTATTTAGATTTAATTTTTATATAGGATACTTACAATAAATTTTGAAATATTGATCTTTTATTTCACGTTAGGTAATTAATTAATAAGGAAATAAATTAATTGTGGAATTGGATTATTCTTTCTCAGAAATACCCAGCCTTCATTATCGGGAATCCCAACATAATAATGCTATACTTTTTTTATAATCGATTTGCGCGTACCAATAAGGATATCCCAACAGGCATTGAAATAATTGACTCAATTGTTAATATTATTTTTATCAACTGTGTTTTTAAAGAACTCTGATGTAGATCATATATGGGATACTTTTTATTTAGTAAACAGCTATATAATAGTACGAACGGAATTAAACTCGCTCCAAAATATCTGCAGTATTCAACTTTAAAGAATGTTGAAAGTTTATTAATAAGAGTCATTTTTGTATATCTACGATAATGACCAAGCATCTTATCATGATGTCCATACAACCATTGAAATGCTGGCACAGATATAAATATTTTTCCTTTTGGTTTAATCAATTCAGCTAATTTTTTAATAGCTCTACTATCATCACGAATATGTTCTAGCACATCATTAATTACAATAATATCATAACTACCTGCCTTTGATTCAAAATTTTCAATACTACATTTTTTGATATTTAGGTTGTTAATACTTAGTTCATTTTTTAAATGTAATGAACAATCTATTGCTTTCTCATCATTATCAATTGCATCAACAAGCCATGTTGGGTTCTCTGATAGAATAATGTTCATTTCTCCCGAGCCGCATCCTGCATTTAACACTGTTAAACAGTTTTCTTTGGGAAGTTGGCTACGGATTATTTTATATTTTGCCAAAGCATATTGGTCATTTGAACGTAAAACATAGTCTCTATGTTTGTATTCCTTATTTTCCATTAGTCTGGTAATAATAAAATATTAATAGGAGAATAGGAGCTTTTAATTATTTCAATGGTTTTATTTATGCCAACAGATAATCTTCTTTAACCATCATGGCTTAGCTTCAAACATGTTAACAATAGGCGGTGGTTCACATGTACTAAGAGTTGCTTCGTATCGAATCAATTATCTATGCTGAGTATTCAGCTTTTCCTATAATCATGTCAACAATAGTTAAAAGCCAAACATGATGAGTCATTTCAACAACGTTGTAAGCTTCACTTTCAACCCAAAAGTTTATCATACCCTTATCGCATAGAAAATTAGATGAACTAAAACCAGAAAAAGTAACGAGATCAAGCCCCAGCACCAGAGCTTTGTCCGCAGCTTTCAAGATGTTTTTAGAATTACCACTTGAACTTATCAATACTACCACATCGCTATTATCGGCGTAGAAATCTAATGCTTTTGAAAGCCATGCCTCAAAACCGTAGTCATTCGAGAAGCAAGTGATCAAATCAGCTTCGTTAAAGTTTATTGCCTTTATGCCGGCATTCTTGGTTAAATCAACGGAGCAGTGACTTGCAATTGCTGCACTTCCACCATTACCCGCTACAATGATTTTCCCACCATTACTGCTCGTTTTCTCAAATAATTCTTT
>Ga0187827_10005060_pt1 | contig 15785 bp, 8 predicted proteins | sample ETNtaG_39_FD_167969 | JGI IMG/M metagenome (GOLD analysis project Ga0187827, IMG submission 167969) | Marine microbial and viral communities from oxygen minimum zone, Eastern Pacific Ocean - ETNP2014_SV_150_PacBio MetaG (Illumina Assembly) | ecosystem: Environmental > Aquatic > Marine > Hypoxic...
CGCTCTGCTCAAGTATGGCAAGCTGAACAAGGATGACGTCCGAATCCTGCTGAACAAGGATGCCACTCGGCAGAACATTCAGGATGCGCTTCACGGATTTCTGCAGAAAGCGGGCAGAAATGATCGAATCATTGTCTACTGGTCAGGGCATGGATTTGTTGACCCCGATAAACCGGACAAGTGCTACTTTGCCTGCTTTGACACGAAGGCAAGGCGGTCCTGGTCGGGCTACGAAATGAAGCGGGTCCGTGAGGCCCTGCGGGAGCATGAAGCGAGAAACGTCGTATTCATTGCGGATACCTGTCACAGCGCGGGAGTTTTCACGACTCGCAGCACAAAAGGAATCAGGGTGGTCGGGCAGAGCCCGTTCAACAGCTACGTCAGAAAGATCCAGCGGGCCGGCCGCGGCATGGCCTTTCTTGTCGCCGGTGATACGGACAGGAAGGCGCTCGAAGACTCCTCCTTCAAGAACGGCGCTTTCACGCATTTCATTCTTGCGGCCCTGCGAGGATCGGCGGACGGCTTCAAAGGAAGCGGTGAAAAGGATGGGATCATAACGCTCGGCGAAGTGGTGGAGTTTGTACGTGACAGGCTGCCAAGAGAGACTCTGGATAAGCTGGGCCATGCACAGCATCCTGCGTTCTTCTTTCCCACCGGCGACCCGACGCTCAGAGAGCTTCCGATGTCGAAAATCGTAAAACCACAATGAGTATGCAAGGCCAGGCTACGCTGCCCGATTACGTCCATCGGCTTAAAGAAACCATCCCCGCATGGATGGAAAGACTCGAGCATCCGGATGGCATCGGCCGATACCGTTTCGCGCTCGAGGCATTCATGCCTTACGACACGCTTTCGTCTGCCATGGCGCACTGCGTCATGAACATCGTGCAGCCGGAGCATCCTTATCTTTGTGATTCTGAGAAGGCGCTGGCGTGGGCGGATTACCTGCTGAGCTATCAGATAGAAGATGGGCATATCGCTGACGTGGCACATGAGGATTGCACGCTCAGTGGGGAGGATGGCGAGCCACCGTCAGAGCAGGCGCGATTCGACAACCGCCGCGGGCAAACCCGAAACATTCTCTACATCGCCTGCCAACTGGGGCGACTGCCTCGGCACCGGCAAACTCACGATGACGGTTTTACGAATCCCAATGAGCTGGTGGCCTGGCTGGATGGACTGCACTGGCACAATCCGTGGGGGGCGGGGTCGTGGGCATCGGCGGTGTTGTCATTTCAATTCTTCAACAAGCTTCTCGGCGATGAAGACGCGGCCGCCATGATCGAAACCGGCCGGCAGTGGCTCACAGAGCGTCAGGATCCCAAGACCGGCACCTGGTCAGACGGCAGCGATATCGCGCCGCACATCCTCGTCAACGGCATCTTCAAAGTCTGGATGGGAATCCCTTTCCACGGCGTACCGGTTCAGTACTGCGAGAAAGTAATCGACCTCTGCATTGAAACGCTCCTTCATGATCCCGCCGTCTGTGAGAGGTTTGACGCGTGCAGCGTGTTCGACGTGGCCACCGTGCTCGATGTCTGCCTGCGGCATGTGGAGCACCGCAAAGATGAGATCGCCGAGCTGGCTGCCGGCTACCTGCCGGAGTTGGAGTGCATGGTGCAGCCCGATGGCGGCATGAGCTATTTGCCTGAAGGCCCAGTTCACAGACTGTCACCAAAGATACGCCAGTCAGAGCTAGGCGGAACGGCCCTCCACTGTCAGGCATTGGCCCTGCTCGCGAATCTGTGCGGCCTGCGTGACGAGCTCGGATGGGTGCCCTGCACTGAGTGGCATGTGGGCTATCCCTCGAGCCCCATTCGATCAGTGTGAGCCCGGGGATGCTCACCGAATGTAAGCTTGATGGGAGATGCTGAATTGAATGGGAAACATGGAGGCTGCAGAATCCTCTGAATTCCGCCTGAAACGAATCCTCTGGAGATAACGATGACATTTTCATGTCTGGAGACGAGCTCTTTTGTCGCTTTCATTGCTGACAATTCCGCCAATGGTATTCACCGGTCGGGGTACAACGGCCTGTCCTCGCTCATTCCTCGACATACTGGAAACAATCTTTTCGTCCCCGCCTACGCAGGGCTGAATTACGAAACCATCTCTCTTGCCGGCCTGGAGCCTTACCGTCACGAACACGGATCGAAGTTCGAGCCCCGAAGCGAACCGATGTTCATCGAAAGCGCGGATGAAGAGAGCGTTGTGCTCGTCCAGCCAGAGACCTCTCACTCCCATGTCAGCGCTCGCATCACCTTCACCGTGGAAGAGCCCCATTACATCCACCAGAAGATCGAGCTGACTTTCCATCGAAGGTTCTGCCCCGATGAGGAGCCAAACCAATTCCGCAGTCTCTGGGCAAGTTACATGCACGGGCCGCCGGACCGACATATTTACTCGAAGCCTGATCTGGAGACAGGGGCGGACCTGGTTCACTGGTACGGCATAACCAAGACAGATCATGGATCTCCTGAGATGCAGGTGAAGCTCATGCCCCAGGAAGAGATAAGCGCCGCCGGCCACTTGGCGGCCATGGCAGAAACGCCGCTGCTTACTGACGACGAACTCACTGCCCTGGCACAACCCGAATGGGGCCCCATGGCCTTGCCGAAATCCCTCGATGGCATGCTTTCGTTCTACTACGGTCTCTGCCACGACCAGATGGTGTTGATGATGTTCAAGCAGCCGGAACGGTTTCGGCTCGCTTATTCCCCCTGCGGTGGCGGAACGCAACCAGAGTGGAATCCTGCATGGGACTACGTGCTTGCTCTCGAAGACGCGCCGCTGGAGGAGACATGTACCTGGGATCTGTGCCTGGTCACGAAGCCCTACATGGGCAGGGCTGATGTTCTCAGAGAAGTTCGTCGATACGTGACAACGTGAACACCGCGGCGGCACAGAATCGGCCGCAACACCATCATTCCATTGTTCAATCAAAGAATGGACTGAGCCACTCTTCTTCCACATTCAATCCGAATCCGGGCTCGTCCGATGGAACGAGGTAGCCATCTTCGGGCACCGGCATTCCGGGCAAGGCTGCGCTTTCGGCCAGTGGGACACCAGGTCCCTTTCTTGGGAGGTATTCGATCCAGCGGACATTCTGGGTGGCTATGCTGAAGTGCTGCCCATACGGATAGGCGCCGCCCCCATGGAGGCAGACTTCGACTCCGGTGGCCGATGCCATGTCTGCTATTTTGCTGGACTCACTCAAGCCGCCGACCCAGAAAATATCCGGCTGAACGATATCCAGCGCGTGGGCATCCAGAATCGCTTTGAAAGGAAACCTGGTGGTCATGTGTTCGCCGCTGGCGAGGGATACGCCGTGGATGCGGCGGCGGAGCTCTTTGTGTCCGGCGATGTCCTCGGGGATCAGGCACTCTTCAATCCAGCGTAAATTGTAGGGTCGCAGCCGTTCGGCCAGGCGGACGGTGTACTCCACGTCAAAGGCCATGTAACAGTCAAGCATGAGCTCTACATCGTCGCCGAGCCGTTGGCGATGTTTCCCGACAAAATCTTCGTTTGCTTTAAGGCCATCGAGTCCATCCGCCGGGCCGTATGGGCAAGCAAGCTTGAACCCTTTGAATCCGAGCTCCTGATACCAGTCCGTATCGTTGCCGGTGGCGTAGCAGAAAATCTTGTCTCTGACGGGGCCGCCCATGAGCTCGTAAACGGGTTTCTCCTGCAGTTTGCCGGCCAGATCCCATAAGGCGAGGTCAACACCGCTGATGGCACACGAGACCAGGCCCTGAGAGCCGTAGGGCTTGGACATCCGGAACATCATGTCCCACAGCTTTTCGATGGCGAAGCAGCTCTCACCGGCCAGGTGGTGCGCGAAATGGTCTTCGATGACCGCGGCAACAGGGCGGCCGTAAGAGGTCATGCCGAGACCCCACGTGCCGTCTTCGGCGGTGACCTTTACACCGACGCCGCCCCACTTCGGCATCCACAGGGCGCGCGTCCTTTTGAATCGCGGATAGACGGACATGGGATTCGCGATCTCTGCCCCATCCCACCAGGATGGCCGGCGTTCTTGAGCAACCGAATCCCGTTCAGGCAGGTTGATGCGGACGGTCTGTATGGATTGGATTTTCACGCGGATTGTTCCGCCGAGGCGATGCGCCTCGCAGATTCCTGCTGCAGTTTGAGCTTGGCGAATGGGTGGCCGCCGAGCGCGTCGAGGAAATCAGGCTTTGCGAGCGAAAAGATGATAAGAGGGCCGGAGGCCTGGACGCTTGCTGTGCGAGGGATGTTCTGAAGCAGTGCGATTTCGCCGAAGTATTCGCCTGGCCGGAGGGTTCGGACCTTGTCTTCCTCATCCTCATCCTCATCCTCGTCCTTGACAATTACCTCCGCCTCGCCGTCCTGAATGATGTAGAACTTATCACCGATCTCGCCCTGCTGAATGATGCGCTCGCCTGTGAGGAAACGCTCCAATTGGAATTTGGAGGCCACGGTCGCCATCTCACCGGCCTCAAATTCCTCAAAGAGCGGCATGCGTTGAATCACACGGAGCGCACGGATCGCGTCTGCAAGTTTGTCCCGTGCCCCGCCTGCTCTGTCGACGAATTTGTCGAAGATCGGACGTTCGAGGACGAGGACATGAGTCTCGGCCACGGCGCGCACGTTTGCCGAACGGGGCATGTCTTCGAGGAGTGCGAGCTCTCCGAAAAAATCGCCCGCGCTCAGGCTCGCGACAACGTGATAATCGCCCTTCTCATCTTCGACGACGACCTCCACGCGCCCGCTCTGAATGACGTATGCTTCATTGCCCGGGTCGTCCTGTTTGATGATGATTTCGCCGAGTCTGTAGACCTTACTGTTTACGATACGGGCGATCTGAATGAGCTCGGAATCTTCAAAGTTATGGAAAAGGAAAGTGTTTCTGAGCAGAGCCAATCGGTCGTCTTTTGAAAACTCCTTTTCTCTTTCGATGGCGGACGCCCATCGCGGATCCTGGATGAGGTTGGCGGACAGCATGTATCGCTCGTCCCAGTGCAGATGTTTGTGAAGCTCTCGAAGAATGTTGGTGAGGGCACTCGCACCGGTGACACTGAACCCACTGGTCAGGATGTGGCCGATCATGTCACGCATGGGTGCGACCAACTCATCGAACTCTTTATCCTTGTTGTCATCGGCATTGACTATCTGGTGGTCTTCGCTGTCGAATCTGAGATCAATTTCGCCTGATTTTGATGCCAGCTCTATTTTCAATGTGTCCGTGTAGGCCTCCCCGCCGCAGCGTTCCAGATTGAGAAGGAGCGTGTTCACCGAGTAATTGAATGCGGTAAGCAGCAGTTTTTCTTCGGTATCAGATTCATCCAGGTCATAGTCGGGTACGGTCGGCTTGTAATGGGCGGCAGTGAACCAAAGCCCCCACGCGGTTGCCTGGAAATAGAGCGCGCCGGCGATGAGCATCGAGAGCGAGAATTCGGAAATCTCTTGAACGTTCGCCCCGCGCAGCGTGGCAAGCGCAGGTTGGTAACCGGATGCCACCACGGTACCGAGGCCGAGGGCCATCCCAAACCAGATGGCACCAAAGACTGTTCCCATGGACGAGAACCAATTCTTCAAGACCATGAGCATGGCGACTGCCACGAGGACAATGCCGACCGCCAGCAACATGGCCCGTCCGCCCGGAACAGAGTAATGGAAAAGGGCACCAACGGATGCCACCACGGACGCTGCGCCGCCGATGAGTTGTGGGAGCGCTCGTCCCACGGCCACGTTGCCTTCGGTCTCGGCATTGGCCTGGCTGAAAACGAGCAAGAACATCGGGATGCCAAGTATCGCTGCCGCGCCCCAGAAAACCTGCGAGATGGATGACCCGCCGGTGTAAAACAGGAAGCCAAGAAAGCCGACAATGAGGCAGCCGATGGCGGTACCAAGGACGTAATTGGTCGGATCAGTCCACGAGTCCATCTGCCTGAACATACGATAGGTCGAGCTGCCGATATAGAACGCGCTGAGCGCCAGGAACAATACGGCCGGCACGAGCACCACAAAGATCATGAGCAGGGCAAACAGCTCATCCAGGCTGATCTTTGCGCTCTGAGAAAAGACTGCGGAAATCAGATCTATGACAGTCGAGGTGAACTGATTCTTGAGAACAAATGTGGCGAGCTTAGCGGCCATGGTCAGCCACACGACGCACCAGAGCCCGAAGAGGAGGAATGCTACTTCACTTTTTTGCCATCTTGTTTTTGTCCAGAGCTGCACCCAGTATTTCGGTCGGAGGAACCTGAGAGCCGCTTTTCGAAGGTGAGGGCTGCTCAGGCCTTCCGTCGCGGCGATGTAGCCTTCGGATCTTATTAATGGGCACAGGTGGAAGAAGACGCGCACGCCCAGGACGCATGCCCCAAGGGCGAACAGATCCCTCAACAATGCAGACGAACCGGTCTGGCTGTTAATGATTGCCAGCGCGCCCAGCACACCCGCAGCGAATAACTCGATCGCAATGCCGGTCAGATGGACAAGCACTCGCGTGCGTTTCCCGAGGCGCTTTGAATCACGGACATCGGCATGCAATCCAAGCAGCCCGAAACGCAGAACGAACGACACGTCGTTTATATTGCAGAAGTTTGATTTCACCGCGATGCCGCGTCCAACAGTGTGAATAAATGATCCCAGGAAGTTCCACAAATAAATGCCGATTAATGCCGAGGTATAGTATCCGCCGCCAGGCCGGAAAATCTCATAAACTTCCTGACCCCGGCCGCTGGATAACGACAGAATGAAGGCAATAAGGCTGCCAATGCCCAATAAGGCAAATGTGGACAGGACTGTCTCAGCGAAAAGAAACGCGCCGCCTGCATTCAGGACGGACTGAAAAAAGCTATCACCGCCTTTGGGTCCGATCGGGCGAAAGGCCAGCCGGGTCTTTGCCTCTGTCAGCCAATCTTCCACCTCTTCAATGGCTGTCTGGCTGCTGGTCTCGACTGCCGCCTTCAGAAATCCCGTATCCTCGAGCCTGTGATAGAGACGCTCAATGTTCTTGAATCCGAGTGAATTGTATTTGCGATAATAAGACTCAACGATCTCGGCCAGGCTTGTATCACCATCCATATTCCGCCAGATGAATCTCTCCCGGGAGTCGATGCGCATATAGCTGCCATCATCGGGATGCTTGAGCATAAAAAAACGGGAAGTGGGCCCATCGTCCAGCTCCATACATATGACGCCTTCCTCTGGCTGTGGAATGGTAAACATGACCTCATCCGCATCCGCGATCGCACGGCGGAGGATTGTGGTGCCGCCGGCACCGGGGCGGGGGAGGTTCGCCTCCTCCTCATCAAGATATTCTTCGGTAAGATCCATGTGATCATCATCGTCATCGTGATCATCATCGTCATCGCCTTCCGCGGCTCGTGCCTCTTCCTTGAAGGTCTCTGCCTCCAGGAGTTCCTGAGGGGTCGAGTCATCCAATCCAGAAGATTCTTCGGCTTTGTCAGCATCAGAGACCTCATCCGTTTCGTCTACGGTGTCACCGCCTGCGTTTTCACCGACCTCCGGTTCAGCTTCTGCCGCGGTGTCGTTCTCCGACGCCTCCGTCACTTGCGCGTTGTCCTCTTGAGAGTCTTCTTCTGCCGCGCCGTCTGATTCTTCAGCGGCACTACCAGAATCCGACGATTCGCCGTCCCCACTTTCCTGGGATTCTTCTTCTGAGGCTTCAGTGTCTTCGGATGCCTCTTCAGGCTTCTCAGCTTCCGCGCTCACGGTCTTTCCTCTCGGTGGAACTTCAGGTGGCGACTCAGTGTAAACACTCGGACGTAAATTAAAAAGTGCTAAGTTGTCAATTTTCGGGAACTTCCCGTCCGCTTTGAGTTTGAGCGCCTCTCCCAGCAACTGGTCAAGCAATAGCCCCCAGAGGGAGAGCGCGTGAGTGTAATGAAGCCGCGCGCTCCTCAAATCGCCCCGGCGGACGGCAATCTCACCGAGCAGACAGGGGATGTATTCCTGAAAATCGGTGAGCTGTGTTTCTGTCGCAGCCCTTTCCTGAAGGCCCCGGAATGCCTTCTCCGCCTCGTCGAGCCGACCCAGTTTGAGTTTGCAGACGGCGCGGAAAAAATCGGTGTGAGCGGCGAAGAAATCGTCTGCGGGTACTTCCTCGAACGCGGTCAGCGCCTCATCGTACCTCTCCACCTCATTGAGCGAGACGCCCCGGTAGTAGGCCAGACCGGTCTGGTTGGGCTTGAGGCTTTTCGCGCGCTCGATGTTCTTTAACGCACCTTCCGCATTGCCTCCGAATAGCTGTCGAACGCCTTTGTCAAGGGCCAGCTTTCCCCGTAAGCCGGCCAGGAGGCCACCGGCGCGTTCAATCTTCTGCGGGGGCGAGGCCGCGCTTTTCGGTTCAGGTCCAAGCGGCATACACGCCTGGATCAGAATCATCAGACGAACGCGCACTGCCAGGTTGTCACAGATTCCATATTGCTGCAGGGAACTGATTGCGTTCTCAATATCACCCTTGGCCCAGCTCACAAGCGCCAGGATATTGAAAGCCAGGGAGTTGTTTGGAAAACTTCGAATGACTGCCTGGGAAAGATCGACCGCCTTCGTCAGATCACCTGCATCGAGCCAGACCAGCGCCTCGGTCAACTGAAACGCCGGATTGGCCGGCTCAAGCTTGCGAGCACGCCTGATACACTCGAGTGCCTCGCTGGTCTGACCCAGGCTCAAGTGGGCGGTCGCCCAGTGGGCGTGGATGCCCGCATCCTCGGAGAGCTTCGCGGCCGCGGAGTAGCTATCGAGTGCCTCGGCAGGTTTTCCTTCTGAGGCCAGCTTTTGACCTTCTTGAAAAAGCTTTCTAGCCTCAAACATTATGAAGGATTAAATCAGCAGCAGGAGTATAGACTGGGATTGCCCGATTTATGTCGAATGAATTGAACGACGCTCTTTCAGAACTGGAACAGGTTTATCAGGCGCTCGATGATGCCCTGCGGGAGATGAATCCCAAATGTGAGGCGAGCGGCGTTTGCTGTAACTTTCGCAACGGAGGCTACATCCTTTACGCAAGTGAACTCGAAACAGAACGTGTTCGTCAAGCCGTTGGGAAACCCGGCCCCTGGCCACTGACCGACGAGGGCGAATGCCCCTTCCTCAGCGCTGACAGAAAATGCAGCATTCACGCCGACCGGCCTCTGGGATGCAGGACTTACTTCTGTGACCCGGCATACCGCTCTCACGAAGGCGAAGTCTATCAGAAATTCATCACCCGGATCGGCGAAATCAGTGCCCGGCATGACGTCTCATGGAAATATGCACCATTCCACGGCGAGTCCGGGCATGAGGCCGTAAAAGTGCAACGTCACGGCACAGATCGTGCGCCTGCGTTCCCCATCCTCGGACAAGATTCCCGATAAGAGAGCTTTTAGATTTTCACAAATCTTGATTCCAAGAGGATGCAAGCTAATATTCCCTTACCTTAAAGGGACTTACGAAACCGAAACACTTTTCCTCAGTTGTCCTGATTCCCCGGACTGGAGTTTTCAAATCATGAACAGACTCAGCACTGTTTTCCTTACCGCCGGAATTCTTTTCTCGCCCTGCGCGCTTAAGGCAGAAGATGTCTCGGAAGCCGCAACCTATGCCCACATCCAGGCTGCCCTCGCCAAGCGCCTTCCTTCGTATGAGACGAGGGGAAAACCGTTCAAAGAGGTCATGTCCGACCTTCAAGACAAAACCGGTATCAACATCGTGCTCGACCCCGAGCTGTTCGAAAAGGGCGCGGCCGATGTCAACATCAATCTCAACCTCAAAAACGTCAGCGTTAAATCGATCTTCAAAGTGATTCTGCGTATGACCGGCTTTATCGCCGATTATCGGGACGAGGTTCTCTATGTCACCACTGAAAAAGCGATCGTGGCCGATGTCCAGCTCCTGACCAAGGCCTACGACGTGCGTTCCATCATCTCGCCGCTGCCGCAGGCCAGCGATACCGTGCTCCCGAACTCACTCGCCGAACGGGAACTCATCAAGGATCAGCAGGAATCCGGCAGCCTCCTCGCTCAGGAGACTTTTCAAAATCTGTCCGGACGGACGAGCACGGCCAAGCGTCAGAAAGAGGTCGCCCAGAACGGCCTGACACTGGTTGAGCTCATCAAAGACCATATCGATCCACGCAGTTGGTCCACCGATAATCGTGTCTCAATCAGTTACGACCGCGGGACAATCACGGTGACTCATGCTCTGCCAGTGCACCTGGCCATCGTGAAGTATCTGAAAGGCCGAGAGTGATGTGAAAAAATGCCAATAAAAAAAGGCGAGCCGTTTGGCTCGCCTTTTTTATGTACTGGCTGTCCGCGTCTAGCCAGGACTTCATTGCTCCGCTCGGGAGACTGCCAATCCTTGAGCGAGAGTTCATTCTTTCAGCAAAAACCATTAAGATGGCAGAGGGCCGACGGGTGGTACCGAGCCGTCGTGTTCTGAAAGCCAGCCGCCTTCAGCCCATCAGCAGCATTTCCTCTGCAAATAGAATCCGGCCAAGTTAAAGGAACTCATGTCCGATTCCTGTGCCAGTGACCAGCATGGCAACCAGTGGCGACTGAACCTGGCGCTCGATCCAGTTGGCCAGGCTTACGTTCAGGTGTTAGCTGCTGACGGTGATGGCGAATGGCAAGCTCTGCCCGAGGAACAACGGCCGCCGGAAGAGGATTGGGCAAGATTGGCGAGCGACGACTGTGGATTCATCTGGATCGAAAACGATAAGTCCCGATTCCGATTCGATCCGAGACGACCTGATAAGGGGTGGCTGCCTGCCGAAGGCGCGACGCCATTCGATAATGATGAACGCGATGCGAGCAGGTCATGGAAAGAGCTGGCCCGACTTCCCGCGGGCAACCACGACATTGTCAGCGTGACCCATGAAGGCAAGCTCTACATTTCCGGTGGACTCACGTCTTATTATGGTCTGCCTGCGGAAACTCATGTCTTCTCCGAGATCTTCGAGTACGCCCCCGCAGCAGACGAGTGGTCTGTTGTTGGTGAGATGACCCAGCCCCGCTGCTACAACGGTCTGGCCTGCCTCGGCGACGAATTGTGGATGCTCGGCGGCTATGCAAACGTCAGTGAGCCGGCCAACCGAAACGCGCCACGAGTGCCCATTGACTCGGTCGAGATTCTTGACCTGAAGACAAAACTATGGAGGAGCGGTCCGGCTCTGACTACGCCGCGCGGCGAGCTCCTGGCTTTCGCAGCGCAAGGGCGGGTCTTTGTCCTCGGTGGCACAGACTCCGACCAGCAATCCCTGTCCCTCATGGAGAGCATCGGGCCGGCCGAGGCAGAATGGCGGCCGGAAACAGATCTGCCCCTGCCGATGCGGCAGTACGCGGGTTGTGTGACTGATGATGTTTTCTACGTCTGCCACGGAGGAGACGGCGTCTTCGCATATGACGTGAATTCTCAAAGCTGGCTCGACCTGCCGCAGCCGTCTGCCAAGCCGCGTGCTCCGATCATAACCGCCTTCAAAGGGGAAGTCTGGATCTCCGCCGGCCAGGACGTGGAAGACCCGGTGGGCACGTTCATTTACTCGCCGAGTACGCAAGCATGGCGGAGAGGCCCGGATGCTCCTTCGCCGCAGGCGTGGGCAGCCGCAAGCGAACTCGAAGGCAGGCTCGTGCTGGTGGGCGGCGCCCACTTTTCAGAAGAGCACAGGCTGTTCATTTTTGATGATCGTGTTTTCGTTCTAAACGAGGAAATCTCATGAGCTCTCATACTGTCGACCTTGGGAATGGCTTCTCTGACCACGGGGTCGCTACACCCATCAGCAATCATCGGGGCATCGTAGCCACTGTCGATGCCGAAGGACGCAATATCGCTCTGATCTGGCTGTTCGATCATAGAGGCTGCTACGCGCTGCTCTTGCTTGATGCTGAGACCGGTCGGAGTGAAGAGTTTGAAGTACCGTTCCTGCCGGGCGGCGATTGTCCGTTCGCTTCGATTCTCTCATCGAAGAATCGCTTCTACACACACTTCAACAGCCACTTCTGCGAATTCGATCCTGCGAAGCGCGAGTTCACCTTTTTTGGCGAGACTGTGCCGCAGATGGCCATGGGTATGACCGAAGACGACGACGGTGTCATCTGGGCAGTCACTTATCCGAAGAGCGGTGTCGCGTCCTACAATCCGGAGACGGGCGAGTTCAAAGACTACGGCCACGTCCACGAAGAAAACTGGCATCAATACCAGCGCACGGTCGCTGCGGACGACACGGGCTGGATTTACTTTGCCCTGGGCAACACCGCGAGCGGGATCATTGCCTTCGACCCTGGCAGCGGCAGCGCCACGCAGCTCATTCCCGATTCCGAAAGAGGTACCGGGTCGGCACACGTGCATCGTGATCTTGACGGCAAGGTCTATGGCCTCGCGCTCAGCGGGGGTGAGGACTGGTATGAGTTTTATGAAGGCAAGGCAGCAAAGATTGGCGAGCTCAAAGAGAGAAACGAGAAACCGATCATCACCAGCAGTCAGGGGCTCTTTCATCGAGAGTTCCCGGATGGCAAACTTCTCAAGGCCTGCGATACGGTCAACAAGATTATCGAGGTGGAAGACCCGTCGACGGGGGATATCACTCGCAACGAGTTTGACTACACCAGCGATGGCGCGCATCTGATGGGGGTGGCCGCCGCGCCAGGCGGCACCATCTGCGGCGGCACTGCATTCCCCATGCGTTTTTTCAGCTACGATCCGGTGAAGGATTCCTGGTTCAACGAGGACGATTATTGCCAGGCAAATACGGTCGTGAAGCAGGGGGATATGTTCTACGAAGGCGGTTACGTGGCCGGCTACCTTCTGGAATGGGATCCTTCGCAACCGTGGGTGAAAACTGAAAAAGACAATCCTGATTCCAATCCGCGCTTTCTTGCCGATTGCGCGCCGGATATCTACAGGCCGCACGCGTTGTTCGCGCATTCGGACGGCAAGACGATCGTCCTGGCAGGGACGCCTGACTACGGGTATACGGGCGGCGGCCTCTTCTTTTGGGATCGTGAATTCGAAACGGGCGCCCTGCTGAAACACACGGACCTCATTCCTGACCTTTCAGTCTTCAGTATGGCGGAATTACCGCAGCGAAAACTCTTGTGCGGCACGACCACCTCCCCCGGCACGGGAGGAGAGCGCAAAGCGGATGTGGCCGAGCTTTTCATCATCGACATGGAAACCAAGAAGCTCGATTGGCAGGAGGTCGTTTACGACGACGCAGTGGAATACACCGACCTCTGCCGGGGGCCGGACGGCCTCATCTTCGGCATCCTGAATCGCCGGTGCTTTTTCGTTTTCGACCCCGCACAGCGCAAGGTTGTCCATGAAGAATTCACCATGGATACCTTCGACAAGACAAACTACCAGCAGGGGCCGCGGGTATTCGTGCACGGGTCAGAAGGGGAACTGTTCATCCTGTTTATGAAGGGCATCGCACAAGTGGATCTCTCGACTTTCGAGATCCGTCTGCTTGCCGAGTCGCCGGTACCTATCGGTCCGGGTGGAGACTACCTTGACGGCAGAATTTACTTCGGCAGCGGGTCCCACCTTTACAGCTACAAGGTGTGACCATGAAGATTTACTTTGAAACTTCTGCGAGTCGACTGTCAGTGAATAACGTATCCCCTCAACAGAATGATGGGTTCAGAACATTCAACGTGAGATACGCGACGTGAAATCTAGCCTGACTTCATTGTCTCTGATTTACGCAGCGCTCTTTCTCGCGCCGCCGTCCCCTCTTCTCGGGCAGCAATCGTGGAGTGGCGTCTACCCGCACCTGACGATGCGGAACAATCATGGCGAGTGCGGCACCGGCGCGGTGGTCGTGTGGCAGGGGAGTCTGTGGGCGATCACTTATGCGCCGCATATGCCGAAGGGGTCATCGGACAAGCTGTACGAATTCACGCCCGACCTTGCGCAGAAAATATTCGAGGGCAGTGTCGGTGGCACGCCCGCGAACCGGATGATTCATCGTGAATCGAATCAACTTCTGATTGGCCCTTACCTCATCGACGCGAAAAAGAACATTCGTGTCTTATCCCCCGCGAAAATGTACGGACGCCTGACCGGCACCGCGCGCCATCTGACCGATCCGGCCAACATGGTGTACTACGCGACGATGGAGGAGGGGCTTTATGAGGTCGACGTCCACACGCTGGCCGTAAAGTGTTTCATCCGCGATGGAAATGGCGCCGCGCCCGAGACCGGAGTCGTCAGTAAACTTCCGGGGTATCACGGCAAGGGGCTCTCTTCGGGGCAGGGGCATTTGATCTACGCCAACAACGGCGAACGAGGTCCGCGCGTGAGAGTTGATCCGACTGTTTCATCCGGTGCTCTGGCTGCGTGGCAGGGCGAAGGTGATTGGCAGCTCGTTCGCCGTAATCAGTTCACCGAAGTCACCGGCCCGGGCGGTATTCACGGCAACTCGAATCCGGCGACGGATCCGATCTGGGCGATGGGCTGGGACGCGCGATCGCTGATACTCGCGCTGCTCGAAAATAAAAAATGGCACTACTACCGCCTGCCCAAAGGCAGTCACAGCTATGACGGCGCGCATGGATGGAACACCGAATGGCCGCGCATCCGTGAGATTGGTGAGAAGGATCTGCTGGCCACCATGCACGGCACGTTGTGGCGTTTTCCGTCCGACTTTTCAATGAAGAACTCCGCGGGCATCGCGCCGCGTTCAAATTACCTCAAGGTGGTTGGCGACTTTTGCCGTTGGAACGATCGGATCGTTCTCGGTTGTGATGATTCGGCCAAATCAGAATTCCTCAACACCCGCGCTTTCAAGGCGAAACATGGCAGCCCGAAACAATCGAATTCGAATCTCTGGTTCGTGGCGCCCAGTCGTCTTGACGAGCTCGGCCCCGCCATCGGACGCGGTTCGATCTGGCTGCGTGACAACGTCAGGGCGAATCAGGCCAGCGAGCCGTATCTGTTTTCCGGTTACGACCATCGCCAGTTGCATCTGGCGCATCAGTCCGATCACGACGTGACGTTCAAACTCGAAGTCGATCGCACCGGAACCAACGAATGGCAAACGTTGATGTCGATCACCGTCCCATCGCGGAAATCGGTTTCGCAGATCTTCGATGATGAAAAAAAGGGAAGCTGGATTCGCCTGACCAGCCAGCACGCGGCGACGGGCGTGACAGCACACTTCCAGTATCGCAATCGCGACCCGCGCAACACGAGTAACGATAAACAATTCGCGGGCATCGCCAGGCACGACAAGGCGGCCCGCACTTTGGGATTGATGCGCAGTCTTGCTTACGACCGGCTCGGTGTCGTTGCCGCTTTCAGGGCCGATGGAAGCGACGCGGCGTACTACGAGCTGAATCAGAAGATGGAGCTGACGCGCACGGACAATCCATCAGCGAAAGCCGATGTCCTGGCGGCGGCTCAACCGCAGAGCAAGACCATCTTCATGGATGCCGCATCCGTTGTTGTGATCGAAGACGGCAAACGATACCGGCTGCCCAAAAACGAGAACTACAGACCACGCAGCGAGCAGGCGACTCCATCAGGGAAATCGCTCGAGGATTACCTCGCCAGTCATCTTGCCCTCGGCGCCAAGACGAAGGCGAGTTCAACACACTCCGACTACGGTGCGAGTCACGCCGTCGATGGACGCATCACGGACGATGCCCGATGGATTGGCAGGAACAAGGGCGACACGTGGATCGAGCTCGATCTGGGCAAGCCCAAAAACATTCAAAGCATCTGGGTCGTTTCCGGCTGGAAGAACAGCCGTCAGTATGTCGCCTCCAATTTCGATATTCAGATCAAGCGCGACGGTCAGT
>Ga0187827_10005061_pt1 | contig 15783 bp, 15 predicted proteins | sample ETNtaG_39_FD_167969 | JGI IMG/M metagenome (GOLD analysis project Ga0187827, IMG submission 167969) | Marine microbial and viral communities from oxygen minimum zone, Eastern Pacific Ocean - ETNP2014_SV_150_PacBio MetaG (Illumina Assembly) | ecosystem: Environmental > Aquatic > Marine > Hypoxic...
GCACAGGTACAAAAGGAACTTCACAGCACACCCTGCAGCTGTGGCTGCGGCATGAGTGTCGGCCAGTGTCTTGTTGAAGATCAGAGTTGTCCGGTATCGCCTGAATTAGCACGGAGCATCATAGCGCGCATTTCTGGCGATGGTACAACTGATCAGCCACAGAACTTCTCTCCCGCCGGTGGCCTAATCGGTACAAATAACAGTGCATGGTACAACCAGCTCTCTGGAAAATTGCTGGTCTATATGAAAACAACCAGTGTGAGTCGCATAAAAGAGTGCACCTGGTTATACAGTGACGGTACTTTCTCAACAAACACCGATAGCGGAAACTTTTCCGGCGGCGGATCCGTTATCGTCAGTGGAGCAGGTCAAAGTGGCAGCCATGGTCGATGGAGCACTAATGACAATGTCGTGATGTTTCACTACAACGGTGGGAATAGAGATCAATATTCCATGGTTAACGGCGATGATGGATTTCTCTATCTAAACGGCTCTCGCCATTTTGTTGTGGAACATGACGATCCTACTTGCCAGTAAGTAATGGCTTCATCATTCAGATCCGCTTTGCCCGGGATGCGTTGATAAAAACAAAAGACCAATGTTGTGGGCCGGGTCAACAATGGGTGGTGATGGTTATCGCGGAGATTTATTATGGCGTGTGCCGAAATTGTGTTTGGTGCCGGATATGCGGATAGAGGCAACTATCTCTTGATAATAAACGCCTACAGGCCTTTAAAATTGGAGCGGGAAACGAGATTCGAACTCGCGACCCCGACCTTGGCAAGGTCGTGCTCTACCAACTGAGCTATTCCCGCACAATTTCTCTTATTTTCTAGCCTGATGGCTTCATTTTGACAATCATTGCTGTGTTCTGCAACGTGGCTCGAATGTGGCGTCCCCTAGGGGAGTCGAACCCCTGTTGCCGGGATGAAAACCCGGTGTCCTAGGCCTCTAGACGAAGGGGACACGCTGCAATCGAAGGCGCGAATTCTATGTATCTTAGGCGACTTCGTCAAGCGATTGAGTCTACCTATGGCAATTGAGCTTATTGCAATTGAATCTACCGAATTTCAGGAGTGCCAATTGTCGAGGAAGTTTGACAGTATCCTCGTAATTCTCTAGGTTGTATTGCTCGATTATTGGAGGCTAGATATGGGTGATCGTTCAAAAAAGGATGGTGTAGAAAAAAGGAGCGGGAATAAAGACCGGCGAGATACCAATGATGATCGCCGCGGGTCAGGCAGGGTTGAAACGGAACCCGACTCCAGAAGGAAGAATGATGATAGGCGCAAGGATAAGTAAGCCGGGTATTTACTGAATTTCGGTTTACCCAGACCTGGTGCTCCAGTTCTTGGCTTTGGACAAGAGCCTGCTAGTAAAGAATAACGCTCCGGATACTCTTCCCTTCGTGCATATAGTCGAAAGCCTGGTTGATATCGTCCAGGGGCATTGTAAAGGTAATAAATTCATCGAGCTTTATTTCACCGTCCATATATTGATTAACCATACCAGGTAGTTCTGATCGACCCTTAACCCCGCCAAAGGCGGTGCCTCGCCAAACTCTCCCTGTCACAAGCTGGAAAGGGCGGGTACTAATTTCTTGGCCAGCCCCGGCGACACCGATGATGATGGATTCTCCCCAGCCCTTGTGGCAGCATTCCAATGCAGATCTCATGAGATCAACATTACCTACGCATTCAAAGGAATAGTCAACGCCACCGTCTGTCATGTCGACAATCACGTCTTGTATTGGTCCGGAATGATCCGTTGGATTGACACAGTCGGTCGCTCCCAGCAACTTTGCCATTTCGAACTTATCAGAATTGGTATCCACGGCAATTATTCGCCCGGCATTGGCGAGTACAGCACCTTGAACCACACTGAGACCAATACCACCAAGTCCAAAAATGGCGATGCTGGCACCTGGCTCTACATTTGCAGTTTTGGTAACAGCACCAATGCCGGTTGTCACGCCACAACCTAGCAGGCACACCTTATCCAGGGGTGCCTCTTTGTTGATTTTCGCGAGTGATACTTCTGCAACGACGGAATATTCAGAAAAAGTGGAAGTTCCCATATAGTGGAATACTTCTTTACCATTACAACTGAAACGGGTGCTGCTGTCCGGCATCAATCCCTGGCCCTGGGTTGCTCTAACGGAAGAACAGAGGTTTGTTTTTCCGGATGTACAGAATTTGCATCTGCCACACTCAGCAGTGTAGAGAGGTATGACATGATCACCAGGAACAACAGATGTAACACCTGCGCCCACTTCTTCAACGATAGCGCCGCCCTCATGACCCAGGATAGATGGGAATATTCCCTCCGGGTCGGCGCCCGATAAGGTGAAGGCGTCCGTATGGCAGACGCCGGTCGCGACCATTCGGACGAGTACTTCCCCAGCTTTCGGGCCTGCTACTTCGACTTCTTCGATGGTCAGTGATTTGCCTGCTTCCCAGGCCACGGCGGCTCGTGATTTCATTGCAAGTATCTAGCGAAATGTATTGGAAGAATGTAACCCAGTTACCAGGAGGAATAAAGCATGCTCTAGCAGGCTGCTGAAAAGCAACCTGCTAGAGGGAGTGTCGAACTCCCAGGTACAGTGAAATTGGCTCGCCGATGAAATACCTTTCATTGCCGAACCCGAAGTCTGCCCGCTCCGCGTAGTCCGTATCTGTCAGATTCATTAGGCGAAGAAATCCAGTCCACCTGGTGGTGAAATCGAATGAAAAACGCAGGTTAAGGAGATCGTGACCCTCATATTTGGTCGTGTTCTGTGGATCCGTGTAGTAGTCCCCGAGATGAACCCACTCGAACTCTGCGGACCAGCTTCTGGCTCCTGGTTGCCAGGTAATGTTGAATGACCCCATTGTCCTCGGGGCCGTGTCTATATCGTTGCCTGATATAGGTGTACTTACTAATGCAGGATTATTCTCGTATTGATGTCTGGCCAGGCTCCAGAACAGGTTGCTGGATATGGTGTCGGAAACCTGCCATCGCAAAGTGAGTTCAACACCTTGATGGGAGGTTTCACCGTTATCTACATTGCTGCGGTTGTTGTCACGAAAGACAAAATTGTCCTTGGTCATGGTGTAGATAGAAACATCGTAGGAGGTATTGTTGTTCCCGCCTCGGAGACCAAACTCCAGGCTGTCAAGCTCCTCGGAATCTATCGTGCTGACTGTTTGACCTGCCTGTAGACGATATAACTCCGTTGCCTGAGGTGCCCTGAATCCCTGTGCTAATTGGAGGTACAACTGGTGGTTGTCACTGAACAGATGAATCAGCCCCAGCTTTGGTGAGAAGTTTGTGAACGAATCGTCCCTGTCCGCTGGTCGGCTGAAACGGCAGCCGCCGAAGCTGCAACTGCTTCCATCCGCCCGGGCGCGGCCATCCAGGATCTCGTTGTCGTAGTCGAAAGACACTCGTTCGAGTCTAGAGCCAAAGATCAGGTTGGTCTTGTTGGAAAGTGATAGGTTATATTGAGCAAAAAAGGCAACCGTATTGGCATCTACCTTGTAATCATAGTGATCCCCCTGTGGAATCGTTGCCACCAGGAATGGACTCCCCTGAGTTGCTTCAGCCTGAGTTTCCTTGAGGAAGCCCCTCGTTATTTCACCATCAAAACCAATAACCCAGCTATTCCCATTGTATAGGCTTGTTTGTATGCCGATGCTGGTGTGACCATTCTCTTCTCTTGCCTGCCCCGGCAGAAAATGCTGCAAAAATGTCATGTCTATGTGGCGGGCGTAGGGGGTGATAGTGAGTAAATGGTCATCAGCAAGCTGTTTCTCTAATCTTGAATTTATCCGCGCAGATCGCACATCGCGAAAGGCCTCCGGGTTCGGGTTAGTCTTCTTCAAACTTGATACTTTATAGGCGCTGACGCCCTGAACAAAACCTGCGGTTTCCTGGTTTAGGTTGGTATATGAAAAGGTTGTTGTAGCACTAAAATCAGTAAGATCGCCCCGAAATTTGGCAGTCAATTTTTGTTGCCCGAACCCTGAGTCGTCCTTGTAGCCATCATCGGTAGTGCCGCTAAAATCAACTCGCCAGTTCTCTCTGCGATGATTTAGTTTGACACGGGTGTATGCGTGCCCACCTGCTTCCAACTGCAGTCGGGATCCAGGGGTTGAGATTGCAGGCGTAAGTACATTGACCAGACCGTGCATGGCATTGGAACCATGTAGTGCTGATCCAGGCCCCTTGACGACCTCAATCCGTTCAGCAACCTCGCTATGGGATTCTAACAGTTCGTTGACGTTACAGAAGCCCGAAGCATGAACGGAAATACCATCCTGTGACATCAGGAATGCTCCACATCCACCGGCTCCAGTTAGCACCGGTGAACGAATGGCGGTCAGGTGTTCTTGTCCGTTGCCCCTGCTGATCCAGGTGCCCGCTATTCGCTGCATCACTTCGTTGATGTGGGTGTGATTGACGGAATCGATGCTGGCTGAATTGATCGTGGAAATGTTGGAGGACAGGCTGCCAACCGCTTGTTTATTTCTTGTAGCAGTCACCACAATTTCTTCAAGAGGGTTGCTGAATATTTCTGGAGAAAGAAGAAAAATGGTGAGCAGGAGCAGTACAGCAGACATAAAAGTAGCGTAGATTCCGAAAAGCACGCCATTATATAACTTCCTAAGTAGAAGCGAAGAGACATTTTGCAAGACGTCTCATCGCTGAATTTCGACCAGTTGTGCCAACACTGGTGCTGCAGAGCGTTATTTATTGACAAATGGGTTCGTATAAAGTGAACTGGGTCGCTTGGATACCCATGTTTGGGAGCTTTAATCTATGGCTGATGAAATGGAGGTTGGAAGAAAGGTGGAGAACATAACCACGTATACGCCTTCTTTACTGCAGTCTATTCCTAGAGAGGAACAGCGAAAGAAGCTGGGCATCATTGAGACCTCATTGCCATTCAAAGGAATGGATATCTGGAACGCATATGAATTTTCCTGGGTTGACGGAAAAGGCAAACCAGAAGCAGTACTGGCTCAGTTCCAGATACCAGGTAATTCGCCTAATTTGATTGAATCACGATCCCTGAAGCTTTATCTGGGCTCCTACTGCAATACCCCCTTTAATCATCGAAACGAAGTTATCTCCACACTGGAATCTGACCTGACGCTTGCTGCACGCGCCCCGGTCAGTGTTTCTTTTATGACACCAGAACAGGTCCAACATGTCGGGCTTGGTTCACTGGTAGGTAACAGCCTGGACAACCTGGACGTGGAAATTTCGGAATATTACTGGAATCCGGATTTCATTGAGGTTGAGAGCTCCACCATCGTTAGAGAATCCGTTTTTACGCACCTGTTTAAATCGCTGTGCCCGCTAACGGGGCAGCCGGACAGTGCGAGTATCCTGATTCAATACAATGGCAATAGTATTAGTCACGAGGGTTTGCTGAAATATCTTGTGTCGTACCGGGAGCATGAAGAATTTGCCGAACAGATTACCGAGCGAATATTCGTTGATGTCATGAACCGCTGTTCGCCTGAGCGGCTTGCGGTGAGCGCCAGCTTTGCGAGGAGAGGTGGGATTGATATCAATTCGCATCGAACTCATGAGGAGGCACTACCGGCTGAGGTCAGGGTCTGGCGACAATAATACCTGTGCCCAAATTGGGCTTAAGGATTTTGCACCAGGCTAGTCACCTCTTTTTGGAAATATTTTTGATCTGATCCACCCAATATAGGAGTTGGGTTGGAGCATCATGCGATCAATTTCATCCATTTCTTTATCCAGTTGTTCCACATCGTCAAATATTTTTGACCGGGTGATGAGTTCCTTATCAGGGTCAAGTTGCTTGACAACTTTGGCTGGATTTCCTGCAGCAATTGAGTTCTCGGGGACGTCACTGGCTACTACAGAACCTGCTCCTATGACGCTGTTCTTGCCGATCGTAACGCCCTTGCAGACGATAGCGCCGTCCCCAACCCACACATTCTCAGCCAGTGTAATTATTTTGGTCTTACCGACAGGCCTGGAGCGATCATATATGTCGTGCCAGTCTGCATCGGTCACGTAGCTGCCTGCGGCGAACATACAGTTGTCGCCTACATTGATTTCGCTGGCAGAGTCGAGGCGAACACCTGGGCATAGAAGGACGTTATCTCCAATGTTGATATGTCCCTGGTGTTCGTCGAAGGACCAGGTGGAAAGTGAAACCTTCCTGTCGGGTGTGGTTACGATGTGCACGCTATTTCCAATACGTATGTGTTTGCCGTGAACCTTCACGTTCCAGGGTTTCATCATGCAGTGACCTGGACCCAGTTCCTCTAGTTGCGGTGAGATAAAATGATCGGTGTACCAGCGCTCGAAATGGTACAGGAAACGTTTTACAGCATAAGGTCGATGGTCTTGAATCATTCAGTAATAATCCGTGTAAAGCTTGATTCTAGCAATAGAAGCCGTCCTCTGTGCAACCAGAGCATTTACCTCTGGGGCATGTTTCAAGTATGGTAGCGGTAACTTCAGCATATTTGAGTATCGGGTGGAAGCACTAGAGGCAATTTATGGTCAGGTGTCGTCTTCCAGTTTGTCTGGGGAAGTTGACTCGGCAGTACTGGAGAACATTGTCCTGGCGGCTCTGCAAGTGCCGGATCATAAACACGTGGGATTATGGCGTTTCCTCACCATCAGCGGTGATGCGAGGCAAAATCTGGGTGCACTGTACGCCCGCGCAAAGTTGACCGAGGATTCGTCATTAGGCTCATCAGCCCTGGAGAAAATCAGGAACAAACCCCTGCGCGCGCCACTGATAGTCGTGGTTTGTGTTACTAAGCGCGCTAAGGTGTCTGAGGTGGAGAGATTGCTGTCTACTGGCGCGGTAAAGCAAAACATGTTGTTAGCGGCATATGCGCAGGGAGTGGGCGCTAAATGGAGAGTCGGCAGTATGGCTTACAGCAGGGTCGTGTGTGATGGTCTGGGTTTGGCTGAAAAAGAGAAAATCGCGGGATTCCTGTACCTTGGTGAGAACGATAGTAACGTCGAATCCAAAGAGTTGATTGACCCCGGTAAGTATGTCACGGCGTGGACCGCCGACTGAAAACTGGTGCTTCGATCTTAATGGGATTTTAATGAGATATGAGCAACCTGGCAGCAACAGGCGGCTATGCAAGAGATGACGCCGAAGTAGGTTCAAGGAGGTTGGCAGTGGGAAAAACGACAAGATCAAGAAATGCTGGTCGGGTGCAGGATCGGCTTATTGATGAATTGATAGGTATCAGCAGGGGTGTTATTGCGGATGGCGTGGTTGATGAGAACGAAGCGATATTCATAGCGCAATGGATCGAGAATCATCGCGAGATTGCTGTTAAGTGGCCCGTCAACGTGCTCTATGTGCGGCTGGTCGAAATGCTTAAAGATGGAATACTCAGTGAAGACGAGCAGCAGGAACTATTGGAAACGCTTCGTGATTTGACGGGTGAGAGCGCCTTGTACCAGGAACCGAACAGACCCACGACGCTGCCACTGGATAAACCGGCACCCAGCATAGACTTTTCAGGAAAGACTTTTTGCCTGACAGGTAGATTCGTGTTTGGGTCAAAATTTGATTGCGAGGAAACCATCACGGAAATGGGTGGTGACGTAGTGCAGATGCCGGGTCAGGAGACAGATTACCTGGTTATTGGGGAATTATGCAGCCCGGACTGGATTCATACGACCTTTGGTCGCAGCATAGAAAAAGGCGTCGAACTTAAACAACTGGGCCATCCTATCGCTATCGTCTCAGAAGAGCATTGGGTAAACAGCCTGGCCATGGGGTGATTCGGAGGTAGCGGATTGCACCACTATCGTCGGTCCTGGCCAATATCCAACAAGATCGGGTTGCTGTATAATAAGCATTCCACCTTGGTCCTCTCGCAATAAATAATTGTGAACTCCGCCAGGCCCGGAAGGGAGCAACGGTAGCGATGAATTTGTGTGCCGGGATGTGGCTAAGGTGGTCTTTCAAGCAATTAGGAAGTTTTTCCGATTCCAGTACGAGGCAAAGGATCAGCGATCAGCAGGTCTGCTTCGGGTAGCAGTTCCTCGTCATCATCTAGGAATCGAATAACCTTCGCGACGACCTGACCGTTTCGATCCAGGAAACGAGATTCCAGAAAATCATGTTCATCGCGAACACTGAATGCCATTACTGCAGCATCGAATACGCCGGGAGTAACTTTGCGAAAGCCTGCCATTCGACAATTATACAAATTTGGGTAGACCGGGTCCTCAGATCGGGATGAGTGGGTTCTTCCATCCAAGCACTTGGCGGGAGCTTGTTTTTCTCATACTATTCTCTGCTCCCATAACTGAAATCGGATTGACATGTCTGAAGACTTAATAGAAACATTTGAAAATGGTGTCTGTACCTTGACCATGAATCGCCCTGAGGCACGCAATGCCATGAGCGGGCCTATGATGACTGCTCTCCATGAAGCTGTGTCAAGGGTTGCGGCGGACAGGAATGTTCGGGCTCTAGTGCTCACAGGTGCCGGTGGTGCTTTTTGCGCCGGGGGTGACGTCAAGGGTTTTGCCAGTGATGCGGGTAGTGGAAACAAGAGTGAACCACTCAGCCTCGAAGAGCGTGTTCAGGGTCTGCGAAGCGGAATGGAACTCAGCCGCACATTGCATGAGATGCCCAAACCAACACTCGCGGTGATTCCAGGACCGGCAGCAGGAGCAGGGTTGTCACTGGCGCTGGCTTGTGATCTGCGATTTGCTTTGGATACGGCCAAGATAACAACGGCTTTTTCAAAAATTGGAGTCCCCGGTGACTATGGCGGATCCTATTTTCTGCCTTACCTGGTGGGTGCCGCAAAGGCGCGGGAATTATATTTTACAGCGGACATTATCTCAGGCCAGCAGGCCTTTGAACTGGGACTTGTCAACAAGGTGGCTGGTGCAAGTACATTTGAAGCAGAGGCAAAAGCCTATGCTGAGCATCTGGCGAGCCTGGCCACTACGGCTATTGGCTACATGAAGAAAAACCTGAATGCAGCCCAGAATGGATCTCTCAGCGATGTGTTCGATCTTGAGGCCATGCACATGATGCGCTGCTTCATGACTGAAGATCACAGGGAAGCTGTCCAGGCCTTTGTCAAGAAAGAGGCACCGGTCTTTAAGGGTAAATAGCGGGGGCCGCTATTCCTTCCGGAAATCTCAGGAAATAAGCGCCGGATCTTTCGATGCCAGGTCTTATTGGCCTGGCGTCAGGCGATGTCGCCAATCAGCATGTCGGCCAGTTTGGCGCGCTGATATTTAGCGTCACCGTACAATACCTGGTTGTGCATTTGTCGCTTGAAGAACAGGTGTACGAAACATTCCCAGGTAAAGCCGATGCCACCATGAAACTGCACGGCGCGGCTTGATGAGAATACCGCCATATCGCCAGCCTGTGATTTCGCCATACGGGCAAACTTTTCAGCTGCTTCAGGTTCCGTATCCACCGCACAGGCGGCGTTATAGGTGAGAGACTTGGCCCGGTCTATATCCAGCATAACGTTCACCAGGGGATGTTTTACCGCCTGGAAAAAACCAAGGGGGTGGTCAAACTGGACGCGGGTCTTGGCGTATTCCACGGTAGTTTGCAACAGCCACTCGCCAGCACCTACCATGTCAGCAGAAACGATACAGAGGATTGCAGGAAGTGCCTGGTTGATCACGTCGATACCGGTTCCGGGCGCAGCGAGTTCTATGGCATCTGCATTGTTGAACTCGATGTGCGCTTGGTCACGGGTCAGGTCTATTATGTTGTCGGGGACTATTTCCACACCATCTGCGTTGCTGTCTACCAGGTAAAGACCAACACCGTCTGCGTGTGTCGCACTGACGAGGAACTGGTCTGCTTTCCTCGCTTCCTGTACATAATAGGATACGCCATTAAGTTTGCCTCCATCTATCGAAACATCAGTATCAGCTGGTTCCCAGCTTCCTTGCTGATTCGTGACTGCAAGACTGGTTGCTTTACCTGCCGCAATTTCAGTCAGCGCCTTAGTTGCAGCGTCAGATTTGCAGGCGTTTAGTACGAAAGTGGCATTAAATGTGGCGAGTAGTGGTGAGGGGAAAGCTGCTTTTCCAGCCTCCTCCGCCAAAGCGACAGCTGCCACAAGGGGCATGCCGACGCCACCTGCCGCTTCCGGTATACAAACTGCAGTCCACCCCAGTTCTACAATTTGTTGCCAGAGATCCCTGTCCCAGTTGCAATCGTTGCTGCGATTAACATCATGATCATAGGCGACGAGTGAGTGAAGCTTGTCTACTGGACAATTGTCCTGGAAAAACTTTCGCGCAGAATCACGCAGCATGGTTTCGTCTTCACTAAAGCCGAAATTTTTTGGTCGTTCTGTCATAGTCCTATCTCCGGCTATTTTGATTTGGCCAAGCCAAGTACGCGCTCACCTAGAATATTGCGTTGCACTTCATTGGTGCCCGCGGCGATGGTCATACCAAAGCTGTTCATAAAAGCGAATGGCCATTGTCCTCCTGCGGGAGCATTTTCATCAGTAACATTGAGGGAACTGGCTGCACCTTCGATGTGGTAGGCGAGCTCTGCCATATCCTGGAACAGTTCGGTGTAATTGAGCTTTGACTGCAGTGGTATCCGCATGGGGTGATCTGTCAAGGGTGGTACCGTCATTCTTCGCATTGTCTGTCGCATTCCTTCCTGGCGAATGACGAGTTTGACAATTTCATCACGAATCATCGGATCATCGGCGGCAGTTTTGTTGTTTCGCTTCTGGCTTTGGGCCAGGTCAACAAGCGACATGGCATTGGATGTAGAAACAGTTTCACCCTCCTCAAGGGACATACCACCTGAAGCCGGTGTAACCATGGGGCCAGCACCGCGCTCATGGGCAAGGGTGGTCATGGCAACCTTCCAGCCAGCACCTACATCATCCAGTCGATAGCGATCTTCCACCACGAGGTTCTCAAACAGGACCTCATTGAATCCAGTTCCACCGGTTATCTTGATCAGCGGTTTTATGGTGACACCATTGCCAATAGCGGACTTGATCGGGACGACGAAATAGGACAGCCCATTGTATTTGTCATCCTTGCTGGTACGACAGAGCAAGATCATCCAGGTGGCAAAATGTGCAAGAGAAGTCCATACCTTATGGCCGTTGATCACCCAGTTGTCACCATCACGTTCGGCGAAGGTTTGCTGATTGGCGAGGTCTGACCCTGCGCCTGGTTCACTGAACCCCTGGCACCAGATTTCTTCTCCAGATAGTAACTTCGGCAAGAGTTCTGCTTTGACGTCATCCTGGGAGTGGAAAAAAATAGTCGGCGCCGCCATGCCCATTCCAATGACATTAGGCAGATAGGGTGTTCTGGCCTGTTGCATCTCCTGGTTGGCGATTGCCTGGCAATCTGTTTTGCCGCCACCACCAACTTCCGTCGGATAGTCACAGCCGAGCATACCAGCGTCATAGGCCGACTTTTGCCATTTCTGCAGCCATGCTAAGGCCGCCGGGTCATAAAGTTCAAGTGCGCCCTGTGGAAGTTTGACAGGTGGTCTGCCCGGATGATTTTTAGCTAACCAGTCCTGGCATTGAGCGCGGAACTCTGCCTGTTCTGGTGAGTCTTTTGCGTCGGCATCGGACATATAATTCTCTCAGACATAAAAAGAAAGAGTTTGTACCCTATTCAGTGACTGAAGGGAAGCGTCAGTCGTGCGTTATTTGTGGCTTTGATGTTGGTGAAAAAAGGGCGAGAATAGTGCGGCAGTTGTGCCAGCGCCGTGTCACAAGGCTGTACTGGAAAGGAGGGTTAAGAAGTGCTGAAGCGGGTGATTGAGCAGTCCATGGACTCCCCGAAAGCGACCTTGGCGGTGATATGCCTGTTGACGATCCTGTTCGCAACCCAGTTCATCAAGATCCATATCGATACTGATCCAGAGAATATGTTGTCGGCAGACCAGCCTGACCGGGTCCTGTATGACGGGATCAAGAAAAACTTTACCATCCACGACCTTATTGTATTCGGCCTAACCGATGAGGCGGGTGCATTCAGACCAGCCACACTGGAAAAAGTATCGCGCATCATTGATGGAATTCTTCTGATACCTGGCGTTATTACCGACGATGTCGTCAGCCTCACAACCACAAATGATGTCACCATCAAAGAGGGCCAGTTGGAAGTGCGTCGCATCATGCGTGAGGTGCCGGAAACCTTAGCTGCGAGCGAAGCTTTAAGTGGGACTATTGCCGACAACCCGTTGCTGGCAGATAAGCTGATATCAGCTGACGGCACCGGCATTGCTGTCTACGTCCCTATTGTTGCCAAGGATCAGGCGAGGCGCATTGGCAGCGAAATTAGTTCGCTGGCGGGCAGGGAGCTAACGGAAGGGCAAAAATTTTATCTCGCCGGGCTACCCATTGCAGAGGATAGCTTCGGCATCGAGATGTTTATTCAGATGGGGATCATGTCACCGATAAGCGGCATGATGATCTTTCTATTATTGTGGCTGTTATTCCGCAAAATGACGTTGATTCTGCCGGTGATGGCGGTTGCCATGTGTACCGTGATTTTAGGGATGGGGCTGTTGATTGGCCTTGGCTTCACCGTACATATTATGTCCAGCATGATCCCCGTTTTTCTCATGCCCATTGCTGTTCTGGACTCGGTACATATTCTCAGCGACTTTTATGATCGTTACCCCGGTATCGGAGACAGACGTGAGACTCTGCGGCAAACTATGGATGCACTGTATACACCCATGTTATTTACTTCACTGACTTCGAGTATTGGCTTTGCGTCCCTTTTGCTGGCCCCAATACCACCCGTTCAGGTATTTGGTGCCTTCGTTGCAATCGGTATCTTGATGGCCTGGCTACTGACCATCACCTTTATACCTGCATCCATCATGCTGATCAGTGAGGATGAACTTCAAGTCGAGCTGGGCAAGCGCAGGGGTGACGGATCTGGTATGAATGGCAAGTTGCAGCAGCTTGGGCAGTTCGCGTTCAATCGCGCTGCGCCCGTCTCGATCTTGGCAGTGCTGGTACTTGCGGTCGGATTCTGGGGAATATCACGCACCGTCGTTAATGATAATCCCGTTAACTGGTTCGCCAAGGACCACGAGCTGCGTATTGCGGACCGGGTCATGAACAAGCTTTTCGGCGGCACCTACATGGCATACCTGGTACTGGAAGGGAAGGCGGATGATGACATGAAGCGTCCGGAGGTCCTCGAATATATGGTCAATCTCCAGCGGGTACTGGATACTGATCCTGCCGTTGGCAAGACCTCTTCACTGGCAGACATTATAGGTCAGGTCGGTTATGTGTTGCATGACAAGGACGTACGGTGGCGTAAGGTTCCAGATAATCAGGAAGAACTTGCCCAGTATATGTTGTTGTACCAGCTGTCTGGCAATGTGGGTGATCTCGATAAATTTGTCGACTACGATTATCGCAGTGCAAATATCTGGGTGCAGATGAAGCAGGGCGATAACCGCATCATGGCGCGGGTGCAGCATCGCTTATTAGAATTTACCCGTGCCAACCCACCTCCTGGTGATATCTCGCTTAGATGGTCGGGCCTGACCTATATTAACAAGGTGTGGCAGGATCTCATGGTAGGAGGCATGTTGAAGGCGATTGTGGGTGGTTTTATCGCTGTGCTGGTACTGATGGTGATCCTGTTTCGTTCAGTTGGCCTTGGACTGCTGTCGATGTTGCCGCTAACCTTCGCCATTACGATGTCATATGGCCTCGCAGGTTTTGCTGGCAAGGATTACGATATGCCCATCGCGGTAGTTTCCTCCCTGGCTCTTGGTCTGTCGATTGATTTTGCTATCCATTTTGTACAGCGCTATCGCGCCTGTCTTATAGAGACAGGCGGTGACCTTGAGCGGGCTAACCAAATGGTGTTTGGTGAAACCACGCGAGCCATCTTACGAAACGCCCTGGTGATCGCCATTGGCTTTCTGCCTATGGTGTTCTCACCGTTGGGTCCTTATAGGACGGTGGGCGTGTTCTTCGCACTGCTTATGATATTCAGTTCCCTGACAACCCTTTGCCTGTTGCCTGGTCTGCTCCGGCTCACTCACGGTCACCTGTGGACGGTCGGAAATGGTGTCATTAGCACGAGCGGAGACAATTAGTGCATTTAAGCAGGCTGAAAACAGTGCGACCCTTATTGTTTCTGTTAGTCCTGAACTGCGTGCCAGGCGAAGCGATATTCGCTGAGCCTGATGCAGCGAAGCTGGTGGCCGATTCTCTGCAGGCCTTCTACCATGCGGGGAAGGACATGCGCGCACAAGTCACCATGCGGCTCATTAACGCCCAGGGAAAGGAGCGCAAGAGAGTAATGACCATGCTGCGCATGGATACCGGCGAGAGGGGAGGGCAGCGCTACTACATTCATTTTCAGAACCCTTCTGATATTCGAGGCACGACTTTCATGGTTTGGAAACATCTTGAAAGGGAAGATGATCGCTGGATATTCATTCCGGCAATCAAACTGGTCCGACGTATAGCCGCCGACGATAAACGCTCCTCTTTCGTGGGCTCTGATTTTACCTACGAGGATGTTTCCGGTCGTGTGGCGGATGATGAAACCCACACATTGCTGCGCACCGAAGAGATTGCCGGGCGTGTTACATATGTTATAGAGAGTGAGCCAAAAGAACGGGCGGATTATAAGCATCGAAAATCCTGGATTGACCAGTCCCATGGGCTGCCACTTAGGGAAGAGTTTTTTGATGCTAGGGGCGAGAAGGTGCGGGTTTTTGTTGCTGACCAGATTGAATTGGTTGAGCAACACTGGACGATCACAGGCCGCACCATGAAAAATCTGCAGACAGGGCACAGAACGCAAGCGCGATTTGATGAGATCAAATATGATATAGGCCTCACGGAAGAAATGTTTACTGAACGATATCTGCGTAATCCGCCAAGAAAATGGATCCGCTAAGGCTTGTGGCTGTCATAGCCTGCGCTGTTGTGATGATTGGCAGCACGATGAAGCAGTCTTATGCAGGACATGTTGATTTGTCAGGTTTCGTCCAGGCGCAGGCGGCTTCCCTAATATCGGATGTGGGCTGCTCGCCTGGCACCCGTTGTAGTGTTCCCTTCAATGAACAAAGGGTGCAGTTGAAAGCCGACGCCGGTAGTGAAGAGGGGAGCGTGGCTTTCACAGGGAAAATCGATTTCATCAATGATGCCGCCCTGAGTGAACGTGACAGCAGGACCCGCGAGTTTTACATCGACTATAACAGCGGCAGCTTTACAGTCCGTGGCGGCAGGCAGATAGTTACCTGGGGTGTGGGGGACCTTCTATTTATTAATGATGTCTTTCCCAAGGATTGGGTCGCTTTTTACAGTGGTCTGCCCTTGGAATATCTAAAACTTGGCAGCGACTCACTGAAATTGGATTTATTCTTATCCTCGAAGACTTTGGAGATTGTTGTCAGCGATTTCACTGCGGACCGAATGCCTGACTACAAGCAGTTCAGCCCATTTCCTGCTGTTCCACAGCGCAGTATCAAGGAACCGGGAGAGCCAGAAATAGCCCTGAAACTGTCTGGCTATCTGGGCTCCTGGGATGCAGCAATCTTTGCCTCACGGGGTTTTTACCGGGCTCCTGCACTAACAGGCAATTCTGCTGAATTGACGGCTGAATACCCTCGGCTCAATACGGTAGGTTTCAGCTTGTCCGGACCCTTAGCAGGTGGCGTGCTCAATCTGGAGACAGGTTACTACGACTCGGTGGATGATTCTGATGGCGTCAAATCTACCATCAATAACAGCCAGTTGCGGTTTCTGATGGGCT
>Ga0187827_10005063_pt1 | contig 15769 bp, 11 predicted proteins | sample ETNtaG_39_FD_167969 | JGI IMG/M metagenome (GOLD analysis project Ga0187827, IMG submission 167969) | Marine microbial and viral communities from oxygen minimum zone, Eastern Pacific Ocean - ETNP2014_SV_150_PacBio MetaG (Illumina Assembly) | ecosystem: Environmental > Aquatic > Marine > Hypoxic...
GCCGGTTTTTTGCATCTCGGGAATGATATTGCCCAACGGCAGCGTGCCGTACATCGATGACGAGAGGATGTAGTTGAGTTTGAAGCCCGCCTTGGCCAAGGCGTACGGGATGAAGCCAGCACTCGTGCCGCCGATGGTTGTCAACTTGATGAAGCACCGGCGGGACAGGGTCGATTGGCCGATCGGTTCGCGCTTGGCCAGGTTTTGTTTTTGGGATGAGTTTATTTTGCAATTCATGCGGGCCAGAAATCTTGGTTTGAAGCGCGATCCCGGGCAAGCCTGTCGTGAGAAAACGGGTTGGACAGGGTCGGCGATCGCGCTTGGCCAAGTTCTGAACTCGACTTGGGCGCCCGATTTGGCCAAATTGCCGCCCGGTCATTCTTACAAAACATCATGCCACTCACATCCGTTAAACAACTCAAGACCGTCAAAAAAAATGTCCGCAGGCACGTGGATGCTGCGCTGGAGGCGACCGGCGGGCTGTTGCGGCTCGCACCGGCCTGGGTGCCGCGCTCGTTCCTGCAGCCAGGCCTGCGCCTGAAGCTGCACCCGGATGACACCTACGCCTACGGGCTGAATCGCGGCGGCATCGACGAGCGTTGGTTTGGCTCCACCACCGAGGCTGCCAACGAGGGCCGCGTGCCGGACGAGGGTCTCAGCTACGTCGTCCACGGCCGCAACCGCTTTACCCTGCGCGACGCGGTGGCCGAGTGCGGCGCGGACATCATCGGCAAACGCATCTGGAAGAAGTACGGCAAATGGCCGGTCTACTCGAAGTTCTTCGACAACATGGGGCCCATCCCCCACCACATGCACCAGAACGCCAAGCAGGCCAAGCTGGTCGGGCAGGAAGGCAAGCCGGAGAGTTATTATTTCCCACCGCAGCACAACAACGTCGGCAACAATTTTCCGTACACGTTCATGGGCCTCGAGCCGGGCACCACCAAGGCCCAGGTGCGCAAGTGCCTTGAGAATTGGAACAAGGGCGACAACGGCATCCTCGACCTCAGCCGCGCCTATCGCCTCAAGCCCGGCACCGGTTGGCTCATCCCGCCATGTATCCTGCACGCCCCCGGCAGCCTCTGCACCTACGAGCCTCAATGGGGCAGCGACGTGTTTGGCATGTATCAAAGTCTCGTCGAAGGCCGCGAAGTGCCGTGGAGTCTGCTCGTGAAGGACATGCCCAAGAAAAAGCACCGCGACCTTGACTTCATCGTCAACCAACTCGACTGGACCGGCAACACGGACGAGAATTTCAAGGATAGCCACTACCTCGAGCCCATCCCCGTGGCCGATACGCGCAAGGAAGGCTACGTCGACCGCTGGATCGTCTACGGCCGAATCAAAAAGGAGCAGCTCTTCACCGCCAAGGAACTCACCGTCGATCCTGGCGTGACATGCACAGTCAAAGACAAAGGCGCTTGGAGCGGCATCTGCGTACAAGGCAAGGGCACCATCAACGGACAATCACTCAACAGCCCCAAGCTCATCCGCTTCCACGAACTGACTGAGGACGAGTATTTCTGCACTGAAGCCGGCGCCAAGTTGGGCGTCACCCTAGAGAACACCAGCGACACCGAGCCGCTGGTGCTCCTCCGCTACTTCGGCCCGGAGGTCAACCCCGACGCTCCCAAGATGGGCGACTACCGCAAGCGCAAGTTCGATTGAGGAAATAAAACTACTGAAATACTGCGGCCAGATTGTATGCCTTGAGAAGAAAAGGCGAATGATCGCGTGCAATGATGAGGTTAAAGTCGGGTTGGTTCAATGCCTTGGCCTACGCCGTCATGGGCAGTAAATCGGCCGGCAGAATGATTGACGACTTTTCAAGGCTTTTTCTTTGGTTTTCGAGGTTTTTTCTTGTTGGTTCTTTCCCTGATCTTGGGCGTCTCAAGTCCGTCATTCGGCTGGTTCCACAGACGGTACGGATCGTCTAGGCGGCGCATCTCGGTTAGCAGCAGGGCTTCCATCTGTTTAAGCTTTGCAGCGTACTTGGGGTTGCTCGCCAAGTTTATCTGGTTCTGGGTCGGATTGATGCCGGTTAAGGCAACCACCTTGGGGTTGTGATGTTCCTTGATGAACTCATGGGGGTTTTCCTTCAGGTTGAAAAGCTGTGTGTGTCGGACACCTGTCTTCTCCACCTGATACTTCGTCAATTTCCAGTCGCCTTGCTTAACACAGCGCGTCCCCGGCCGGCCGCCGCCGCAGTACACTCCGTAAAGGATGTCACGCACTGTTTCCTTTTTCCCCTCCAGCACCGGTTTGAAACTGATGCCTTCGGAGGTTGCCGGAGTTGGGATGCCAGCCAGATCACAAAACGTGCCCAGGACATCAAGAAGATAAATGTTGCCCTTGACTCGCGTTCCAGCCTTGATGCCCGGCCCCTTCACAATGAATGGAATGCGCCAGGTATGATCATACATGTTCTGCTTGCCCTGCAGACCATGACGACCAATGGCCATGCCGTGGTCGGCGGTGTAAATGATGTAGGTGTTATCGAGTTCACCCATAGCCCCGAGTTTCTTGAGTACGCTACCGATCTGAATGTCGATATTCTCACTGCAGGCAAACTCCCGGCCGATTTCGTTGCGGATAGTGCGTTCATCGCGTTTAGTCCAGACGCCTTTCACTCCCACTTCATCGCGTACACTGGTATGACCGTGGTCAAAGGGATGTTTGGGAAGATAATTAACCGGCAAGGCCGGCTGCTTTGGGTTTGCCGGCGGAAGCATTGTTTTATCGGTGTGATTAACAGCTCCGTACTTGGCAAGTAATTCGGGCTTGCCATCACGCGTGTCGTGAGGGTGGGAAAACCCGAAATAGATCAGGAAGGGATCCGTGTCCTTGGTTGATTCACGTGTGTCCAGATAATTCAGAACCTGCTCAGCATGCCAGGCGCTTCCCCTTTCATCGGTGGCTCCGCGCCGGGTACCGTCATGGCGCACCTGAAAAAGTTTGTTGGCCTGCTCATAGCTATTGCCATTCTTGCAGGTGCGCATTGTATCGTAACCGGCCCGATTGAAAACCGCCGGCAGCGTGTACTTAACCAGATCAGGAGGAACCATTTTCGGATTGGTCACATGGGGATTCATGATCCGGCCGGGCTTGTCAGGTACATGCCAGAGGGTGCGACCACTCATAATCATGTGTCGCGAAGCCGTGCACACGCCTCCAACCCACGAACCCATGTGGTGTGCACCATCAAACACCATCCCGCTGGATGCCAACCGATCTATATTCGGCGTCTGGAGCTTTGATCTCGGGTTGTACACCTTTAGGTCGAAGGGCGACTGGTCATCTGCGATGATGAATAAAATATTGGGCTGTTTACCGACTGCCTGACTGTTTTCACTAGCTTCTACAGAAACCAGTAAAGTTAGGATTAGTGTTGTTATCGCCTTCATGGGTCTATTTCTTTTTGGACGAAGATTCCTTGTCTTCCTTGTTTTTTTTGTTTCGTTTTTTCACTGCGGATTTTCCATAGGGCAGTTCGAATTCATTTTTCTGTACAGGGCCCGGCGTGCTGCGGCCCCGGGCAAAGTAGCTTTGCATCAATTTCTCCAATCGATCCACCACCTCCGTGTTAACTTTGGCAACATCCCTGGTTTCACTGATATCCTCCGTCAGGTTGTAGAGTTCACGTGTTCCATTACGAAGCGAGATGTATTTCCAGGATTCCTGCCGGATCGCCAGGCCCGCGGGTGCCTGATTGATGGTTGCCTCGCGCAGAGAGCCATCGGCTTTACCTAGCAGGGCGGGCAGAATGCTTACACTATCCTCAGCCGCATTGACAGGTAAATCCGCCTCGAGGAGATCGGCGCAGGTGGCAAAAAGGTCGTTGAGGCAAATGACATTGTGGTTTACCGAACCGGCTTTAATTTTACCGGGCCAACGGGCTACGAACGGTTCCCGGTGGCCGCCCTCATAAATACTGCTCTTAGCCTCCCTTAAAGGAGGGTAAGGACGCCTGGCTGCTCCGTTATCGCCAGTGGCAATCAAAAGCGTATTCTTATCCTGCCCCGTCCTTTCCAGCGCATCCATGATCTGACCCAGCATATGGTCCCCCTGATACACCCAGTCAGCGTATTTACCTTCCTTGCCGTCGATTCCACTCTTGCCCACAAAATCAGTCGCCGGAACGATTGGACTATGAGGCGGGCAGGCAGGGAAATAGAGGAAGAACGGTTTCTTTTCCTTGGAGCGCTCTTCAAGGTATTGCAGCGCCTTCTTGATCATCATGGGTTGATTCTCAATGCCCTTCACGTTGGCCACTACCCTGTCCTGCTCTATGATTGAACCAATGTTACGCGCGTGGGTGAATCCATAGAAATAATCGAAGCCAAGGGCGTTGGGGCCATCGGTCATCTGGGCACCAATGGGCAATTGATTTTCTGTGCCCGGGTTTCCATCCACCCAGTTCATGCCCAGATGCCACTTGCCAATGCAGGCGGTGTGGTAGCCTTTCCCCTTGAGAAAGGAGGCCACCGTGAGACGGGTCTTGGGAATGATCGGTGGCGAGTAGGTCTTTAATACGCCGTACTGGCCGATTCGGCAGGGATACCGCCCGGTGAGCACACCATAGCGGGTCGGCGTGCAGTTGGCGGCCGCTGAGTGCGCATCGGTAAAACGCATGCCCTCCCTAGCCAAACGGTCGAAGTTGGGCGTCCTGAAGGCTGACTCAGCCCGGTAGGACTTCGGCTGGCCGTAGCCCATGTCATCAAAGAGCACGAAGACAATATTCGGACGTTCGTTTTTAGTATCCGCCACTACACCCAACGGTTGGCAAAAGAGGCTTACATACAACAGTATTGTTTGTTTCATCATTATTGCTTGAAAAAATTCAGTCCCTTGGTTGATCCCACAAACGATAGGGGTCACCCAGCCGTTTCATCTCCGAAAGCAGCAGCACCTCCATTTCCTTCAGCTTGCCTGCGTGCTTTGGATCGGTTGCCAAGTTGCGCTGGTTGGGCTTCGGCTTGGCCCCCGATTGCGCCAGCACTTGGGGTGCATGATTTTGCTCGAGATACTCGTGGGGGTTTTCCTTCAGGTTGAAAAGCTGGGTCTGCCGCACTTTACCATTCATGACATCGTACTTGATTAACTTCCAGTCACCCTTGCGCACCGAGCGCATACCCGGCTTGGTTCCTCCGCAGTAGACGCCGTAGAGCACCTCGCGGGTTGTCTCCTTCTCACCCATAAGAACGGGCTTGAAGCTGACCCCCTCACAAGTGGCAGGCGGCTTGAACCCGGCCAAGTCACAGAAAGTCGCCATAACATCAAGCAGATAAACATTTCCGGGAACCCGACTGCCGGGCTTAATCCCGGGACCCTTCACAAATAGCGGAACCCTCCAGGTATGTTCATAGAGGTTCTGCTTGCCCTGCAACCCGTGGCGACCAATGGCCATCCCGTGGTCGGCGGTATAAAAAATATAGGTGTTCTCGAGTTCACCCATGGCGTCCAATTTCTTGAGCACGCGGGCGACCTGATGATCAATATTCTCGCTACAAGCCAACTGCCGCCCGATCTCGTTGCGGATGGTCACTTGGTCGCGACGTTCCCACACCCCGCTGACTGACACCTCATCACGCAAACCGGGATGACCGTGGTGAAATGGATGCTTGGGCAACCAGTTCAAAGGCAACTTAGGAGCCTTTGGATTGGCCGGAGGCAGAGACTTGCGGTCGCGATGATTCACCGCCCCGTATTTCTTGAGTAGTTCAGGCGTTCCATCCCGGGTATCGTGTGGATGGGAGAAACCAAAATAGATAAAGAAAGGATCAGTATCCTTGGTTTTTTGTCGATCATCCAGATAGTCCATCACCCGGTCACCATGCCAACCGCTGCCTGTCTCATGGGTTCCTCCTCGCTTACCCGCGTCATGACGGACAGTGAACTGGGCGTTGGCCCCATTATGACTGTTGCCGTTCTTGCAGGTACGCATGGTGTCGTATCCGGCCGCATTGAAGATGGCGGGCAGGCAATTCTCGATCGGATTCGTGATACCCGACTTGACCTCCTTTTTCGTGTTCCTTCTTCCGCCGGTTCCCTGCAAGTGCCAAACCGTCCGGCCCGTCATGATCATTCTCCGGGAGGGCGAACACACCGCCCCTGACATCGAACCCATGTGATAAGCCTGATCAAAGGTCATGCCTTCTGCGGCCAGCTTGCCGATGGCAGGTGCATCCAAAGGGGAGGACGGGTTGTAGGCCTTAAAGTCAAAGGGCGACTGGTCGTCGGCTATGATGAAAAGGATGTTCGGTTTTTTTGCCCCGGCCCAAACTACAAGAGGAAGCAACAAAGCAAAGAGGGTTAAATAGGATTTGTTCATTTCTTGCGGTAATACTTCTCGATCACTTTTTGCTGGTCCGTCTCTGCGGACTCGGCCCACACGCTAAAATCCTTGTCCATTCGTTCCACAACTTCCGGATGCTGCTTCGCGAGGTTTTTCTCCTCAAAGGGGTCAGCCAAAAGGTCGTACAGCTCCCACTGACTGGAAGCTTTTTTCTTTGCCACCGGGCGGATGATCTTGTAGCGCGTCTTCGTCCAGGCCTGCATGCCGCGGCTGTGAAAACCGATGCCCGCCTTGCGCTCCTTCATCCGGCCTTCAATCAAAGGCAAAAGGCTGATGCCGTCATATTCGCGATCCTTGGGTAACGGAATCCCCGCCACCTCCAGCGCCGTGGGAAAGTAGTCGCTGGTGACCGTTGGAATATCGGTAACAAACGGTTTCTTGATGCCGGCGGGCCACTCTAGGACGGCGGGCATCCGCAGGCCACCCTCGTAGCAGTCGCGCTTCCAACCCCGGTAGGCCCCGCTTGAGCCAATCGGGGTGTAGTTGAACTTCCCGCCCTGTGCCTTTCCATACATGACATTCTTTTTGCCCTTGAGGTTCGGGCCGTTGTCGCTCGTGAACCAAACCATGGTGTTGTCCGCCACGCCCAGCTTGCGTAGTTCCCTGCGCAGCGCCCCCACCTGGGTGTCCACTGCAGTAATGTTGCTGTAATAAATCTGTTCCTGGGTGGAACAATCGGCGTACTGCTTCATGAGCTTGGGATTTTTTCCGAGCGGCGTGTGCACGTTATGAAACCACACCACTGCGAGAAACAGTTTCCTGGCCGCGACCTGTTTACGGATGAATTCAATCGATTTATTCATCACGATGGCCGCGTCATCACCGCGTAGGACGGGATCCTTTTGTCCCTCCTCAAGCGGAATATTGCGCCCGTTATGCCAGTAAGAACCCTCGATTCCGTGCTTGCCCAACCTGGCGTAGGGATCGTGGGTGACCAGTACGTTGAAGGTGGAGAAGCATTCCTCAAACCCCGCCTTCCACGGAGGCATGACGTGCAGGGGGCCAATCGCCATCTCGGCATCAAAACCGCCCAGATGCCACTTGCCGAAATGGCCGGTCGCATACCCTTTTTTCTTCAGGGCCTCGGGCAGGGTGATTTCCTCCTGCGGCAAATGCCCTTCGTCCGGTCGCAGTGGGGTATTAATGTTCACGCGCCAATTGCAGCGTCCGGTCAGGCAGGAGGCCCGCGTCGGGCTACACACCGAAGCCCCCGCATAGAAGCGATCAAAGCGAATGCCCGCCCTGGCCATGGCATCCAGATGCGGGGTCTTGATTTTCGGATGCCCATTGTAGGCGACATCTCCCCAGCCTTGATCATCCGTCATGAGAAAGATCATGTTCGGCCGGGAATTGGCAGCGGCTGCATCAAGCCCCAAGGCGGCGCAGGCAATCGAAAGGATCCTGATAAAAAGCAACCGTTTCATTTTGTTCGCTCAGTCTGTTTCGTCATAGAACGAATACTTTGGGTGGTTGTACAACTGCTTTTTTGCCAGCACGCTTTGGTCGGGGTTCTTCTGGAGCCAGCGCTTGCCCAGTTTCGAGTTCCAGAAGGGATGCCCCTCCTCAAGGTGCGCGGGCAGGCTCTTGATAATCTTTTCGAATTTCGCATGCTCTTGGGCATGTTTGGGATAATTATCAACGCGCTCATAACCGCGCCCAAAACGGTTGGCCCCGGTGAAATAAAAACGGCCCCTGGGTTTGCCATAAAGAGGTGAGCGAGCCTCCATCAGATAATCCTTGGTTCGCAACACCTGCACCGGACCAGTGTAGGCATAAATCCATTCGCGGTGCGCATTGGTTTTGCCCATCAGGAAGTCAAACTGGCTCTGGCCGTCAAACGGGATGTCTCCAGGATGCTTGACCCCGGCAATGTCCAGCAGCGTGGGGGCTACATCGGCAAAGTCGGTCAATTCCTCGGTGATCCCGCGCCGCTTCACTCCCGGGCCCTTCACAACATAGGGCACATGCACTCCGCGTTCCACCCCGCGATCCTTCGCCGTCACCGCCGTGCCGTTATCAGCACAGAAGATGAAATAGGTATCCTCATAAACCCCCAACTTCTCGGCCTTCACGATCAGTTTGCCAATCAGCTTGTCCATGTACTGGATCAGGTTGACAAAGCGTTGCTCCTGTTCGTGACTGTACTCGGCGAGCGCCTTGGTTTTTTGCTCCCGGCTCATGCCGGTTGTGTCCGGCTTTGTTAATTCGATATCCATCACCTTGCCCGCATCGGGCGTGGTGGAATAGGGGCCATGCGGAATCACCGTTGGCCAGTAGGCAATAAAAGGCTCCTTAGCTTTGGCCTTTCGCTCCATGAAATCCATTAAAAATTCACACCGAATATCGGGGCCAAAACTTTTTTCGGTGACTTTGACATATTTGCCATTCTGGACAGTGGAAGGATACCAGTAACGGGTGTCAGGCAGCTTGATGTCCTTGCGCTGGCCATTGGCGATGATATCGATGCCGAAGTGTCCTTTAATTTTGCCCGCGCCTTCCCAGAGGCAAAATTCATCAAAGCCAATGTATTTCTCCCAGGGCTCCCTGGCTCCGCAATGCCACTTGCCGGCAACCGCAGTCTTGTATCCACCCCGCTGCAGCAGTTTCGCCCAACTGTGCTGGGCGGTGAAGAGTTTGCCGCGGGAATCAAAAGCCCACATGTCGTTGCGAAACACGCCGGTGCGGTTGGCATACACGCCGGTCATAAAAAGTGCCCGGGAAGGCGCACAGATGGCCGGGGCAAAACAGGTGCGGAACTGAACACCCTCCCTGGCAATCCGATCGATATTCGGAGTCCGGGCCGTGCCCTTTTGGCCATAGCAGGAAAACATGTCCGCACTCACATCATCAGCGAGAATCAGGACAATGTTCGGGTTCGCCTTCGCATATGCGAATACATTCGGCAATCCAACCAAGAGGATAGTCAGCAACCTGATCATGATAGCTTGAGGTTGTGGTTCAACGCCCGCGCAGCTTGATGTCGTCGAAGTCGTTCATGTCGTCGAATGACCCGATGCCGATGCGGCCCTTGCCGTAGGTTTTGTCGATGACACTCATGTGAGGCTTCACCATGTCGTCGAAGTAAACATCGATGGTTCCCTTGGCCGTGTCGCGCACGACCTTGACGTTGTGCCAGGTGTCGCTCTTCCACGGCGTCTTGTTTTTGTTGTCGGTCATGGCCTTGCGCGGGGTGTCTTTCACGATCATGATTTGCCCGCTGTGCGGGTCGGGGTTTGCTCCAAGGTGGCAGTAGTAAAAATGCTCGGCATCCTGCCAGTTGAAGAACACGCAGCAGTCGCGGTGTCCGCCGGTGTCCTTGGTGCTTTTCACGCGAAAGGTGAGTACGAAATCGGCGACCTTGACGTCCTTGATCAGCGCGATGTGGTACGGGCTGCGAACCTTCGGCTTGTAGTCGCTGTTGCGCCGGTTGATCCCGAAAACGTGGTTGTCACCGACCTTTCGGTGCGTCCAGCTTTTCTGGTCCGTGACCTCCCAGCGACTGTGGCCGTTTTCAAAATCCTCCTCGAAAACCAGTGGAAGCTTTACCTTCTTTGCATCCTCCGCTTGGCCAAGCGGAAGCAGGGAAAAAAACGTCGCTGCCAACAGTAGGGTTGTGACTCGCATGGGCAACAGCGTAGCGAAAGCTGGAAGCGCTGCCACTAAAAAAGGGACTAGGGCCTGAGGTTGGAGACAGGCTCAGCCGCTTGGCCGCTGGATAGGCGGGCGTGAAGTTTCGAGAGGATGGGGAGCATGGCGGGCCGCTTGGCGAGGTTTGTCCACTCGTCCGGGTCGTATTGGTGGTTGTAAAGTTCTTCGGTACCGTCTGTGTAGCGGATGTAGCGCCAATGTTTGGTGCGGATCGTGTGGTTGTTCTTTCCGTAGGTGCTGATGGCCGGATATGGCCACGAAGCGTGCGGATCGCGGAGCAGTGAAACGGCGCTTGGGCCGTCGCATTGGGAATCGTTTTCGATGCCGCAAAGCTCCAGCAGCGTGGGATAGAGTACGGTCAGGTCGATCGGAGTTTCGCATTGGGAACCGGGTTTCGTTACGCCGGGTGCTACAACGATGAACGGAATGTGGTTGGCCTTCTCCCAGAGGGCGAACTTTTCGATGTGGTCTTTTTCGCCAAGATGAAACCCATGGTCTGACCAGAGAACGACTACGGTATTTTTGGCGATGGGGCTGCTGTCGAGCGCATCAAGCAGACGGCCGATCTGTGCATCGGCAAACAGGCAGCATGCGGTGTAAGCACGGATGAAATCGTCATACGAACCAGGAATCTTTCTCTCAAGTGTTTTCATGCCGTTCCAAAACCACTTCGTGTTTTTCATCAGAGTTCTTGCCCCGGAGGGGAGATCGGACCAGTCGTTTTCGAGCCGCTTGGGTTTGGGGATCGGCGGTAGGTTTTTGTGATATTTGGGTGGTGCAAAAAAAGGTGAATGCGGCTTGAAGATGCCGCAGGCAAGAAAGAGCGGCTTGTCCTTGGGCGGGTTCTTCAGATTGCGGATGCAATACTCGGTCGTCCTGAAATCAATGGTGTCCTTCTCATCGCTTGGCCAAACACCCCAGTCGGTGTTGAGTGAGCCGTACTCCGGCGCCTTGTTAAGTTTCTTGGGAGGCATGTTCTGAGGCGCCATTGGGAGGAACTCATCAAACGAGGCCTTGTCGTGAAACGCGCCGTTGAGTTTGTGGTGAAATATTTTTCCCGCACCTCGCACAGCATAACCGTCGCGTTGAAATTGCTGCATGATTGTTTTGCGCTTGGGCAGTGCCTTGCGCCAGTCGCTCTTGTTGCCGTAGACGCCGCTGGTACTGGGGCGCAACCCGGTGAGCGTCGCGACCCGGGAGGGATTGCATGCTGCAGAGATGCAATAGGCCTTGGTGAAGAGCATGCCGCGCTTGGCCAAGCGTTCAAGATTCGGGGTCTTGATCGGCGTCTTGGGATCGAGCAGTGAAATGCCATCGTTCATATCGTCAACAACGATGAACAGAACATTCGGCTTGGCTGCTTCAGCCTTGGCCAAGCAGCAAGTTAAGATGAAGATGAACAGAGCGCGAATAGTCATGGCTTTTTCTTTTCTTTCGATCCAAGAAATCTTTTCAACCGTGGGCCGTACTCGGGACGCTTGATCCATTCAGAGAAGTACGGGCGGTAGACTTCGCTTTCCCACCAGAAAACACGGGGGGGCTGCGGGGCCACTTTTTTTTCGGGATAATCCTGCCCATCCACGCTCGCCGTAACGGAGGCGTCGATGGCCTTCAGTTTTTCTTGTAGGCGCTTCGCGACCTTGGTTTCCTTTTCGATAAGATTGTTTCGTTCGGCCTCATCGTTTTTGAGGTTGTAGAGTTCGTATTGCGTTTTGTTGCCGTCGGGGAGCGAAATCAATTTGTAGTTGTTGTTGATCACCGCCACGCGCCCGCGGCTCCGGAAAGGCAGTGGCTTTTTGCGCGAGCCGATTTCGCGAGAAAACAGCTTGACCAAGCTCAGGCCGTCCTGCGGCTTAAGCATGGTGGATTTTTTAAGGCCGACGACTTCGGCCAAGGTCGGGAAAATATCGACGGCTCCGGAAGGGTAATTTGTGATCCTTGCTTTCGAAATTTCCGCAGGCCATTCGATGATTGCCGGAACACGCAGTCCGCCTTCGTACATTGAGCCTTTGAATCCACGCAGTCCGCCAGTCGTTGGAGGATCGAAGCGAGGCAAGCCGCCGTTGTCGCTCGTGAACCACACGAGTGTGTTTTGCGCGACGCCCAATTCCCACAGGCCGCGGCGCAGGGTACCGATGCTGCGATCCATCGCGACGAGTTCGCCGTAATGCTCCTGCGCCTTGGCGCTGAGCTTGGCGAATGGCTTCTTATCCGAGTCGGCGGCTGTCCAGGGATCATGCGGTGTGCCGTACCAGATTACGGTGAAAAACGGCTTCTGCGCATTGACCTTGGATCTGATGAATTTGAGCGCTTCGTCGACGATGATTTCCGAGGAGTCTCCGGCGTATTCTTCAATCTTCCCTTTATGACTCATAATCGGATTGCGATCAAAAAAATTGGTCACCGACAACCATTCATCGAATCCGAACGCACCGGGATGATGAGTGTCCTCCTTGAAGATCGGTGCGCCCGGGCCGCGCAGTCCATTGAGGTGCCACTTGCCAAAATGCCCAGTCGCGTAGCCGGCGTTTTTCATCGCTTGGCCAAGCGTCTTTTCCTGCTGGCGCAGTGCGTAGCCGTGGTCGAACACACCGGTTCGATCGTGAGTGCGCCCGGTCAACACCGTAGCTCGGGTAGGGGAGCAAACCGGGCCGCCGGCATAAAAGCGGTCGAACCGCAGGCCGTTCGCTGCCATCGCGTCGAGGTGTGGAGTTTTGAGTGCAGGATGATTTCGATAGCCGGTCTGCCCCCAACCCTGATCGTCGGCCATTACCAACACCACGTTCGGCTTCGCTGCAAGTATTCCGGCCGTAGAAACGGCGAATGCCATCGCCAAATAGATACCCTTGAACATCGCGGGCATCCTGCCGCCAAACGGACGAAAAAACCAGCCGCTCGATGGAGGAGTCGATCAACCAAGCGCTTGGCCAAGCGCTACTACTTGGCTGGATTTTGCCAGGGGGTTCTGCCGGCGCGCTGGTAGTGGCGGCGCAGGTCGGCGGCCAACTCGATGAATTTTTTGCGGTTGCGCTTGGCCAGGTCGTTTTGCTCGAGCGGATCGGTTTTGAGGTTGTACAGTTCGTACGGCTCAAAGGGGGAATTGTGGACGAGTTTCCAGTCGCCCCGGCGGAAGGCGTGATAGTCCTGCCCGTTGTAGCGCAGACCTCCCTCGCGGCGGACGAACACCAGGTCGCGATCGAGCTTCTGCGCCTGGCCAAGCATTGTCGGAAGGAGGCTTTTGCCACGAACTTGGCTCGGCACCTTGGCCCCGGCGGCGGCGCAGGCGGTCGGGTACAAATCCATCGTGATTCCAACGAGGTTGCTGCGTGTGCCAGCCTGGATTTTGCCAGACCACACGGCGCACGTCGGCACTTTGATGCCGCCCTCGTACATGTCCTGTTTGCCGCCACGATGATTCCCATTAGTGCCGCCCACGTTGACTTGTCCTCCGTTGTCGCTGCTAAAAATCGTCAGCGTGTTTTCGTACTGACCATTCTTTTTGAGCGCGTCGATGACGCGCCCGATGCCGTAATCCATGTGCTCGATGAGTGCAACCAGTTTGGCCCGTCGATCGCTGATGCCCGGTTCGCGATCCTTCACTTTTTCGAGCCAATCTTGCGGTGGCTGGATTGGCGTGTGCGGCGCGTTGTAGGCGAGGTACATGAAGAACGGCTCGTCTTTGCCTGTGCGTTCGTTGAGGGTGTCGATAGCCCACTCGGTGATCAGGTCAGTGGCGTGTCCGGGAGGATCGATCACCTCGCGGTTTTCGCGGAAGTAATTGATGCCGTGCCGGCGGTGTTTGTAGTAGTCATCGATCATGTCGCAGAGGAAGCCCTTGAAATGGTCGAAGCCACGGTCGTTGGGGGTGTTCGGCGACTCAAGGCCAAGATGCCACTTGCCGATGATCGACGTGTGGTAGCCGGCGTCCTTGAGAGTTCGGGGCAGGAGCGTTGCCTTTTTCGAGAGCCAGCCCCAGTTGTTTTCGGGGCGCGTGCGGATGACACCCGGCACGCCGACAAGATCCGGGTACGTGCCGCTGAGCAACGCCGCTCGTGTCGGGCTGCAGACCGGGCAGTTGGCATAGAACGAATCGAACCGCATGCCATCGGCCATCAGCGCGTCGATGTTGGGCGATTTCAGATCCTTCGCGCCGTAGCAGGAGAGATCGCCGTAGCCGAGATCATCGACGAGGATGATCAGGATGTTTGGCTTGTCAGCAGCGGACGTGCTTGACGACTTGGCCAAGCCGATGACCGCCAACGCAACCAATGTCGTACGAAGGAGTTTGAACCGGTTCACGGGCACAGAATAGCAACGACGCTTGGCCAAGGGCAAGTTTGGCAGGATCTGAGAAACGCCAGGGTGACCACGGCAAATACGAAGCAAACTACCGTTGCTGCCTTCCGGCCCTGGCGGGGTTCGTAAGTCCGCACTCCGTGGGCCCTGACACCGACAACTTATCGCCTGGCCAAGCACGACTCAAGGCAATTGACTGCGCTTGGCCAAGCCGACATCGATTGGGGTTGGACGCTCCCCGGTGAGTTGGCTATCGTCTGCCCGTCATCTGTTCGTGAATCCACTCATCATCACATCCATCGCAGCCGGACTGCTGGCGGGCTGCGCCACATCCTCCTCTCAACAGACGTCCACCACAACAGTCGATCCGCCGAGCGTTTCGATTCATCAGGCGGCTTGGAAGGGTGACCTTGAGGCCATCGAGCAGCACTGCGACGCCGGCACGGATGTGAACTTGCGGAACAACTGGAACGCAACCCCGCTGCACTACGCGACCCGCGCAGGCAAGACGGCCGCAGCTGAACGACTCGTCACCAGTGGGGCGAATGTCGATGTAAAGAACAACGAGGGCGTTACCCCGCTGCATTACTCGGCCTCGGGCGGGCACCGGGTCATTGTCGCGCTGCTCATCGCCAACGGCGCGAAGGTGAACGGGCAGGATTCGGAGGGCCTGACACCTCTGCATCGCGCCGCCCGGAGCGGACATAGGGACACGGTCGATCTGCTTGTCGCCAACGGCGCGGAGGTGAACGCAAAGAACACCGCCGGGTTGACCCCGTTGGAGTTGGCGGACGAGAAAGCAGCAGAAGCCCTTCGTGGTCACGGCGGCAAATCCGCCGTCAAACTCGGCGCTCTCTCCGATGATGCCGCAAACGGCAACGTCGAGGCCGTCAAGCGGCACTTGGCCGGCGGCTCGGATGTCAACGGAACGGACGACCTCGGACGCACGCCGCTGTACCGAGCGGCGTACAACGGCCACATGGAGATCGCCGGGGTGCTCCTCGCCAAGGGCGCGGATGCCGATGCCCGCGATGAAAACGGATGGACCCCCCTGCACGGCGCCGCCTACAAGGGCCATCTCGAGATCGTCGCCGCACTGGTCGCCAAAAAAGCGGCGGTGAACGCAAAAGATGTCGACGGTGACACCCCGCTGGACTGGGCCAAAAACAAACCCGAAATCGCCACCCTCCTCCGCAAACACGGCGGCAAGACGGGTGAAGAATTGAAAGCTGAAGGAAAATAAGCTAACCCCTCCACCACTTGAACGCTGACAGGTTCTTTTTTATCGGCAATCTTCCCCCAACTCTTGATCGGTTGTTGAGTCTCTCCCTTGGATACGTTCGTTAATTCATAAGTATGTCCATCAGCTTCAGACTGCATTGTTTTGTATTCCTGGGCGCCTGCCTCCTCTTCACGATGGAGCCCTTGGTCGCGCGTATGGTGCTTCCCCTCTACGGGGGTTCTTTCCAC
>Ga0187827_10005066_pt1 | contig 15765 bp, 9 predicted proteins | sample ETNtaG_39_FD_167969 | JGI IMG/M metagenome (GOLD analysis project Ga0187827, IMG submission 167969) | Marine microbial and viral communities from oxygen minimum zone, Eastern Pacific Ocean - ETNP2014_SV_150_PacBio MetaG (Illumina Assembly) | ecosystem: Environmental > Aquatic > Marine > Hypoxic...
CTTTTTCGGCAGCATGAACGGCAATTCCAGCCACTGGCCAGGTTGCCTGCTTCTCATCAGCATGATGTCGTAGCCGTGCAGCCTGACTGTCGCGTCGCTCGTCTGCATGTTCGTCTCGCAGTCGGCCAGTACGGCGCGCACCTCAAACCAGCCTTCACGAATATTGATCGGGCCGCCACCGGAGGAGAGAGACAGCACGCCGGGAGCGGTGATAGCGGGCTTGACTCCGTGTCCGCGCTCCCAGCCGATTTGTGCCTCGATATTTTCACTGTCTGTCCGGAAGGTCAGGGCGTCAACGATCAAAGCGTAGCGTCCTGTTCGCAGGGCGAGGGTCCGCTGCCAGTTGCAGAAGGGCAGGTCCGGCACCTCGCCTGCCGCGATGGCCATGGGGCCGAGCACCTCGCGATAGAGAAGCGCTCCGTTCATAGCGATCTTCGGCTCCACCATACCATCTGCGCGGGTGTAGATTTGAGTGCCGTATCCGTTGAGGAGTGTCTTGCCTCCCATGCGGAGGCGGAGGAGCGCGAAATTGTGGTAAGGGTTGCGGAGCTGGCGGTTGATGCCCTTGAGCAGGATGTAGTCACCGGTATCGTCAACCGACGTGCGGAAAGATGCGAAGCGAAAGGTCGAGTCGATGTCGAATCCTGACCTGTGTGCCAGCCATTCCTCTTCCGACAGATGCAGCGCGTTCCACTTGCCGGCCAAATCTGCGGGCGGGGCAGGCTTCAGATTCTCCTCTGGCCAGAAGGATTGCCCCAGCCTGAAGACGTTCGTATCGACATCGGCCTGCTGCTGATAATGCACGAACCGTCCGTCCTGAAAAAGGTATGCTGCCTTGTGTAGAAAACCGAGGGACGCGGAATTGAGATGCGGGTCCGGCTTGCTGCCATCGGTAAGAATCTCCTGGCCGCGCAGGAGCTCGCGCAGGACCCCGTTTTCAACGGGTTTCCGGTCACCTGTGAGCAGTATGTAGGTCAGGATGGGCGCGCAACCGGTACTGAACCACGGGAGGTAGTCGTACTCGCCAACCACCCAGAGGTAGTCGTGCAACGATGCGAAGTGCAGCTTCCCTGCGTCCATGCAACGCTGCCAGACGGGGGCCGGGTAGTCCTTCTGGAAATAACGGCCGAGCCCGTACAGCGATATGGCCGACCATTGGCCGTGCCTCGATCCCACGCTGCGGGGACGACTGGTCGTACCATAGACGTGCTCGCCTTTGCGGTGGAGGAGCTGTCTGGAAAAGGCGTTGGTAACGCGCAGGCGTTCCTCGTCGCTGAAGACGGGGCTCTCTTCGATGAGATCCCAGTAGAGAATCATCATGTGCGAGGTGTAATGATATGCGCCGCTCAACGGCTCGTCTTTGTTCTCGATCCGCTCGCCGTCAATCTCCGCGATTTCTTTCTTTGCCTGTTCGTCAGGAAATGCGAGGCGGATGAATTCGCGGGCGTTGTGCTCGTTGCCGGTCATGTAATACATGGCCATGTGCTTGCTGAGGCTGTTCCAGCCGAAGTAGCCCACGCTGCGATAGCCTCTTGACGCTTCCCAGATCTCAAACTCGCGCACATCCGTTGGTACCTTGATTCCTTTGCCAAGCTGGATCTCCGCCAGCCGGCCAATGCTGAGGTCGCCTTTCTTTGCGCCAGACTGATCGAGATTCTGCACAAACACGTCCGCTGCCGAGGCCACGCCGCTCGTATCGCTGCCTCCGACGAAAACCACGTTGTGCCCGTTTCCGAAAGGACTGTGCAGGGTCCGCACCACGTGTCCTCCGACGCCGGGATAGCGGAGATCGAGCAGCGAGTAGTAACGGTTGTAGAGTTCCCCGATCGTTTTGTTGGTCGAACGATTTCCCAGTGCGATAAGGTTGCCCTTGATGGGGACGACCGCTCGCGGCGACTCGTCGTCGATGATTGGAATCTTCACCGAGGTCAGTTTCATAATTGCCTGTTGAATCTGAGTTGCCTCCGCCGCGTACGCGTCGGACTTCGGGGCAACGATGGCGGTGTTGGGTTTGCCGCCCTTCACCAACTCCGTCCTGAGATGCAGATCCTTCAGCCTGGTATAGACCGGCGGCACTGGTTCCGGCGCGGGCGGGAGGGGAGCCGGTGGTGGCGGGACACCTCCCACGAGTTTTACGTCGTCGAGCATGAGTTGCGGCCTCGGCCTGGCGTGCGAGTAAAGATAGAGCGACATGGTTTTCGACTCCGGGGCAGCAGTGCCAAGGGCTTTGATGCGATTGAAATACTTGTGGCTATGGGCTCGCAACGGAACAACGGTATCTCTTCCTTTGGGATGGAACCGCATCAACAGAATAGCGCCTCCGCTTGGAGCATCGGGCACCGCCCGAACGCTCACGCTGGCCTCGTAAGTCACCCCCGGCTGGACCGGCACGATCTGCCGTATACCAATTTCACCATTCGGGCTGTCATCATACAGCAGCAGGGCCTGGCGCCCATCGTCGGGAGTCTGGACCAGGCTCATCCTCCGAGTGCCATCCGCATCGCGCGGGTTCAGGTATCGCTCCCAGCCAACGGGGACACCCTTGGATATCCCTTCCTCAAAGGACGGGTTCTTCAAAGGCACATCAACAGGCTCGGCAGCGCCAGGCTGCACGGCCAGCAGAATGAGCATGAGAAAGGGAGGCATAACGGCACGGGATGCAGGTATTCCAAAGGAAATCTCCAGCCTAACTGTCATCGGGGGGCACGGACGGTTTCCGAATCGGTGTCAGCAGGATCTCCCGATCTGATTCGGGAGCTACGCAATCTTCTCGATTTCTTCACGCGCAATCTGGACCCAGCGAGACAGACGTTCGGGCTCGTTGTTCAGAGTATGGACGTCTTTCATCAGGATCTCGACGCGGCAGTTGCGGGCCGTTTCGAGGGTCAGTCTCAAATCGTCTCGGATCGCTTCCTCATCGAAGACGCCCGTACTGATTTGGGTGGGGTTAGGTTTTCGGGAGAAGACGTAATCGCGCCCCAGTTCCTCGGCCATGAAAGCCTGATCCGTCCACGGAGATATGGACACTCTTGCCAGATTGGGGAGTCGCTTGAGAATGTGCCACCGGTTGTTCACCGGTTCACAGCACCCGTAGTAGCACTTGCCGAACTGGCTGATGATGTCCCTTTGATAGGGGAAGACAAACTCCTCGAACTGCTCGGGGCCGACACCGACTGTTTCCTGCGATTCGCTGAGCACCCAGAGGTCACGTTTGCGCACGGGCGAGCCCTCTTTCCAGTCCTTCTGCGGCAGCGATCGCGTATATCCCAGGCTGCCCGAGCCGGTGTAGTCATTCTCGTTATTCAGGGAATAGAGTCCCTCCTGCTCCAGCCAGTCGGTGAAAGCCAGGTGGTCATCACGGAGGAATGCCATCACTCGGTGGAGTCCTTCCGGATTGTCGTACATGGCCATCATCAGGTTTTCGAGGCCAATGAGATCGATCGCCGGCCATGTGAGGCCCATGGTCCAGTAATGGGAGCCGCGGATGCCCACCGATAGAATCCCGTCAAACACGGCTTCGAGCCGCGCTTTATCCCGGAGGGTTGCTTCTCGATCCACGCTGTAGGTCCGGGGACTCAGCTTGTCGAAATCTTTGTCAAGGTCCTGAATCGGCGCTTCCCAACTGCGTGATCCCATACGCGCTTCGTCGCCTCCCTGGTGCACGACCGCATTAACGCCGTAATTGCTCCCGCTGATTCGCCAGTTCACGTTTATCACCGGCTCGACCACGTGGTCATCGCGGAGCTGCTCAAACTGAAAGATCTGCGTGCGAAATCCCAGCTCGAGTCCACGTGCCCATTCGTCCGTGCATTCACAGACGTCACCAGACATCGGCCTCCTGGCGTCGCGTATGCCGCCATGTTCAGCCAGGATCATCACCCGATCGCCCTCGCCTGTATCATGAGCGTACCAGGCCCGACGCCGTTCCTCGTTCACCGGATCCGCAGAGATAGCTACCTTGCGATCCGCAAGTCTGCGAAGGATGTCAACATCATGCTGAGGTAGATCGTGTCCATTCTGTGTTGTGTTTCCCATTGGGTCTATTTTCTATCAAGAGTTCTTAATTTGGCTGCATGCTGCAGCCATATTATGCTTCCTTCGAGGGATGCGTTGCTGGGCAATTTGGCTGCAAGCTGCAGCCAAATTTCTGAATCCGAATAGGAGAGGAAGAAATTTCTCGGAACAATCAGAAGACATCCGCGACGATGATTCATGGTACCCTACAGGTGGCTGCTTTCAGTGGATAGTGAGAATCCGCGTTGCCCGGACCGCATCCTAGTAGTCCAAGACGGGGGGGTCTTTACGGATTTCAGGGGCAACGCCCCGCCGGTTTGCTTAGCCCAGCCCGGCGGGCTGGGAAGTAATGAAGCACAATCAAAGGGGCAACGCCCCGATCATTTGCACGACTGACCTGCTGCAAATGGCCGGGGCGTTGCCCCTGAATGGCAATCCTTCTCTAAACCCAGCCCGTTGGGCTGGGCTAGGCAAACGACCGGGGCTTCGCCCCTGAACAAGAGGACCCCATTTTCTTAAATCCGTAAAAGCTCTCCCGTCTTGACCTGCTAGCGGCAAGGTACTGCGGGTAAACCGGTGATGCGAATTCAGTGGGCGACTGCGGAATCCCTTCTCAGCCGCAGCTTGATGGTCTTGAACACAACCAAAAGATTGCATTCCTTGAGGATAGCTTTTACCCTTTCGATTTAGATGGTCGTAATCTTGGTAAGTTCGACCTCGCCCACTGCATCCTCTGTGGGTTTTCGATTCTGGTGTTGGAGATCGACGGTGGCCGCATTGCAACGCGTCCAGACGGGACGCTCGCATTCCGGCGGGTCGACTTTATGCAAGACTCCAGACTGTTCTTTAGGAAACTAAAGGACAGGATAAGGAGTGGAGACTACGAGGCAGTAAAGCAGAGACGCGCGGCTGTGCGCTATAGGCGCTGCTTTACGGACCCACCAAACGTAGGCTCACATGGCCCAAGAGAATCAACAGGAATCGCAACTGACGAGGACGTGGAAACGCAGGCTCAGTAAGTTTCTCAGGTGGCGGGACGACGAGATCAGCGAGGATGAAAACGCGCGGTTCGTCGAATTCTACGAATCAAAGTATTGGAGAGGCTCATCGAGGTCACCCAGAGCGGGCGTTCCTCTTGTGTTCACGTACGTCGACGTCAAATTGTCCTCATTGGACGGACGCATCGGCGAGTTTGAGGCTGTGCCGAGAGCGTTACACGCCGAGCGCGTGAACCGTGCGGAGGCGCTCCTGAACTATGAGGCATGGCACCTCGGCTGGCGCAGGGAGTGGCAGAAAGCCCACTTGGACGCACATCTCACCGACTACGGCGGCTGGCTCAAACTGGGTTGGGGCGCACAATATGGTGATGCGCAAGGGGCGGAGCGCGATGGTCGTGTCACAGACGAGGCAGGCAAACAGGTAGAGCACGACCAGAACGTGCGCAGGGACCACCCGTGGGTGAAATACATCTCCGGCAAGGATGTGGCCTTTGATACCGAGGGGTCTGAATTGTCCGATGCGTCATGGGTCGCCATGAAATACCGCAGGACTATCGACGACCTTACCCGGGACGACAGGATTCGAGACGATGCAGTCGTTGCCCTAAAAGCCGCATCGGGGCCGGAGACGCATTCTTGAACGAGCAAAGCGCATGGGCGGCAAAGGTGTTCTCACCATAGGCGCCAATGATGTCCCCGGCTCTTTTTGCTTTTGCCCCGAATGCCAAAAACTTGAAAAAAAATATGGTTGCAAAGGCGGACCACTTTACGATTATATCCTGGAGCTTTGTCCGATTCTCAAGAAAAAATTCCCGGATATACAGATCATCACACTGGCATATCGTAAAAAACAAAGTGAAGCTCCGCCAAAAAATATTTCCAAAATGCCGGATAACTTGATCTGTAATTTCGCTCCAGTTGATGATGATGTAGGACAGGCTCTCGACGGGCCACGAAATCTAGGAACTCTTGAGAATCTGAAAAATTGGAATAAGATTGCTAAAAATATTGAATACTACTATTACAACTGCTTCGAAACAGCCCCGTTTGGTATTGTACAACGTCTTCAGCGCGATATGAGGGTCATGTATGAATACGGCGTGCGCGGTTTTGGTGTTGACGGTCTTGGCACTCCCGGCATGGGGTCCCTTCAAATTTATATTATGCTCCGCCTGGCGAAGGACCCTTAATGTTTTAAGGAGGATTTATGACAAACATAGTAAAAGCGTTGTTTTATGTAAGTTTTGCGGCAGTTTTTGTTTCTTCCGTTAAAGCTGCTGAACTTCCGCCGGATCAGGCAATTGTTGTGGAACGTAAGGGAAAACAACAGGCGAGGGATAAAAAAACCGTCTGGGATTTTTACAAACAGCACCCTCGCGCCCAGGATTTTTATCCATGGGGGCTTTATGACATACCCCGTTCAGCAATTACTGACGATCTCAGAGATCAGGAAGATATCCAAAATGGTATTGATGTGATGGCGGAAAATGGATTCAACGCCTCTTGGGGGCATGGCACTTCCGGCTATTTTGTAAATCCCCCTGCATCAAAGGATGACACCCTGTTTGTCGGCCCTGCTTCAGGCAAACCGATGCCCCGAAATCCGGTTTTGAATGAGTTGGGTCGACAGGTCTATGGCGAACTCTATCCCGGCCGTGAAATGAAATCGCTGTTCTGTGCTCAAAATTGGTTCAGATTCAATTTTCCACTGGTTGGCGAATCAGGACCCACTGCACCCGGTGCATACCTGTCGAAAGAAGCGTTTGCTAAAATTGAAGAACGCGCAAAAGGTGTACTTGATTTTATTAATGACCTGGGGAAAAACTATCCCGAAACCATCCAAGGGGTGAGCTTTGACGATGAACCGGTCTTTGACGCGCGTGCGAAAGCAGCCCTTGCCCTGATTGAAAAGCACACCGGGCTTTACGCCACAACCGTACATCCTTCATGGGGAGGATTCAGGGAGTGGGCACCCCACATGCAACCTATTGGCGGAGACTGGTACGTCACCGTAAATAATTTTAGAAAATCATGGGTTATCGCCGAGCGCCTGAGATGGTTGAACAAGAACCATCCTGAAAAAGTGTTTCTATTCACGCCCCTCTTGACACGATATGAAGTCCATGACATCACCTTGCCCGGTCTCAAGGACGCCCTTACCTCACAAACAGAACTTCGTCTGCAAATCTGGCAGGCTGTGGCGCTGGGGTGCAAAGGCGTGTATGGCTGGTATTATGGCGGCGGGGTGGAGTTCGGACGATACAGAGTGAACGGGTTCAGTCCGCTCAACGCGCTGCTGCGGCCCACAAACAGTTTGTGGAAAGAGATGAATGACCTGAGCGGCGACATTGTTCCGGTCGGTCCATTGCTTCTCTCCTGTCAGTCCGAGACCCGGTATGACCTCAAGCTCCAATGCGGCACGGTACACTATCCCGAATTCCAGGGGGCCGCACTTGATTACGGATTACTGCGCGATGTCAGACCTGATCATGATCGCCATTTTCTCATCCCCTGGAACAACGACATTGAACATTCTCAAAGTGGATCGCTCACCGTGCCGCCGGAGCTCCTGAAACAGAAAAAGGTATACGATCTCAAAGATATGAAGGAGGTTGCCATGGGATCAGATGGGCGGATGGCAGTGAAGCTTCCTCCTGGTGGCGGCCGGATATACCTGATAACAACTCCGACAGAATATGCGGCCTGCCGTGACACGGTATTGCGCCATAGGGTACGCCACCCCAGGGTCGTCGCCGGCATTGAAAAGGACAGGGCTTCTGTCATCAAGGGGCTGGATATGACCAAGGCCAACGAACTGCTGCAACAGGCAAAACAAGCAGAGCGAGCCAATCAATGGGAAAAAGCCGCCATACGGTACAGACAGGCGGCCTCCGCCATGCGCAAAGCGGGAAAAAAGGTTCGGCTCCTGGCTCCGGTTAAAAGCGCGATTGACAAGCTCGCGGATACCCTTCAGGAAACGAACGAACTGCTCTACTCGCACCGTGATATCCTGGGGCTGAAAATGCATCAAGGGCATTGGTATCGCAATAAATACGCCGGGAATGCGGTCCGCAACTTTATAACACTCATTCGCAGTTGCCGGAATGGACAGCGACAGCTGGCAAAGGGCAACCTGCATTCGCCAAGCTTCTCTGTTAATAGTGTCCGTTCACTTCAGCAGTGGGCGGAAGAAAACAAGCAGGAAGTGGAAGGTATCGTGCACCGTCGGCTGAAGGAAACAAGAAGCCCTGTAAAAGTGGCATTTATCACCCCTAACCAGAACCAGGTGGAATATAACAACCTGTACACGAGGCTGTATTACAAAACCAGGATCGACTGGATTGCACCAGACAATAAAGGTAACCTCGTGCTCAAACATACCTGTGCTGACTGGATCAATCCCGGCGGCAAGGACACTCACAGCCGTAAAAAAGGAAGTGCCTTTTCCCCTGATGACTACGATGTGGTCTATATACACCAGCTGCTGTACACCAACAGACCGGGTCGGGAAGAGCACATAGCCCCTGAAAAGGTGCTGATGCCGGAAATAGTCAATGCCACTATGCGAAGCCAGATATCAAGCTTTGTTAACAAAGGTGGTGGACTGTTGCTTTCAGGTATTGCCGGGTTATACGCCAATGTGTTGGATGTGGAGACAAAGACACCGGACCATGTGCGGGATAACAGCTTCTATCCCAAAGTATTTGCGGCCGGACTCGTTCCCGCGGCCGGTTTCGTGAAGCATCCCGCTTTCAAGAACATTAAGCCTAAAGGTGTTTTCACCGTTGGAAACTTCCCGGAACAAAACTCGACAACAGAAGTGGCTTTTGAGAAATTAAAACCCGGTGGACGAGTAATTGCCAACGAAATCGATGATGTTTTTGGTGCAAAAACCGACTACGCCGCTGTTGTTGAATACCAAAAAGGTAACGGCAAAATAATTGTTTTTGGAGGAAAGTCAATTGATTTTACTCCCGGCGTGGCCCACTCGCTGCCTGCCGGCAACCAACCCGAAGATCTTTTAAAACGCTTAGTTCTTTTCACCGTCAACACACTCAAATATCTTGCATCTGACCAGAGCTATCAAGGTGAAACCGTAACAATACGGCCAGGTGATGAAAAACCCAAAAAGCATTTCCTACCATTGGCTGGCTGGCGATTTAAAACCGACCCCAAAGACAAGGGCACGAAAGAGGGATGGCACAAGCCCGGGTTTGACACAAGCAGCTGGAAGACGATACGGATTGACTCCGTTTGGGGTCTCCAGGGACATGAGAACTACATTGGTCCAGGGTGGTATCGGATCTCAATTAACGCCTCCAAAAGGCCCGGTAAAAAGACAATGCTTTGTTTTGGAGGTGTCGACGAGGAAGCAGAGGTGTACGTAAACGGAAAATTTGCCGGAGAACACAAGGAAGGACCAAAGGGGTGGAACAAACCTTTTTCTATCGACATCACTCGTTTCCTGTCGGATACTCCGCAAAGACATCTTTTGTCCGTGCGAGCGGAAAATACGGGGGCAGCTGGTGGTATCTGGCGACCTGTTTATCTTAGTTATGAGTGAGGATACTGAAAATGAGAAAGTACATCCATTTCGCATTTGATTATAATCGACACGATGTTATTTACTGGGGAGCGGAACTGCCCCAATAATTCATTTCAAGTCTTTGGAAAGGCTATAAACAATAGCGGACATTGTTATAGAGCCGTATGATCAAAAAAGTAACATAACAAGCTACTCCTGCTGACACGCTGAAGCGTGCAGCAGAGCGCAAACGTTGGCAATAGAAGGATACAACATGTCTGAACCGTTAACTATGGGAGGTGAAGATCTCGATATCTTCATCCCGATTCCCCTGACCACCTATGGGGTGGGTGTTGAACATTCAATCATGAACGTGATTGAGCTCCACCAAAAGACAGGCTTCGACAAATTTATTCTCTCCGGTCCCACCAAGGGCTGGCGTAGTTTCGGTTACCCACCGCAGGATGAATTCGAACGGATTGCAGATAACATTCTGAGATTTAAGGAAGGCGTTCGCGATTTTGGCATCAGGTTGGGATGGTGGGCTCACATGATATTGAAAACAGGCCCTGCCGATAGGAATTTGCTTTCCCGAACTCCCGGCCAACACGTCTGCTGGGGCACGTGAAGGCCCCGATTTCTGAGTGAACCATACGAGAAACCCGGCCCGCGGGTCAAGAATTGTGCCGGCTGGGTGATGGTGCCGGCCGTGACGGGCCACGACGGCAGGCTGACGGCAATTCACCCCCATTCGGCAGCAGTTTTGCACAGACCGGTTACGCCGCGAAGTCCGGGTCGTTCGCGTAGGCCATCCTCCTACGCCAAGGCTTCGGAGGACAAGTGGACGAGTTCGCACCGCGGAAAAGCGTCATCCAGGGAAACCATCGCATGTACGGCTCGTTCATGTTGGACGGATACCCGCCCGTCCATCCGCCGCCAAAGAGCATTCCCGGCCCACCGAAGTCTCGGACCGCATCCACAATGTAGCGGCGGAAGTAGATGTTGTTCAGGTCCATCGCCTTCATCAGCTTGTAATGGTCAGCCGCGCGAAAGCTGTCAATCCGCACGTCCGAGCCCTCGTACCCGACCCGTGCGCTGGGAACGATCTCCTTGATTGTCTCGCGCCCGAAAGCATGAATCTCCGCCCAGACAGATTCCATATGGAGCCTGTGATCCACCCAGGCCGCGGGTTTGCCGCTCTTTTGCGCATCCTCAAATTTGCCCGGCATCACTTCGTCCCACGCTTTGTAGGCTGTGCCGTATTCTCCGTTGAGCTTGGCCAGATCATTTCCGTATTCCTTTTTCACATAGTCCCGGAAGGACGCGATGCAGGTGGCCGAGAAACAGAGGTCATGCCGCCCCGAAACAAAATGGCACTCATCTCCAAGGGAAAAATCGTTAGTTGAGAATGGCGCCGCCTGCTTCGCCCTCCGCACGAGCGTCGCCTTCACCGTCGCACGATAGGCCGGCTCGGTCAGGCAGGGATCTCGGATCAGATCATCTTTTGCCCGACCTCTGTTGGGGTTGTATCCGTCTGTTTTCTTGTCGGTAAATCGGATCGCGTATGGGAGATGCCACAGGTTTTCTCGAGACGCCCACTGGCTGAAGCCGGTGTACTGGGTGTCAATGCCATAGCGATAGAATTCCTTTGCCACGTACCTGGAGCAGTAGTTCTGGTAGGAGAGGTTCTGCCACATGACGAACCGCACGTCTTCACGGTCGGGAAAGAAATCAGAAACCGGGACCAGTATCTTCTCTGTTTCAATAAGCTCGTTGCCCGTCATCAAGCTCGCGGAAAGGGTCTGCAGCACGGAGAGTGTCCTTATGCCTTTCTGTGAAAACGTGACCGCCCTTTGATCCTTCTTGAGAGAAAAATCGCTGGTGGCGAGAAGACGCCCGTGATTGTCAGTGTGTTCCACCCGCAAGTGCTGCCCTGCGCGCGCACCCTCCAGCGATACCGTTCCGGTGATCGCTTCTTCAGCCTTGAAGCTTTCTCTCGCCAAGGCGAGTTCTTTGATCCGGCTCGTTGACGTCACGAGGAGCGATACAGACCCCCAGCCGGTGATTTGCTGTCCCTGCATGACCCACAGGTCGGCGAAGAACTCCCCCGCGGGAACTGGTGGGAAGGCGAAGTCGATTTCCTGCTTCTTAGAGGCAAGAGCGCTCTTTCTCGCTTCGGTGTGCAGAATGTTGTTGCCGCTGTCTCGGAGAACAAACTTCAGATTCACGTTCCCCACAGGTTTATCGGCATGCAACTGGAAACGAATGCGGCGGGCTTCTGCCGAGTCGCGGTCAGCCTTCAGGGATGGCGAGCTCGCAGAAACTCGCACGGCCGCTTCTTTCTTCGCAGCCCAGAGGATCGCCTTGATGGCAAAGGAAAGGTAATAGTCGTAGTCGAGCATTCTGATGCCAAAAGCATCGTCCTGGGCCTGGGGCACGAGCCCCTGGAATTTCGGGACGCGGATGCCTCGGAACAGCAGAACCCGGCCATCGCCAAAATGGGCATAGCGAATATGCCTCTTCAGCATGCTGCTCGAATCAGCCACTGAAGTGAAAGCCGGAAGCGATTGAAAGGGAACGCCGCCGAGGACCGATTCCAGAGGGTCGCCTGCCTTGTCTTTCCGGCGCAGTACCCTTTCGAGGTACGGTTTTGTGCCCGATCGCACAAAACCGGCGAGACCGGCCCCCTCTTTGACCTTCTTCAGGATGGCAAACTGAATGTCGAGAGGAAGGATGTCCCAATTCACACCGGCAATGACGATGACGTCGTAGTCTCCCTTCAGATTATTTCGGAGGCGTTCGGCTAGTTCCGTCGTGGTGGTGCCCTTCATCGTCAACTTCCACCATTTGTCCTGATCCGCCAGGCCAAGTTGTTTGTCGGTCTCGGCCGCAAAGACTTTGTAGTCCATGGACAACCGTTGAGCGATTTCGATCACCTCGCGCATGGCGTTTCGATGGGTGATGAAGAGCGCTCGCACGGTCCCGCGGGCATATGGCTTCGCCCAGGGGATGTGTGGCGTCACCACGTCTTCGGATGGCTCAAAAAACTTCCGGTGATACTCGTAGCGCTCGCTCTCAGCCGACGCGGCAGGCGCGGCCAATACGCACACACTGACCAGTTTCAGTAAACCGTTCCGTTTCATCTTCCTTCTCCTGATGCAGCTTTCGATCTCGTATAAATCCAGTCACTCAGCAACCAGCGCGGCGAGCTTCAGCTCCCACAGAAATTCGCGATAGTCGGAGATTACGTTAAGTAGCTGTGCTTGCTGGAGGATCCCCATTTTCTCGTCCCGCGAGCCCAGCTTTTCGATCTGTTTCCTGAACCTGTCAATTTTCGATCCCAGATTCTTCCGGACTTCAGAGGGACGCGAAAGCCGGGCCAGCTCTGCCAGTTCCGCCTTCGTGTCGAAGCTCTTCACCTCTGAGGGAGTGAAGTCGTAAGCCTTCAGCTCCTCTGCCCATTTCGCGGCGTCTTTACGAAACGACACCAGCACGTCGCTGTTGGAGACTTTGGGGAACTCCCAGAATGCGAGGCGAACCGAGCGCGAGCCCGGATCGCAGACAAGATTCGTGTTAACCGCATAGCTTCCCACTTTGAATTCGGCCTTGGCCACCGTATCAGGACTGAACATCGCAGCGCACGGGCCCAGGCCCTCTCCTTTGGCGACATCAAAGATGGTGTCGTAATAGACCGCGTAGGAATTGTCTTTCACATCAAGACCGATGACCTGGCCCTGGTTCAGCGTCGTTGAAGGCGTAGTGACCTTACGGTCGCCCTTCCGCTTGTGCCAGGCGGTGAAGAAGCTCGGGTAGCAGCGGAGGTAAATCTCAAATCGTTCGATGGCCGCCTTCGGCTCGATGGCTATTTCAGCGAGCAGCTTGTTGTCTCCGGCCTGGCCGGCAAAACGAATCCTGACCCGTGCAGTTTCCGCATCCCAAACTATGTCAGCAAGTGCGCGCTTCCCCGTCTCGCTAACGTAAGCACGATGCAGCCTGGTGGTTCCGATGTCTTTCCCATTCAGACGTACGAAAATGAACCCGCTGTGATACCAGTTGCTGCTGCACGGTCTCGGCATTCCCACGTACCCCTCTGAAGGGAGAGCCTTGTCCGGTTGGTCCGGATTGAGCCTCACGGTGTAGCGCACCTCGTACGTGCTCTGGCCAAGCAGGAAGCGGAAGCTCTGCATCGCTCTCTGCATGCCCTTGTCAGGGCCGTCCGTTATGGGTTTTATTGTCATGCCCTCAGATCGAACGGTCGCCCGCGGTTTCGAAGTCTCCGCCGACAGCATTACGTGGCCGGATGCGGCAAAGGCGGCAATAAAACTGAGGAGGCGGGATATGGCCATGGTGTTGAAGGCTTGGGATCCAGAAGTGTTGGACCAACAATGGAATTCGACAGGGTATCACCACGCTTTCATACTGACCATGCACAACAGCAGGTCTGGCTTCAGCAGTTTGGTCTGAAAAGAAACTTGCTGAGTTTTCCCCGTGGCCCGGATGGCCAGCGACACGAAAACGACGCGCTCTTCGCGATCAATCTCCAAGCACCACAAACCGTCGATGCATACTCAGGACTGCCGGGCCATGGTTCACCCGACCCAAACGCCCCGAACTAAGTTGTATACTCACGTAAGTAAGTCTCCATCCCACTGATTGATTCCAGATTCCAGATTCCGATGCGAAGCTGAGAATATGCATACGAATTTATTACTTACCGGACGGCCGGGCATCGGAAAAAGTACTCTGATACGGGCCGTTATCGACTCCGGGGAGTTTCCTCTTGCCGGCGGCTTCTTCACGGAGGAAATCCAGGAGAAAGGACACCGAGTCGGCTTCACGATAAGGGGACTGGACGGACAGGAAGATGTGCTCGCCCATGTCCGGTCGGACAGCCCATATCGAGTGGGCAAGTACGGTGTGAATGTCGGGGCCTTCGAGCAGACAGGGGTACCGGCCCTCGAGGCTGCCATCGATTCCGAGGGCCTGATCGTCGTCGATGAGATCGGCCGGATGGAACTGTTCTCAAAGAATTTCCAGGACGCTGTCATTGCGGCACTCGATGCGCCATTGGCTGTCCTCGGCGTGATCCAGAGGAGAAGTAATCCGATCCTCGATCAGATCCGAAACCGGGAAGACACCCAGGTGATTGAAGTGACCCTGGACAACCGGAACCAATTATTCAACAGTATCACGGAACTGCTGAGGGGATGCAGCCCACCTGTTCCTTTGAGCCAGGGGTCTTCAGCAAAGCCCAAATGAAGACGTGACTCTCCAATCCAGATGTTCCGGAAACTCTTCCATGCCTGACAGATCAGCGTCTCTAACATCAGTGGTCGTTGGTTGCAGGATGGGAGCCGCACATGCCCGGGCCATGCACGGTCTGACTGAATACAAGGTTGCGGGGGTCTGCGATCTGGTCGAAGAGAGGGCGCAAAAGTTAGCGGAAGTTTGTGGTTGGACGGAGATCCATACCGATCTGCGCACCATGCTCCATGAGCTGAAGCCGGACGTGGTCACCATCGCAACGCCGACCAGTTTGCACGCCGAGCTTGTTCTGGTTGCGGCTGAGTTCGGGCCGAAGGGCATCTACTGTGAAAAACCCATGGCGACGTGCCTGAAAGATGCGGAGCGGATGGTGGAAGTCTGCCGGTCAGAGGGGATCGCCCTGGCCATCAATCATCAACGCCGAATGGGGCCGCCTCTGCGCGCGATGAGACGGCTTGTTAAAGAGGGTGCCATTGGGGAAGTGACCCTGGTTCGAGGGAATTGCGCCGGGGACATCCTGAGCGACGGGACACACACCGTCGATTCCATTCTTCATCTTTCGGGAGACCGCGATGTGGAATGGGTCCTTGGGCAGATCACCCGGGCAGAGCCGGACGAAGGAGAAGCCAGAAGCTCCGGTTACCACCCGTCCGGTGGATGGCGATACGGGCACATGGTCGAAGACGGAGCGATGGCAAGTTTCCAATTTAGCGGGGGGCCACGGGCTGAAATCCTGACCGGGTTACTGAAGATGCCGGATAGAAAGTATCAGGACATCGAAGTTTTCGGCACCGCGGGCAGGCTCTGGCATCCCGGTGATTCTTCTGAGACTCCATTGCTCATTCAAACAGATGGAAACGCAGGCTGGCGCGAGATCTCCCTCGATGCCGAGGTCAAAACTGACCCGGATGCGATCTCTGCTGCCTATGGGGCGTTCGCCAGAACTGTGCTTGAAGGCACAAG
>Ga0187827_10005067_pt1 | contig 15758 bp, 14 predicted proteins | sample ETNtaG_39_FD_167969 | JGI IMG/M metagenome (GOLD analysis project Ga0187827, IMG submission 167969) | Marine microbial and viral communities from oxygen minimum zone, Eastern Pacific Ocean - ETNP2014_SV_150_PacBio MetaG (Illumina Assembly) | ecosystem: Environmental > Aquatic > Marine > Hypoxic...
GATAAAAACTGCAGCTAAGTTAATCCATGAGAACAATGTGATTGGATGGTTCCAAGGCAAGATGGAATGGGGGCCTAGGGCTTTAGGATCAAGAAGTATCCTTTCAAATGCGAGCAACCCAGATATGCAGGAAATACTTAATTTGAAGGTGAAGCATAGGGAGAAATTCAGGCCGTTTGCACCAGTTGTTTGTGAGGATGATGCATTGAAATATTTTGAATGTGATACCCCGGTTCCTGAACCTACAGATTATATGCTTATGGTGTATCCTGTCAAAAAAGAGTGGCATAAGAAAATCCCTTCAGTTACGCACGTGGATGGTTCTGGAAGATTGCAGACAATAAGGAGAGATCAGAATCCGTTATACTTTGATGTGATCAAAGAGTTGGGGAAGTTATCCGGCATACCGATCCTTATCAATACTTCTTTTAACATAAGGGGAGAGCCCATTGTTTGCACGCCTTATGATGCCTATAAATGTATGATGGGGACCGGAATTGATTATTTATTTATTGGTAAGTTCTTGATAAAAAGGGCAGATAACCCTCAAGATATGTGGGATAGTGAAAAGTATGCCATAGATTAGACACAGACGTAGTTACTATAATATTGGTAGAGGGATAATTACTATTTACAAAATGGGATTTGGTGTCTGGATTCAACCATAAATTTTATAAATAACATAATTTGCCCTAGGTTTATAATAAATATCCCAGTCACAATAAGAGGAGGGATGTGAAATTCAGTTCGGGCAATAAGCTAAAAAAATGTCAAGAAATAAATCTATGTTAGGTGAAGTTTGGGACTTTCTTAAGGTGAGAAAGGCTTGGTGGCTTGCCCCAATAGTAATTATGTTTGTCTTGGTGGGAGTTCTGATCATTTTTGGACAGAGCAGTGCTCTATCACCATTTATTTATGCGCTATTTTAAGTTAGAAATTACGCCAATAGTTTTAGCAGGTCATGTCCCATTCTTCCATGACCATCTTTGGTCTTGGTGGTTTTGAAAAATTATAATAGACATTTACTGCTTTCATTTCTTCTATCTTATATGTAATGTTATTCTCATCTAGATAGTTAATTAATCTTAAGTTATAATCTGAGTCATTAAAAAAGATGTATGCTGGATTGTTAGCATTGTTGACTATCTCTTGATAAGGTGGCATGTTATAAGTCATACATGGACACAAATAATGGCATGATGCAATTATCTCTTCTTTGCTTTCAAACAGAACTTTCCATTTAATAAAATCAGTCGTATAAATATGGTTTATGTTCTTTGTTTTTAGAAAATTAATTAATTCTATTATGCCTTCAAAATTCTGTTTATTGTATTCTCCTATGCCTTCTGTTGTTGTTTGGGCATTGATTAAGGTGATGTTTTGATGCAATCCAATAAGGAGTAGTATGAGGATTAAAGATAAAGATAATAGTTTGTTTTTCTTATAAATATAGATTAGAAAAATAGACATGATAATCAACACAAAGGGGAATATTGGTAGGAGATAATGTACATTATGAGTCCCTTTTGTTATGTAGGATAAAGAGAAAAGAATGATTAAAATTAATATGATGAATTCTTTTCTTAGATTAGTTATTGAAAATTTCCTATTAAATAATTCCCTGAATCCTTTTCTGTTGATATACAGGACAAAAAGGAATGAAATTATGAAAATGATATAATAAATCCAAGAAGTAATGGAAAATATGCCTATCTCATAAATATAATATTTGCCTGAACTAAAGATGCTTGGTAGGTCATTAATCAAGAAGTTAATTGGATTTGTGAGTTTTGGAAATTGTTGGCCTTCTGTGCAGATTGCAATTGATTTTGGCAATAAATTGTAGGAACAAATGAGTCGATTTAAAGCTGTTCCATAGAACATATTCTTAATATTTCCCAAATTGTTAATCAGATTATAATAAATAACTGGGGAATATGTGATTATAAATGATATTAAGAATATTAGGAAATTTTTTGTCAATATGAATTTCTTATCAATAAAAAACCAGAATAACATCATGGTGAATAGTAATAAAATTATAAATTCTAGATTCCACATTGCAATGGCGCTTATAGTACCTAATAATATGAAATTAAGGGGAGTTTTCTTATTTTTGTAGAATATATTGAAGAACAAGTAGAGTAATATTACTTCAAATATTAATGTAGGCATATACCCTGGCAATGCCCTAACATTGTGCCTTGAAAAGATTCCTGGGGAAAATGTAAATAGGAGTACAGTTAGGATTGCTATTCTGTTACTGAAGAAGTTTCTTGTAAAAAAGTATATTGAAATTAATAGGATTAATGAGACAAGTATAGAGCTCAGTTTAACTGATAATGAAGACATCCCCAGTACCAAGAAGAAGGGTGCTGCAAGATAAGCCCCAATAACCCCTCCACCATTATATTGGATGCCATACATGTAAAAAGAATTCATTTTTCCTTCAAGGAGATGTTTAGTCATTACCCCTGAGATAGAAGCATCGTTCCCAGACACATATTTTTCAATGGTCGGTAATAATAATATCCGGAGAACTAAGAAAATTAAGATTATTGATAAGATGATTAATAAGTTGTGTTGTTTTTTAGGCATTGTAGAACTCCCTTGTCTTAATGTTCATTAATCTACAATAAAGGTTAGATAATTTGTTGAATAACTTGATTAATCTCTTGGTAGTTTTATCCTCTGATAATGATTCATCAAATAGTTTGGATGACATGAATCTAGTAATTTTTAAATCGCTTACTTCCCTTTTTGATTGGATGTGTTTTCTTTTTCTAGATACTGTCTTGTAATTAGAGATAATCCAAAGGTAGCTTTTTAATCTTGGAAGAGCATTCCTTATGTCAAATAGGTTGTAGATTGTTATTGTTATGAATAGCATAGGTATTAGTTTTATAATTGTTTTTAGCTCAAAAAAGATGAAAAAATTCAGTAATCTATTTCTCTCCCCCATATATGTGAAGAAGAAATCTTTATCCATTGACTTGACTGTTGTAGAACCAACATGATAGAAGAATGATTTTGGGATTACTGCAGTACGATATCCCCTCAGTAAAGTCAACCATGTGAAGTAGGTATCTTCACCGTACATGAAATAATCTGGGTCGAATGGAACGTCAACAAGCTCTCTTCTGTAGAATGGTGCTGCTGTACCAAAGAGCTCAAATGGTTTTGTAGTATCTTTATCTATCTCTTTTGCTTTAACATGAAACTGCATCAGGGTTGGAACATCATATCCCCCAAATTCATATTTTCCTTCCTTATTGCTGTCAATCATTCTTTGGCCCACTAAACCATGTTTGGGATTATCCTCCATAAAGTCAAATAATTCCCTAATCCAGTCTTTGTCAACTATGACGTCTATGTTCTGGATTGAGACGTATTTTCCTCTTGCTTTTCTTACACCTACGTTGCAGCCTTCTGCAAAACCGAGGTTCTTATTTGCTTTGATTAGAATTACTTCTGGATAGTTCTTTTCAATAAATTCTAAACTTTTATCTTCTGAACCGTTGTCTACAATTATTGTTTCGAACTTGCTTTTTGGGAAATTAAGTTTTCTTATTGAATCAAGAAATGGTCCAATGTATTTTAATGCATTAAATATTGGTACAACAATAGAAACTGAGATGGATTCATTCATTTTAGGTATTTTTCGTAAAATTCAGTCATAGTCATTAGTTTGTACTTGTATTTGTCAACTAGATCGAAGAACTTTTTCCAGTTGGTTTTATCCTTGAGGTAAGGGTGAAACAGCCCTACAATCGGGGTGTGGGCTTTAGAGAATAGGTCTTCCATCTTAGCTGAGACATTATAGGTGCAGTGAACGTTCTTTGTAATATCTACATATGGTTCGTCAACTACATTGTAGGGCACTTCCCAGATTGGCAGTATCCTGCTTTGGACGCATAGTTTGAACGGTTTTTGGTTTAGCAAGGAGGAATCAACTTTTATTCCGTTCATTGATAGGTTAGCCAGGTCAAGATGAGATTCCCGCCAGAAAACTCTATGGTTTCTATTTATGATTGGGATTTGATTAGTTTTCTGTTTGAATTCCTCAATCTGCTTATCGACCCATTCTTCCCTAGTCATGTCATAATGCAGTTGAATATCTGCATCTTGGTTAATTTCGTTTATTTTATTTGTTAATAAGAATGATGTTGATTTGTAACCATGGGCTTTTTCGTATTCGTACATTTCACCGTCAAATTCATCATCATGAGTCATTATTGCTATTGGTTCGTTGAGTTCTAAGGATATGTTACTAGTTGATTCTGTGATTGGAAGGGTTTTCATAAATTCCTTTAATTTCTCCCCATCAAAAAAGTTTTTGTTGAACATTTTTAATATGAAAGGGGTGTATATTGCTCTAAAAAGTTTTCCTTTTTTATGAATAGCTTTATAAATAAAATAATAATAACTAAAAAAGTCAAAGAGGGTTTTTACTATGGTTATACATGATACTGCTGAAGTAAGCAAAGAGGCGAAGATAGGTGAGAATAGTAAGATATGGCACTATTGTCAGGTTCGTGAAGGTGTCGAGTTAGGCGAGAATTGCATTCTTGGGAAAGGAGTTTACATTGATTTTGGAGTTAAAATAGGTAGGAATTGCAAGATCCAAAATAGAAGTTCTATTTATCATGGAACAACAATCGAAGAAGGAGTTTTTATTGGACCTCATGTAGTTGTAACGAATGATAAGAATCCTAGGGCAATAAATTTGGATGGTAGTTTGAAATCCGATGATGATTGGGAGGAGAGGGGAGTTCTTATAAAAAAGGGAGCTTCCATTGGTGCTGGTACAGTAATTTTGCCAGGCGTTACTGTTGGAAGATTCTCGATGATTGGAGCTGGGGCCGTTGTTACTAAAGATATCCCTGATTTTGGAATTGCTTATGGGAATCCTGCTAGGGTTGAAGGGTATTCTTGTTATTGTGGAACTAAATTGGAGAAAAAAGATGAAGGCTATTTTTGTAATAAGTGTAATAAGGGGATTGATATAAAATGAAATTAAAAGGCGCCGTTATTGGGGCAGGGAATATGGGTAAGAATCACGTTAGGGTTCTTAATGATCTAGAGAACGTTGAGTTAGTTGCTATTGCTGACGTCAACAAAGAAGTGGTTGATAAGATAAGTGGGAAGTACAAAATAAAAGGGTATACTGATTATGAAGAGATGTTTGGCAAAGAGGAGCTTGACTTTGTCTCTATTGTTGTTCCTACAAATTTACATAAAAAAGTTGCCATTCATGCGATAGGAAAGGGGCTGCACATTCTCTTAGAGAAACCAATTGCTTCAACTATAGAAGAGGGCAAAGAGATTATTAATGCTGCTAAAGAGAAGGGAGTTAAGTTAATGATTGGGCATATTGAAAGATTTAATCCTGCGATTACCGAATTAAAGAAGAGGCTTGATAATAATGAGCTTGGGAGAATCTATAAGGTTGTTGCAAATAGGATATGCCCATTTCCGACAAGAATAAGTGATGTAGGTGTTGTAGTAGATTTATCTGTCCATGATTTGGATGTGATATCCTCTCTTCTGAATGAGCCGCTAAAACAGATCTATGCCATTACTGAAAAGAAGATCCATACGAACCATGAAGATCTTTTATGTGCGTTATTGAAGTTTAATGGGTGTGCTGCAATACTAAATATTGATTGGTTGACTCCTACGACTAAAAGGGAGCTAATAGTTACAGGTGAGAAAGGGATGTTTGTTGTCAATTATATGAATCAGGAGTTGTTTTTCTATAAGAATGATTTTGTTGATGAAACCTATCTTGATTATACTGAGAGGGTGAGGGGGATAATGGCGGGGGACATTACACAAATCAGGATAAACAAAGGGGAGCCTTTGAAACTTGAACTTGAGAGTTTTATTAACTGTTTAAATGAGTCTTGTGAGCCTGGTGTTAAAGGGGAAGATAGCTTGAAGGCCTTAGATATTGCATTAAAAATGATTGAATCAGCTAAAGAAGGAAAGGTGATTGATTTATGAAGAATGTTTTAGTTGTTGGTTTTGGAGAGATTGGAAAGTCTATGTTTAATGTGATAGATGGGTCTGGAAAATATAAAATATTTAAGAAGGATGTTGAGGAGCTTGATATTGAAGGGCCCATTGATGTAATGCATGTTTGCATACCTTTCTCTGAAAAGTTTGCAGGTATTGTTGAAGAGTATATTGGAAAGTATAGTCCTAAACTAACTATTGTAAATTCAACTGTTAAGCCTGGCACTACTGAAGATATTTTTAAGAAAACTGGTGTTTTGATTGTTCATTCCCCGGTTAGGGGGAGACATCCTGATCTTGAGGGAGGTATCAAAAGGTTTGTTAAGTTTATTGGACCCGTTAATGAAGAAGCAGGGGGGCTTGCTAAGGAGCATTTTGAAGAGATGGGTGTAAAGTCTGAAGTTATGAGTTCGTCTGTTCAAACTGAATTAGGAAAAATTCTCTCAACTACATTCTATGCCGTAAATATTGCTTTTCACCAGGATATGGACCGGATGTGTGATAAGTATGGTGCAAACTTTAAGGAGGCTGTTACAAGATTTAATGAGACTTGTACAATGGATATTGAGCATAAAGTTCCAAGGCCGATTATGTATCCAGGATTTATTGGAGGGCATTGTTTGATTCCAAATATCCACATACTGAAAGAAGATATTGAGTCTGATTTTTTAGAGGCTGTTCTAAAGTCTAATGAGCTAACTAAGGAAAAAGAAAACGAAAAAGAAGTTGAGAGAGAAAAGGTAAGTTTGAGTTGAAGAGCGAGATAGGAATGATAAAGGATGAAAAGATATTTATCACTGGTGGGCTTGGGTTTATAGGCAGTCATCTTATTGAGAGGCTTGTTAATGACAATAAGATAACTGTGTTTGATAACGGGCATAGGAATGCCCTACAAGCTCTAGGGATTAAGAGTGATAATCTAGAGATAGTGGAAGGAGATATTCTGAACAAAGGAGAGATAAGGGATGCTCTTAAAGATCATACAATAATAATTCATTTGGCTGCTATTGCTGGTGTTGATACTGTAATAAAAAACCCAGTAAAAACTTTTAATGTTAATTTTTTTGGAGCTAATAATATTCTTGAGTGTGCTAAAGACTCATCTGTAAAAAAAATAATCAACTTTTCTACTAGCGAAGTTTATGGGTCTGAAGCTGAGAATGTTAATGAAGAGATGCCTACAATCCAAGGACCAATATCTGAACCTAGATGGAATTATGCATTAAGTAAATTAGCTAGTGAGTACCTTATGAAAGCTTATAATGTTGAATTTGGTGTGCCAACCTGTTCTATTAGGGCATTTAATATATATGGGCCAAGGCAGGTTGGGGAAGGAGGAGTACACAATTTTATCACTAGGGCTATTAACAATGAAGACCTTGTTATTCATAATGATGGCGAACAAGTTAGAGCATGGTGTTATGTGGAAGATATGGTTAATGCGATTGAGTTGATGTTAGGGAGGGATGATCTAAGCGGTCATGTTTTTAACATAGGGAATCCTGAGTCAATTAAGAATATTGAATTAGCAAAGAAGATTATTGATACAGCTGGGAGTGAATCTAAAATTAGATTTAAAGAGATAGATTATCCAGATGTTATGGTGAGAGTACCTAATGTTGAGAAGGCTAAGAAAATGATTGGGTTTGAGCCTAAAGTCAATCTAGACGAAGGTATTAAGAGAACCATTGAATGGTATAAGCAACTTTGATTATCTTAAAATGGAAGGAGATATAAAAGATAAGAGTAGTGTTTGTCTCTGTGGACATAGTAACATTGGAAGAATCCTCACAATAGAGAAAGGGAACGGCGAGTTTAAAGTAATTGAATGTAAAAATTGTGGATTAAAGCGAACTTTGAATAGAGTGACCCCACATGTATTCTATAGGCCAGATAAGATAGATAACCCTGAAGAGAGCATTAATAAATGTATGGAGTGGGGGGGGAGTATCTTTAGTGAGATTTATAAATTTAAGAAAGAAGGGAGATTACTGGACATTGGTTGCTCTATAGGGGGTTTTGTTAAGCTAGCTAACACGAGGGGGTTTAAGGGAGAGGGAATAGACCTTAATAAGTATGCTATTGAAGTTGGTAAAAACCTTGGATTGAATCTTCACCATGGCGATTTTAAAGATATGGATTTTGAAAAAGAATCTTTTGATGTTGTAACATTAAATCATTGCTTTGCATATATAGATAATCCAAATAATTTGATTAAAAGAATTTACTCAATCCTAAAAAAAGGAGGGATTTTGGGCATATCTGATTCTAATTGCAGTGGATTGCTCCCAAGGATAATCAAAGGAAGATGGTATGGGTGGCACGAAGAAAATGTATGGCATTTCTCTACAAAAACATTAATATCATCACTAAGATCATTGGATGAAAGGTTTAAGATAGTTAAGGTTAAGAATTCAAGTATGGCTCATCATTCTGATAACCCTATATTAAATTTTATAAAGAAATGGGTATTTCATACTATTGAACTAATTGGCCAAGGAGATAAAACGATAGTTTTACTCCAAAAGTAATATTCCCAACAATTTTGGCTAATTTACCTTAATGGAGTTATTGAAAGAAAATGAAAATTATAGTAACAGGAGCAACTGGTTTTATTGGAAAAAACCTTTTATTGAGCCTAAATAAAGAATGGGATGTTACAGCTATTGGGAGGAATGTTGATGAGTTGAATAGGATTGTAAGTGATAATCAACTAAGTAATGTTAAGGTTCATAGCTGTGATTTATCTAGTGAGGGGGCAGTGGAGGAGTTGTTCGGGTTGATTGGTGGTAAGTTTGATGTATGTGTATACCTAGCTGGAAATACTGATCCTAACTTTTCTGTTCAAAATCCAAAGGAAGATATGCTAGCTAATTCTGGTGCCGTTGTTAATTTTTTGAGTAGGATTGAGGTTGGGAAGTTTATTTATTTTTCTTCTGGTGCTGTTTATCATGGATTAGAAGGGGAGGTTAATCCAGAGGTTACGCTTGATCCTAAGCTGCCTTATGCCATATCTAAGTTAGCTTCTGAGCAGTATGTGCAGTTTTTCCAGAAGAAAGGGAATGTTGGGAACTATCTCATTGTCAGATTCTTTGGTGCATATGGGCCTTATGAACCGCCAAGAAAAATTACTACTAAGCTGATAAAAGAGTTATTGTTTGAAGGAGAAGATTACTATGAGATATATGGAGATGGCGAAAATATCATAGATATAATGTTTGTTGATGATACTGTTGATTGCATTATAAATATGATAAATGATGAAAAGATAAAGAATGTTACTTTTGACTTATGTACTGGAAGACAAATCTCCATAAATAATTTCGTGATGGAAGTAGCTAAAATACTTGGGAAGGAAGATATAAGGATTATTAGCAAAGGTGTGAGTAATGAGAATATTATGTTTAGAGCCTCAAAAGATAACTGTGAAAAATATTTTAATTTTAAAGAAAGGGTATCATTGGATAAGGGACTTGGGAAGTTAATTCAGCATCTTAAGAAAACATAGTAGGGCAGCGGTTATGTACTTTTCTTTTTTATAATAATATCGCCAATATACCAATTTACATAGAAATTATACATCCCTTGAAGTAATGCTGCTTTTATTCCAAGGATCCCATTTAGAAAAAAAAGACGGAAGAATAGATTGTAGGAAAATATGAAAAGAAACAGGAAAATAGCTTTTATTTTATAGAAAAGGAAATTGTGTTTTGCTTGGCCTTCCTCAATATATCTTTTAGCTTGTAAATATGCCCACTTTAAATCTTTTTTTATGAATATTCTATAACTAAACATATCAATTTCTGGCTTATGTTCAACTATTAAGTTAATGTCTTTTACTTTTCCATTGATTTTGTACCAGTCATGGATTATCCCGCTTATGGTCGCACTTTTTCTACGAAAGAGCATAAGTTTATAAGATTTTGAAATTGGGCCCCTTACAACCCTTTTTCCTTTGTAGTAGACTGTGCTTAAGAAATTAAAACCGTCCAATTCATTATTTTTGATTAGAGTAGGTATTTTATCTCTAAGTTCAGATGACAAATATTCATCCGCATCTATGGAAAGTACCCATTCTCCTTTTGCTTGATTAAGACAGAAAGGACGGTGAGGTTCTGCTTCCCCTATTCTTTCCCTGATGAAAATTCTATTAGTATATTTCTTACTAATTTTTAGAGTTTCATCATTACAAGGGCCATCATGGACTATTATGATTTCATCTACTATGCCCTTAATACTTTCAAGGCACCTTTTTATTAGTTTTTCCTCGTTGTAGACTACTAAACAAGCTGAAATTTTCATGTAGGGAATGAAAACCATCGAATATATAAAGTTTAGGTTTATTATTTTTCTTTCATGTCTTCAGCAAAAACTATCTTTAAAAATGCATCATTCCTTTTAATAGCTGATGTTATAGGGAGAGTATTATCCTTCTTCTTAATTGTAGCAATAGCCAGGTATCTGGGTGATGTAGGGTTGGGTAAATATTCATTCATCTTTGCATTTATTGGATTATTTGCAATATTTACCGATTTTGGATTGAAGACTTTGATGGTACGGGATGTTGCAAGAGATAAGGAAAAAACGAAGCAGTATCTAGGTAATATCCTGGCATTAAAAATTATCTTTAGTGTAGTTGTGCTAATTGTTGCTGCTATTATTGTAAATTTTGTGAATAAAAGTCCTGATGTCACAATTTCTATTTATATCATTGCAATAGCAACTTTTTTCTTAGGGATAGGTGAGGTATTCTGTTCTTTGCTTCAAGCTTATGAGAAGATGGAATATATGTCACTCATAAATATTGTTGAGAGGATTGCTACTGCTGGACTTGGTATTGCTATTTTGACTGCTGGAGCAAAGTTAATTGGACTTATCCTTGTCTTCTTATTCTCTTATTTACTTGTGTTTATTATTTCAGCTATAATTGTCAACAAAAAAATTATTAAGATAAGGTTATCGATGGATATAAATTTCTGGAAGGTCTTACTTAAAGAGTCCCTTCCATTTTGGTTCACCATATTATTTGTTACAATTTATTTCAGAATTGATAGTGTGATGTTGTCCATGATGAAAGGTTATGAAGCAGTTGGGTGGTACAGTGCATCATACAAAATGCTTGATGCACTATATTTCATTCCAGGGGCAGTCATTATGGCTGTTTTTCCTGTAATGTCAAAATTCCATCTAAAGGATATTGCTTCGCTATCAAAGGTATATCGTAACTCTTTTTATTATTTATTTTCATTGGGAATAGCAATTGCAGTTGGGACTACCTTGCTTGCAGATAGAATAATTCTTTTTGTATACACTGAACAATTTAAGAACTCTATAATTGCCTTGCAAATCTTGATTTGGGCTGAGATGATAATTTTTGTAAGTTCGCTATCTGGCTATTTGCTTAATTCCATCGATAAACAAAAACTGTTTACGTATACTGCTGCTTTTTGTGCAGTTGTTAATATAGTATTGAATTATATATTGATTAGTAAGTACAGTTATGTTGGGGCGGCAATTTCAACTTTAGTGACTGAGGGGTTGGCCTTTTCTATTCTCTTTTACTTTGTCTCTAAGAGTGGTCATGGTTTCAATATATTGAAATTTGTTCCAAAAGTAGGTATTGCTAGTATTGGTATGGCTTTGTTTATTACTTACTTTAATTTTCTACATTTATTGGTTTTAATCCCTATTTCTGGTTTAGTCTATTATCTTGTTTTATACCTGGTTAAGGGTGTAGGAAAAGAAGAGATTAATCTGGTTAAGTCCATCTTTAAAAGAGAATGAGTTTGAGACAGGGTATTACTCTGATTAGTGATTTATTCTATGTGTTTTTTATTAGTCCCTTCTTTTCTAGCTGATTGTAGATTTCTTCTACGACTAAGTAGTTCCCCCTATCATTATAGTGGCCATCAATATTGTAATAAAATGACTCATTTAAATCCCCCTTTATTCTTGGATAGAGGTCTATATAGTCTATTTTGTTCTTATTTGCCCATGAGATTATGACGTCCTGCATTTCCCTACCTACAACCCTTCCATTTACAGTAAATCCCATTTTTGCATATTCTTTGAAATAGACATCATTAATCTGGAATTTTGATGGATTTATCAACAGTATAAATGGGACAGTTTTGTACGTCTCTTTTATGGCCATCATATTATTTTTTGTAGTTGGGTCACTATCAAATATTGTGACTAATGACTTAAATGACTCTTCTCTATTTAATACTAACCCGGGAGTTATCCAAGGATTTATTCTGCCCGAACACATGAGATCTTCATAGAACTTATCTATATTGTAGTCCTTCACCCAGGGATAAGAACAGTTATGCAAGTCAAAACTTGAGATATATTTAACAATTTGTAATGAATTGAGCCAAGTGGTAACTTTAGATAAAAAACTAGTCTCTGTTTCTATATCGTTCCCAACATATAAGGATAATATCACTAAATCTGGATCGTAGTCTTTGAATTGTTTAGCTATTTTGAGATAGTCGGAAGGACTTATCCCTGCTATGCCCAAATTAAATACATCACAATTAACATTTCTGCATTTTTTCTCTAGGAGGTTATCAAATGTGTTTTCTTGTTTGACCCCTGCGCCAAATACGAAGGAGTCGCCTATTAGGAAAATTCTAAATGTATCACTTCTTTTCTCTTTACTAAATTCACCATCCCTAAAATGATCACTATTCAAATAAACTGTATAGTTGAACTCATGGTTCTCCACATAATAGGAACTTATGTTCTCCTCTTGGGATGACCTCATTAAGGAAAAAAGAGATAAACTCAATTCAGAGATAAACAAAAGTATGATTATTGTTGAGAATAAAACTATGTAGTTCTTATAATTTGAAACTAGATGGTTTATAAATTTTTTAGGATTTATTATAAATAATAGCAATATAGTGAATAAAGTTAGTATACCTACACACATCAATATTTTAATGTTGTAGTTTAGTTCTTGTTCGCCTGTTCCAGTCCATCTTATTATAACTAGCGACAATATGGCTAATAAAATCATAATACCAATATATCTCAGAGATTTAATGTGGTGATTCATTTCTTGTTTGTCTGTTTTAGTTGAATGCCCAATTTGAGCGATTAATCATTAATCTTTTCTTTTTAGTACTCGATGTAAAAATACAAACTTCAACAATTTTATGAAGAATTTAGGAGATTCCATATAAAGGTTGAGTTTAGATTCCCCAAACATCCTTTCTTTAAAAACAACTGGGATCTCCCCTACCTTAAATCCATTATATTTTGTTTTTAGTATCATCTCAAGTAGTATTGTGTTTGTTTTCTCTTTCAAAACTAATTTATGAAAGACATCTTTTTTTATTGCCCTGAAATTTGCAGAGAAGTCAGTAAGATTAACGCCAGTTATGAATCTTACAAGGCTATTCCCTAACTTACTTATGAAATGTTTTAGTTGGGTGCTTGATTGTTTTGCCTCATAATTACCGTCAATCTTGTGTCTAGTTCCCACGACAAGGTCATATCCTTCGTTTATTCTTTTTATTAACTTCAACATATCTTCAACTTCAAAGCTAAGGTCTGAATCTGATGAAAGAATTATTTTGTTTTTTGCGGCAAAATATCCATCCCTTAGGGCAGCACCTATACCTTCTTTTTTTTTCCTGATAATCAGATTAATATTTTTGTTTTTTAGCGAATGGATGAATTCCTCTGTTCCGTCTGGACTACTATCATCCACTATAATAATTTCATGGTTGATGTCTTTAAAGGTAGTTTCTATCTTAGGGATTAAGATCTTGAGGTTTTCTTTCTCGTTATAGGTCGGTAATACTATTGATACGTCCATGTTTTACTTCTCTTTTAGTGTTTTTTTGAATATTGAGATAACGTAGTCAAGGTCATCCTGATTTAGATATTGATGGCAGCCAACATAGAACGCATTTAGCCCCAGATATTCGGCATTTGACAGTTTGTCTTTATACTTCTCCTTCAGAAAAGAATAAGCTGGCTGTTGGGTAGGGATGCAGCCAAATAAGGGCCTTGTTTCAATCCCATTTTCCCCCAATTCCTCCATTAACTTTTCTCTGTTCAGATTACTTTGTTTTTTTAGTACAATTGGATAAGCGAGGTAGCTTATCTTATTGGAATGTATTGGAAGCTGAAGGACATCTGAAAATTCACTTAATCCCTCATTTAGATATTTCACATTTTCCTGTCTCTTTGTTAGTATCTCGTTGATTCTCCTTAGTTGAACTAGTCCCAGTGCTGCCTGGAATTCCATTGTCTTAAAATTAAAGCCGATAATGTCATGACTGAATCTTGGATCAGCATTATTTCTTCCATTACTCAGTGGAGGACAAAATCCTTTTGCTCTTGTACACACCCTACAACTACACACCCTCCCATTAGATTTCATTTTTTGGATATATTCTAAAAGTTCTGGGTCGTTAGTATTAATTGCACCCATTTCTCCGGCTTGGATGTTGTGAGCAACATAAAATGAAAAACAGGAGAATAAAGATAATGAGCCTGCCTTTTGATCATCTAATCTGCTACCGTGAGCTTGAGCTGAATCTTCAATTGTGATAAGATTATTTTCTTTTGCAATTTTATTTAATTGGTACATGTCTACGGGATAACCCATTAGATGGACTGGTAAGATTGCTTTTAGTTGGTTATCTGGATTTTCTTCAAGAAATAATTTAACATTTTCAGGAGTAATTCCAAATGTGTTAATATCCACATCAACATACACTGGCTCAAGATTTGAGAGAGTTATAGCATTGCTTGTCGCAATGTAGGTTAGGGGTGTTGTGAGGATTTGTTTATTTGGTGAATCGTGTTTTGTGTGTTTTAATGAGCACATTCCTGCGATAAGAGCAGATGTCCCAGAATTTGTTAAAATAGAATATTTTGTACCGATATATTTTGCCCATTCATCTTCAAACTGCCTTACTTTTTCTCCTTCAGAAATTCTACCGCTATCCATAACTTCATTTATGATGTCTTTTTCTTCCTTACCTAATTTGAAATCTCCTACTAAAACTTTTTTCATAATAATCAGACTGTGTTAAGTTATTTGATGTGATAAAAAATTCCAATCGCAGTTAGCTGCAGAGTATTTGCTAAACAATTGGTAAATTCAAGTATTTTAAGACTACTATCTTTGAGAATGGCAGTGGTCAGACATATAAAAAGGTTTTGAATGGATTAACTTGAATAGATTTTAAAATCGGTGAATTGATTAAAAATGAGAAAATTTTAAAATGAATTTAATGTCCCCTTTGTAGTTAAGAATGGATTTATTATTAGGATGGTGGAATTTGTATGTTTAAGAAAACTGATCTTATGGTGGCTTTTTTGCTCATTTTATTATTTGTGATGGCCACTACAAGTATGCTACAGAAGTCAATAACAAATGACGAACATGCATTTTTACCTAGTGGCTATACTTATTTAAAAACTGGGCAGTTATCGATTATGGGGCACACCCCTTTGATCCACATTATGGCTTCAGCTCCATTAATGTTTCTAGACCTAAAGATTCCTCCCAATATGGAGGAATACTATGTTCAGAATAACTATAAGGAATATAGTAATGAGTTTCTTTTCAACTATAATAAGGATAAATTAGACCAAATAATCTTTTGGGGAAGGATTCCAATGGTTTTAATTTCAATGTTGCTAGGTTTTTATGTTTTTAGATGGGCAAAGGAGGTTTATGGGGTTAAAGCAGGATTATTTGCGCTTTTTTTGTA
>Ga0187827_10005070_pt1 | contig 15756 bp, 11 predicted proteins | sample ETNtaG_39_FD_167969 | JGI IMG/M metagenome (GOLD analysis project Ga0187827, IMG submission 167969) | Marine microbial and viral communities from oxygen minimum zone, Eastern Pacific Ocean - ETNP2014_SV_150_PacBio MetaG (Illumina Assembly) | ecosystem: Environmental > Aquatic > Marine > Hypoxic...
AGCAGGAAGTTCTCATTCATCAATGAATTGCAGATACTCATTAAACTCAAGCAGTATGGCTGTAATGTACCATCCATTCTGGATATTGATTTTGACCGTTGCAGCTTCACCATGGCTTATATACCCGGTTGGGTGTTGAGGGAAAAATTAGCCCGATCAGGTGCCGCTATTCGCGATCGAGATGTTATTAAGGATCCTCATTATGGATCTTTGACACCCAAACAGTCCTGGTTGCAACGAATTGAAACCGGTCGACGTTTTTTATCAAAGAGTGTAAGCAGCGAGTTTATCGATTCGCTGTCCAGTGAAATGCAAAAGATCCATTCGACCGGTGTAACCGGATTTGAGATTAAGTATGGTAACATCATCATCCAAAAAAAAACAGAAAAACCATTCTGGATCGATTTTGAAGAAGCTCATGTTTCTTCTGGCAGGGGAATGATCTTTAACTGTTTGAAGGAGTGGGATATTCAATTATTCAACTTACACTTCAATACAGAGTATCTAACCTATAAAAAAATAAAGAAAATTATTGAGAATAAACAAATCTCTGGAATTTCCGACTGGTATGCCCCGGCTTACATTGGTTCCGGGCTACATGTCGGACCTATTTGGAAAAATGACTCTGGATTTGGGCGATGGCATTATATTCTCAAGCCCAATTTGCCGCAACTAAGGGAGAAACGTGTTCTGGATCTTGGTGCAAACAACGGTTGCAATGCGCTGGAAATGCTGCGACATGGGGCCGGTGAGGTGGTCGGCGTGGAACTAGATCACACGAAAATAGAGCAGGGCAGGTTCCTGAAAGAAGCCTTTGAATGCATAGACAATCAATCATACCGATTCAACTATATCCACGGCAACATGGCAGATCTTCCTCAGATGGATTTGGGGTCATTTGATGTGGTGACAGCTTTTTGTTCCATTTACTATTTGAGTGATCCTGGGATCGGTGAATTGATTCGATATATCCGTTCGATTACGAACACAATGGTCGTTCAGTGTAATCATGCACGAAACATCAACCGCAGGGATGAACACACTTATACCAAAGCCTCGATTCCTTATAGCCTGAAGGTATTGAAGGAGAATGGTTTTTCGAAAACAAAAGTCTTTTCCCCAAAGGGATATGTCCGCCCGCTCATCGTCGCGAAAAGAGGATAAACATACCGTGGAAATATCCTGGACTTATCAGAATGATCTTGAAGGTGAATTCCGATTGCAGACGAAACCGAGTGCATATGTGCAACATGTTGGAGGTGACCTTTGGTGAAGGAAAGGGGGAACCTGATTATCAATTTGCACAGACTGCTGGATCTCTGTTTAACCGCAGTGTCGTTCCAATGTGCATACGTAATTAAGAAACATGATCTCCTTTTTTTGAGCCTACTTGATGATAATATTAAAGGCCTCACTACATCTCCAAACTATAATGCGGTATTATTTTTAATCATTATCATCTGGTATATCACATTTAATTTTTTCGATTTGTATGTTTCATGCAGACAGCAAAATTTCGGGCAGATATTATGGAATACGGTCAAAGCAATACTAATCGGTTTTGTTATCCTTATCTTTGCAATGTATATTTTTAAGATTCCGCATGTCAGTCGAATTATGCTGGCCATATTCATTGGGATTAATTTAATAACCCTCGGCATAAGCAAGGGTACGATTTACAGGCTGTTATCAAAAAGCAGACAAAGCGAGTATAATATCCGTAATCTCCTCATTATTGGAAGCGGGCATGGCAGCAAAGAAATTGTACATTCTGTCGGGAATAGTTCAAAATCCGGATATAGGATTATTGGCTGTTTGGCGGTAGATCGGAACAGAACGGTCGAAAAGGTTATTGATGGAATCAATGTTATCGGTACGACAGATGATCTGAATAAGATATTGAAAGAACAGGTTGTGGATGAACTGGTTTTTTCAAAACCACCCGATGAAATAAACAATGCTGCTGAATACATTGCGTTGGCTGAAGAGATCGGAATAGATGTTCGAATACTACCATACTGGCACTTAAATAAAATCGGATACAATCCAACCATCGGATCGATTCAAGTTAGAGACTTTTTAGGTATACCGGCGTTAACCCTGACTTCCGCATCTAAAAGATCGGGGGAGTTGGTCATAAAGAGCATTTTTGACTATATTGCAGCGTCTATCGGATTAATTCTTTTTTTTCCGTTTTTCATAATAACTGCCATTGCCATTAAAACCTCATCTGAGGGTCCGGTTTTCTTTAAACAAGAACGATTAGGATTAAATGGACGAAAATTCATGGTATACAAATTCAGAACCATGACTGTTGATGCTGAGGCAAGACATAAGGAAGTGGTTGCTCTGAATGAGGCAGATGGACCGGTTTTCAAAATTAAAAAAGACCCTCGGATTATTCCAATCGTGGGAACATTTCTCAGGGCAACGAGTTTGGACGAATTGCCTCAATTAATTAATGTGAGCAAAGGCGAAATGAGCCTGATCGGTCCTAGGCCTCCGATTCCCAATGAAGTTGAAAAATACGATGTATGGCAGAGAAGACGCCTGTCCATGAAACCCGGTATGACATGTATCTGGCAAATTACCTCGAATCGCAATAGAGTCGGTTTTAAAGAATGGATGAATATGGACCTTCGGTACATTGACAATTGGTCACTTGGATTAGACTTTAAGATACTATTGAAAACGTTACTGGTTGTGATAACGGCGGCCGGAAGATGAGGATTAAATATGACTTGTTTCCAAATACCTGAGATGACGGATGGAAGAAAAAAGTTGTGACGATGTATATTCTTGGACTTAGTGCATTTGCTCATGAATCGTCCTGTTCTCTTATTAAGGATGGGGAAATACGCGTCGTTCTTGAGGAAGAAAGATTTAATCGAGAAAAGCACACCTCAAAATTTCCGATAAATGCAATCGAGCAGTGCTTGTCTATCGAGGGTATCACCATCAGCGAGATCGATAAAATTACATTTTTCTGGCGCCCTATGAAGGAGGTCACCGGAAACATTATCCATGTTATAAGATACCTCCCTGAAAGCCTGAACCTTTTGCGAACTCACTCCGGAAGTGATGAATGGTCATTTCTAAAGCGGTTTTGGTCGAAACAGAATATCGGACGGAAGATCAAGAACCATTTTGGATTAAATAAAACGCCTGTGATTAATTACATTGAACACCCCTTGAGCCATGCCGGTAGTGCTTTTTTCGTCTCACCATTTCATGATGCAGCAATTCTGACGATAGACGGAAGAGGAGAATCTACGACCACGATGTTGGCTGTCGGTCGAGCTAATAAGATAGAGAAAATAAAGGAAATAAAGGTCCCTCATTCGTTGGGACATCTTTATGCTGCTGTAACTGACCATCTGGGTTTTAGACCTTTTTTTGATGAATGGAAGGTAATGGGAATGGCAGCATATGGAAAGAATACTTATATCAATGATTTCAAAGACATTGTTTTTTTCAAGGAAGATGGTGGATTCCAGCTCAATCTCAAATATTTTAAATTTCATACTCATAGTCGTGATGTTTGGTTGAGTGATTCATTTGCTGAACGATATGGTCCCAAACGAAGACACGATGATCCCTATAATCAAAGGCATTATGACCTTGCATTTGCGCTGCAGTCGTTAGTTGAAAAAGCGGGGGTAATTTTAGCTAACCATCTTCACCATGCCACCGGGCTTAAGAATCTTTGTATGAATGGAGGCGTTGTGCTAAATTGTTTAATGAATAAGAAAATCATCGAAAAGACGCCATTTGAAAATTTCTTTTTTCAGCCAATTGCCAGTGATGCAGGAACTTCTCTTGGTAGTGCCTTATATTACTATCATCATGTACTGAATAATAATAGTCGCGATCAGTTCAAATCAGCTAGTTTGGGATGTGAATTCAATAATGACCAAATAGAACAAATAATGAATGAGAAAAAACTTAAATACGTTAAAAGTAATAACATTGCCAAAGACGCTGCACAATATATTGCAGATGGGAAAATTGTAGGCTGGTTCCAGGGGAAAATGGAAGCAGGACCCCGTGCGTTGGGTCATCGGAGTATCACGGTCAACCCCATGGATCCTGATATGAAAAAACGACTCAATGATCGTGTGAAAAAGAGAGAGTTTTTTCGGCCATTCGCACCTTCTGTTCTAGAGGAAAGAGTTGATGAATATTTTGTCATGCCAAAGGGACAATTGTCGCCATTCATGATTCTGGTGGGTGAAGTCAGGGAAGATAAAAAAAACGTTATCCCGGCTGTTACACATGCGGATGGAACCGCGCGGGTTCATACGGTAAACCGAGATATCAATCCACTGTATTGGGAACTCATTCGCGAATTCGAGAAAATTACCGGCGTGCCGGTTATTTTGAATACCTCGTTTAATGAGAATGAACCTATCGTTCGTACTCCTGACGAGGCACTTAATTGTTTTCTAAGAACTGATTTTGATGTTTTATCAATTGGAGATTATATCGTATTAAAGAAAGATAATAGAGTGTAACAAAGCGAACCGGTTACCATGAACGACTTAAATCGGACTGGATTGAATACTATATCCAGTGAGTACTTTCTCAACGATCTCTAATACATTCAATATGAAAATCTCATGACGCATCATGGTGACATCAAATGAAAACGATGCATATTTCCCGATGGAGAAAATATTTTGCCGAGATAATCGGAACTGAGATTTCGGCATTTAGTCGCTACTACGACCAGCTTATTCAGTATAAGATTCTAGAGAACGATAGCGGTCTGCTATATCAGGAAATCGAGTGTGCGAAGAAGACTCGAATATTTAATCATAACGAGTTCCCTGATCTTACCCACGAACGGCAGCAGCGAAGCCTGGTTTTTTTTAACGGAACTTTTAATCATCATCATGACATTCAGGAGTTGCTCAGCATTTTAAAGCCAAAGCTTTCCAGGACATCTCGCATTGTGGTTGTTGTTTATAATTCCTACTATCGATGGCTGTATATTTTCGAAAATAAACTGGGAATAAGAAAAGGGGAAGCACCGAATACCTTTATCACATCTGCAGATATCGTTAACATATGCAAAATTTCCGGATTCGATCTAATTAAATTGCGATCTGCAGTATTCTTTCCATTCAAGTGGTTTTGGTTTGGAGCATTTATTAATTGGCTTTTTCCTGCCCTGCCGTTTATCAAAAATTTTGGATTAGTGTGTATCACTGTCCTTAGACCGATTATTAAGGAATCTAAAACACCATCGCTATCAATTGTAATTCCGGCACGAAACGAAAAAGGAAACATCAGAAATGCACTTGAACGGATGCCAAAATTCGATGGAGCTGATTTAGAAATTATTTTCGTTGAAGGACATTCCGTAGACGGAACATGGGAAGAAATCGCAAAAGTCCAAAAAGACTATTCATCTCGATTTTATATTAAAGCGCATAAACAGAAGGGAATCGGTAAAGCTGATGCAGTACGGTTGGGGTTTGCTAAAGCCAGCCGGCATCTTTTGACTATCTTGGACGCTGATCTGACCATGCCGCCAGAGCGATTGGAGCTATTTTATGAAGCCTACTGTCTCGGGTTCGCAGATTTCATTAACGGAAACCGGCTTGTATATCCAATGGAGAAAAAGGCTATGCGCTTTTTAAACCGGTTGGGCAATGCTTTTTTTGCTAAGACGTTAAGTTATATTCTAGATATAAAGATCGGTGATTCGTTGTGTGGCACCAAATTAATAACAAGGCATGATTATCAAAGATTTGAATCTTGGCGAAAGGACTTTGGTGCCTTTGATCCGTTTGGAGATTTCGAGCTGTTATATCCGGCCGCGATTCTTTCTTTGGGAATAATTGATATTCCGATTCGGTATTTAGATAGAAAATATGGAAACACAAATATTAGCCGATTTCATCACGGAATAATGCTTTTCTGGATGCTGTGGACAGGATTCTTCAAGATAAAAGTGGGAAGATATTGGTGATTAAACTCGTACGGAAGCTGTCATACCATTGGGCTCAGTAGACCAGCCGATTGATCAATCTGGTACGCTGGGTTGGTTTAGCCATCTTTCGATGCTAATGGCGTTGTTCTGGTCGGCAAATCTGATTTTTTTTCCTACATGGCTGTTTGCCAGTCCTGAGCCTCGGATACGTATCAAACTTCTTGCTTTGATCATCGTTTGGATAATAACCTCCAGCATATTTTTATGGATATGGCAAAGCAAAGTTCTTTCTGTAGGCAAGAAATTGTTTAATAATGACCCCCGCCTCCAAAGCGAGCGATCGTATCTTCTGTTTTTAATACTTCCGTTTCTGGTGATTATAAACCTGATTGCAGCAAATCACCCGCTAACATCAAGTGGCGATGAAGAATTGCATGCAAGAACCTTTAGAACCATTGGACAAGGGATTGAAACACTGGTAACAGAAAGTTTACCGGGCCCCCCTTGCCTGTGGTACATAACAGCGACGCTGGTGATTATTTCGATTGTTGTTATTTGGTGGAGATTAATCAATTCCTCTAACCGTTGTACCGTCTATATGTGCACGATACTGGTACTGGTTTTGGTGGTAATCTGTGTAACTGCCTATCTGTGGGAAAATACCGACAAACTTGTGTTAAGTGTCTTCCCTGATTTTGAACCTAATAATTTAAAAGCATTTATTCGTTTTCCTCCCCTGTCTAAATTCTTATGGCTACCCGCTAGCTTATGGGACTGGCACTCCGTCTATATTCTTCGAATACCCGCCGTGCTTTGCTGGTTACTGTCCGGTATAATATTATATCAAACTGTCAGATTGCAGAATAACACTTATCTGTCGGTTTTTCCTGCACTCTATTTACTCGTTTTACCGGGGATGTTTTATTATGGGCACCTGGTTTTTTTGACAACCCCGATGCTGATGCTGTGGTGTGCCGCTTTATACTGTTTTGAACGCTATCGATTGTTTGAGGACCGCAGATTTTTAATCCTTTGTGGCATGGCACTCAATATAGGGACGTTGATGAGGCGTGCGACCGGTTTTTTTGCGATTGGAATATTGTTATATTGGTTGTGGATAAAAGTACGGCGCCACAAGTTAAACAAAGAAACAGTAATGGATTGTGCGGGAATTATATGGTTTGGTTTGTCATTCGTTTTTCTTTGGTCTCAAATTTCAAATCTTAATGATTACACCGATTATGCTAAACTATCACGTTTGTTTGATCTTGAGAAACTATTGTCGGGAATTAATGATTTTCCTTATCATATCGGTCCCATTGCCTCATTGGTCCTCCTGATAGTGATATACATTATTTTTGCAAAGCGACGTCCAACCTTTTTTTCCCCGGATTTGTTAAAAATTGGAATGATTACGATCGGGGTATCCTATGTATTTTATATTCTTTTTTATGTCATTCGAGATGAACGAATGATCGGCATTTTTCCATATGGCCGTCAATGGCAAACAGCTCACAGATTTCTGGTTTCATGGAGTCCGTTCATCGCATTGTTGTTGGCCGAAGGTATTGGGCAAATCCAAAGCCGTGGCAAGCAACTCGGTGCTGGTATCGGTTTGACAATTGTACTGATTGCTCAGGCAACATTTTGGCCTGCACCGTTGACACTGCCGGAATTCACCAGTATTCGCCTCCGCGCGGGAGCGGAACACCCGCATTTGCCGGCTTCAGAAGTCGTGAGGTTTATATCCGATGAGTTGGCTAAACCGGAATCAAAAATACAGGTTTCCAGGGAATTAGCAGCATCATACTTTACCGATTTGATACCGACAAATGGAATCTGGTACAGAAACGGCGGAAGGGCTAGCCAATGGACAGCTGATAAGGGAAGTCTCTTTGCTCCTGGGGAAGAGCAATCAGTTGGCAAATTGATACAATATTGCGAAGCAAAAAATATCGATATTATCGTGCTTCCGCTTATCTGGCTGGAAGCATTAACTATAAAGCCTGAAATTTCAAGCAGCGTATTGTCAAATTCTCATTTCAAAGTAAAACGTATATTCAATTACATCGGTCAACCTGCGATTTTAGTAGCTGAGTTTGTGAAATAGAAGACGATTTTGTTGATCCCCACCGTTAATAAACTAAAACATCAATTAGACTCGCCACTTATCGTCATTGCAGTCACCGCTCTATTGTATATTTTTTTGGTTTTCGGGCGTTTGGCGATGCATGAGTATGATATTTCATGCTTCATTGATGCAGGATCTGGGTTCACGGATCCTGCAAAGGTATATTCGAATGTGATTGTTCGTAATGAGTGGGGATATGACGGGCAATATTTTTACAGGCTTGCTTTAGATCCTTTTACCTCGAACCAGGTCGCTTACGGAGTCTATCTTGATAATCCTCCGTACAGGCATCAGCGAATACTCTACCCTTTTTTTGCATGGGCGATTAGCTTGGGAAATCCGAAGATTGTGCCGTATTCATTGGTGTTGGTTAATCTTGTGATGATATGTCTTATCGGTTTTGTAGGCGCCGAGATAGCCAAGTTGTTAAATATGCACACGTTATGGGGTCTGACGTTTTCGCTTTACCCGGGTTTTATAATGAGTGTCTGCCGGAATCTTTCAGAGGTGACGGCTGCATGCTTCATTCTGACGGGTTTATTCTTGATTCGCACTGAACGTCCCAAGCTGGGTACGATTGCACTGGCATTGGCGGTACTTGCACGGGAGACCACATTGCTGGTTGCAGTAGGGTTAGGCCTGGCATGGATAATCGCTTGGATGAAAGGAAAAGAAGTACAACCGGCAAAATGGTATTGTTGGACGATGCCGTTGTTGGTTTATATCTGTACTCAAATTCTATTATGGATGAATTGGGGAGAATTTCCATTGTTATCCAGCGGTAGAGGAGACTTTGGATTTCCCTTTGTAGGTTTTGTGAGACGATATGCCCATAGCATGCTTTTTCCTACGAGCTCAGGGATTGTCGAAGGTATCGCCAGGTTTATTTGGTTGATTGAAACAAGTTTCCTGATAGCCTTTGTTTGGTCGATTATTCGGACGATGGGAAACTCTGAAGCGCCTGCCCATGAAAAAAATAGCTGGGTTTTTTATGTGGTTTTAGCATCATTGATGTCCTATGATATATGGAACAGTGATCTATCATTCCTGCGTGGAGCAACAGAGCTTTATGTCATCGGAATGCTACTGCTTTTGAGCAGTCGGCACTGGATTAGAAAGCTGTTAACGGCTTGGATCGGAATACTTTGGATTCCGGTCGCGGTGTCACGAATGAGATATTAATCTTTATCGCAGTGCGTGCAATTTTCTTTTTATGTGTAATTTGACCAGATACCAAAAAAATGCTGTATCCTTATTGCTATTGTTGTTATTATTTATAGCAGTATACAAAGGCGATAATCTTATCTCGATCCTTTGGAGCAACACATTACCATTAGTTCGTGAAGCAGCCGATATGTCAATAGAAAACTGCTCTGATAACGATATCGCTAATTCCTCTACTCAATCGAATGGAGATAGCCGGATACAAGAAGGTGAACTTCGGCGACAGTTACTTATTAAGGCAAAACAAATTTTTATCGAAGATGGACCGAAGGGGTTTCATATACAAAATTTTGCTGAAAAATCGAAAACGAATCCTGATATTATCAGACATTTGTTTAATAATGATGAAGGTATTTATGGCGCACTAATGATGAAAGAAACCGGAAAGATAGGGTGTAAATCCGGGTTACAATATAGAATTATTCCTTCTTTTATCGTGGTAGTATTTTGGATCGTTTTAGTATACGTCGTTCAGAAGCTGTCTTGGTCCACCAGATCGGAATCCGCACCTGTAAACTTTCTATCCTGTATTGGATGGAGCTTCATGCTGTTGATGCTTCCAACTGCTTTAGGAGTGATCTTGAGTAGTGGCTTAAACCTATTGTTACTTTTACTTCCCTTTGCCATTTGGTTATCATATTTATTTTATTGTTCATATTCATATAAGAACATGCATAGAAAAATACCACATGCGAATCAGAGTTTCCATAAACTGCCATTTGCTTCCAAATTGTTTATTATAATAATCATTATGCTGTTTTTGATTAACCTGGTTGATATTCTCATCTGGGATATTTTGGCAAAAGGTCTTCCGACAGGTGATGAATATAGTGGTTGGCAACCTTCCATAACACATTTTAGATTAGGGGGTTTTAAAGATATCCCATCTCCTGCACCAGCCTATAAGATTATTTCAAATATTCTATTATTTTATATCCCGGATAGATATATTTTTGGTGCTACTTACGCTGTTCCTTTTTTATTTGGCATTTTTCTTCTGTGGATAGTTGTTGCAGGCTACGGTAAATTAGAAATTACACTGCCCCAGCTTTTCATCTGCACACTGTTATTCCCTTTGATGTTCATATCGCACGATTGGATTCACCGGATGTTATTCAAGATGTGGTATGGAGAAGCGATGGCGATTTTAATAATTGCTGGTATTTTTCTGAGTTTGAATAATGAAGATGGTGATGATGAAAGCGGTGTCAAGACACAATTTGTTTCCTTCATTAAACTTTTCGGTTTGGGGTTGCTGGGTGCGGCATCCAAACCCCCGTTCCGCATTCTTATTGTCTGGGCATTCGTTCCGGGAATAATACTGACTTCATTCTTGTTCAAGAATAGATTCTGCGTTATCAAAAAGGCAATTTTTCTTGGAATCGGAGCATTTTCAGGAGAAATGCTGCAGAGCAGTTTAATGGGTAGCACTGTGGCTCATGAAATTCTTCATGAATTTAACCGGCAAAACCTTTTCGATTGGGATTTTACCCTTGTTTTAAATAAATTAGTTCCTTATTTTCTTTCAAGTTACGAACACTGCTGGGTGCCTTTTGTAATTCTTGTCGTGATTGCGGTTATCATGGACAGAAAAAATCTTTCGTTTATAATGGTGGCGATCGGCTTGGTGGCTTCTGTTATAGTGTTATACGCAACGTTGTGGCATAATAAATATATCGATTATGAATCCGGTAGTAGGTATATGTTACATGGCCTATATGGTTGGATGTTATATTTCCTTGCTACAAAGCGGGCTATTTTCGCAAAACTGGTTTTTGATGCCGTCGCCACATGTTATCAGAACACTATTATGTACTGTAAGAATCGTTTGACACCGTCATAACAGGATGTCGTTCTCCACCGCAGGTGACAGATGATTGCGACTATAATGCCGATTTTGTTTTTCAGGGATACAATAAAAGCTTTATAATGGTCTCAATATGAAAAGCACTCTAGTTCTGCCGGCATACAACGAAGAAGATCATATTGGTGATTTGGTAAAGCGGGCTTTCAGGTACGTGGATCAAATTATTGTGGTTGATGATTTCTCCCAGGATTGTACTTTCGAAAGAGCTAAAAATGCTGGAGCAATAACACTTCGTCATTGCAGCAATTTAGGGAAAGCTGGAGCACTTAAAACAGGGTGTGAGGCTGCCATTCTTTTGGGAACCGATGTGATCGCGTTGATGGATAGTGACGGACAGAACAAACCCGAAGACCTGCCAAGATTCTTCAGTACATTCGACAAGAAGAGTCTTGAAATCATCATTGGTTCAAGGCGTGGTGGTGATAGGATGCCTTTTGCGCGAAAAATGGGTAATCAACTCCTCCGACTGGTTTGCCATCTTCTTTATCGAGTGAACATACAAGATGTCCAGTCCGGATTTCGTGTATTCCGTGCCGATGTATATCCAAAACTCAAATGGATTTCCTCCAACTACCATGCAGATGCTGAAATGACAATTCGAATCGGTATTCACAATTTGAAATATGAAGAGCTGTTTATCGATACCATTTATCTGGACGATTATAAAGGGATGAACGCAATTGACGGGCTCAAGCTCCTTTTCAATTTCTTAAAGTGGAGAATCATTCTATGATCGCATTGCAACTCATAGGCATATCGATAGCACTAGTGGCAATATATATGTCTTATCTTTACTATCGGCGAAAAGATTTTACCAAACTAGATTTTTTGTTCTGGATGACCATCTGGTCCGTATTTTTGATCGTTATCATCACGCCGTCATCATTTGACTTCATACTTAAAACGCTAAAAATTTGGCGGATGTTGGATATGATTGTTATCGTTTCGCTTATTATTATCTACATGTTAGCATTCAACAATTATGCGAAAAATAAGAAAATTCAAAGACAAATTGAAACACTGATCCGTAACCATGCTCTAAAGCCACTCAAAGACGGTCTCGATGGGAAAGAAGATAAACCCTCCAAAATCCAATAAGTCGTCACCCCCAAAAATTTCGATCGTCATCCCTTCCTTTAACAAAGCAGAGTACCTCGGTTATACTCTGGAATCGATTGTTTCTCAAAATTATCCAAACTTGGAAATAATCATTCAAGATGGAGGATCCCAAGACGGTACGATAGAAATAATTAAAGATTACGCAGAGAGATACCATAATTTTATCCATTGGACTTCACAGAAAGATAATGGACAATTGGATGCCATAAAGAAGGGACTACAATCCGCAAAAGGCGATATTCTTGCATATATTAATGCCGATGACGTATATCAGAAGGGTGCGCTTCATAAAGTTGCCGAAGCTTATTGTAGCAATACAGAATGTCTATGGATTGTAGGGATGGGAATGCATATTGATGGACGAGGCGAAGAAATATCAACATTTGTTTCGAAGTATAAAAATTGCTTATTGAATAAAAATAATTATTTCTTTTTGCTTTGCTTGAATTATCTTATGCAACCTTCTGTATTTATAACTAAAAAAGCCTATTTGATGTATGGCCCATTTTCGGGAAACTCTAGTTTCGTTCTTGAATATGATCTATGGCTTAAAATAGGCAAGGTGCAAATGCCAATAATCATAGACGATGTCCTCGCTGCATTCAGAATTACAGGCGATTCTATTACTTCAAGCCAATCACATCAATTATTGTCAGAAAATTACAGAATTGTAAAAGCGCATACGAAAAATCCGCTCATTCTACTTTCACAAAATTTTAATAATACAGGTAAACTGCTAACAATTTTGTTAATACGACATCGCCTTTGGGAAAAGCCGATTTTTCATTCAGTTAGAGTTCTATTGAATAAATTGACCGGTCCTGATGACCATTTTTGAATGAAAACTTCCTTTCCGACAATAATCTTGTCGCTTTGCTTAGGCTGGAGAGAAATGATGACACACGGACTGAAGCTTTCAAATGACTCCTTGCCCGATTTAGCGGCTGAAACATTGTTAACAGTAACATGTTCAATTCTTGCCCTTTTGCCACAATATTTCTTTAAAAGCACCAGCAATGGGTATTCCCATTCATCTATCCCCAAATACAGTCCGATATCTGAACAACCCGCCTTTTTGATGAATTTGGCGGCTTCCACATAATGATTTTTTAATTTTGGTCGGTTGTTAAAGTACTGATCAATTCTTTCCGTGTTCCAAATGTTTTGGGAACTGGAGACGATTATACCACTTTTTAGTTTTTCCTTATTTATTGAAAAAAAGAGCGGGCGGGAAAAGTTAAATATAGTCCATGGGAGTGCTGACAAAATCAGAATAATAGCTGTTGAGTTGATAATTTTTTGATTCCAAATATTGGAAAGCACAACTGCGACAAAAGGCGACCAGAGTATAAAAAGTGGAAGATGAAGACGACTATGCCAGGGTTGCCACTTTAAAATGAGGCTGAACAGCAAAAATGCTGCTGTATTGGCCGCAAGATAAATCGTAATATTGCGCTGTTTTCTCAATCTTTTCGAGGCAAGGCAGAGAACTACGGTTAGAATTATCAACAAGAAATGAAACGGGTTGCCTGCAAAGTCTTCATGGTTCGATAATAATCCGACATGAAAATCTACCTCTTTCCATGTAGTGCGGAGATCATTGGTATCAATAGATAATAGCGTGTGTAGCAGGTAGATTCCCCTTTCCATTATCGTGTTGACAAGCCCAATCGGTGTTCCAATGTGCAGAGCAAAATTTCTAATGATATTCGATGCTAATGCCGGAATGCTAAACAATTCATTCACATATTCAAAACCAGCAGCCTCTTTGCCGGGCCCAAAGGGAGAACCGTACAAATCGAAATTACGCATATAATGGCCAAGGTTAATCGTAACCGCCACAATTGCTATGATAACAATGGGTTTCCATGATTTCCAGCTAAGGTGCTTGATGCGCGTGAGAATGAACCAAAGTAAAAATGGAAACGCGTAAATATAAGCTGTTGCCTTAGTCAGAATTGCGAGTCCCAAACTTGCACCAACTCTTACTAAATGGGTCCATTTTATTCTGTCGTTTAACATCAATGACGCAAAGTAAACAAAACATATTAACCAGAATGAAACCACGTAATCATTTTGAGTGCTCGAGGCCTGGAGTATCCCCATGGGAATCGTTGCGGATACAACAGTGGAAAATATTTGCCCTCTCAAATTTGCACCCAGTTGCCTTGCGATAAGTGACACACCCATACTGGCCCCGATCATACTGAGCCATTGAATAAGATTGGCGAAGCGATCGCCATTACTCAAAATTTGAAAGTGAAGAATAGCAATTTCGGCCCATGGATTTTGATGTAGTTGTCTTAATATGGATGTTGGGTAATGGGCGAGACCCTGATTTTGTATCCAATGTACCACACGGCTCATGTGATAGGTCATGGAGTCCCAAGTGTTCGCCGGGCTTACAATGGCAATTAAGCCTGTCAGAACGAAAATTAAACCTATCGAAAGTAACAATGCCAGGGATATAATTGATGGTCTCGTAATCCTGTCGCGAGCAATTGATTCTGGTTTTTTAATTGAAGAAAATAAATAGACACAACATAGTCCGCTACCGACAAGCCCCCAAATTCCCAATACCCAATTAAAAGTAAGAGATTTGAAGAGGCTCAGAATTTCAGTAATAATAATTAACAAGGTGCCCCATGCAATAGCAGCCGATAATGCAGAGCTTCGCCAACAATTATCCCACTTATGGAAAATCAGAATTAGAAGAATGAATAGAATGAATGGTATCAAAGCCAGCATTTTTATCGCTCGCAGCTACAAATTCTCTGATCTATAGACAATAATATTTTATATCTTAATTATTGATACTACAAAATCTTCTGGAATTTCAAGCTTCTAATCTCCTTGTGTTTTCATAATAAAAAGACTGAACTATGAAATTATCCATAAATCCAGATATCTGCCTAATGTAAACTCACGAAAAGCGTCAACTTTGTTGAAAATATAGATGAAATTTATAGGATTAAGACACGAAAAACACTTTTGGCTCCGAGATAGAATTATTCAGGATACAATAATTGTTTTCTTAGGAACAACCACAGCAGGGATATTGGATCTTGTTTTTCGATTGGTTTCGATAAGACTGCTTATCCCCCAGGATTTTGCGACCTTCAATACGCTTACCGCGTTTATTATGCTGGGAGTAATCATGACTTCTCCGTTAGGCATAGCTTTCACACGGTATTTTACGGAATACATAGCGAAAGACGAATTGGGGGGATTGGTTTTTGTCTTTTCGAGAATTGTGAAAATACTTGTTCAAATTGCTCTGGTAGTTTTTTTGCTATGTTTAGTCATTTCACCTTGGGTTGCGAATTTTATCAAAACAAAGACAATATATATGTATAAATATCGGACGAAAACTGAGACGATAAAGGAGGCGGTATAAAAGTGTGACATCCGCAAATATCTTTTTTGGTATGATATCCTGTCGAGAATATTAGGTTATCGAATTATCATACTGGGAGA
>Ga0187827_10005071_pt1 | contig 15756 bp, 14 predicted proteins | sample ETNtaG_39_FD_167969 | JGI IMG/M metagenome (GOLD analysis project Ga0187827, IMG submission 167969) | Marine microbial and viral communities from oxygen minimum zone, Eastern Pacific Ocean - ETNP2014_SV_150_PacBio MetaG (Illumina Assembly) | ecosystem: Environmental > Aquatic > Marine > Hypoxic...
ACGCAGTGCCGAACGGGTGCGAACACATATCACCCAACAGATGGCAACATTTTTCGAGCAATACGACCTACTACTGTGCCCTACCGTGTCCGTGCCGCCTTTTCCACGCGAGTTGCGATACGTAGAAGAAATTGCAGGTCAAGCGACCGACACTTACATCGACTGGATCGCCATCACCTTTGCGATCACGATGACCGGATGTCCTGCGTTGAGTCTACCTGTTGGAGTAACAACAAGCGGCCTGCCGGTCGGCCTGCAAGTCATCGGTCGTGCCCGAGGCGAAGGTGATCTACTGCGCGCTTGTCATCATATGGAAAACGTCTTCGACCTCGCCTCCCATGTGCCCATCAATCCACAGGCTGACTGAAGCAAGAGAGAGTCTGTCCTGATCTGTGAATGGCTGATGAGTGTCCCTTCGTGGTTTACGCCACACGATCGCCCTTCTTGATCTTGGCAGTTCGATTATCCACACCGGGCAGCATGCTTGCTGGATCCCGAGTGACAACAACATCCAAAACTGTCGGTCGGTCTTTTTCTTGCATTGCGCTGCGCAATGACGCACCAATTTCGTCAGGCGATTCCACACGAATGCCCCGACAACCCAACGCCTCAACCACATCGGCATAGTTGGTCTCAGACAGTTCAGATGCGTGATACGCATCCTTTCCATACATCAGATGCTGCAATGCTTTCACATACCCGGAAGCCGCGTTGTTAACCACAATGACGGTAAACGCTAATTTCAAACGCCGAGCCGTTTCGAGTTCACCGAGCACCATGTTGAAACCACCATCGCCAGTCAACGCAATAACAGGTCCCAAACCACGCTGCGCCGCGCCCAATGTGGCCCCAATCCCACCGGGCACACCATAACCAATTGAGGCGAATCCACGATCGGGGACGAAGCCCCGCCCGGCACGTTTCGTGTCATACAGCAGTCCCGCCCAGTGCGCAGCAAATCCACCGTCGGCGACAAGACTCGCATCGTCTGGCAAGTTCAGGTTCAACTCATGCAGCAAGCGCGCCATGTTGATCGGCACTTCAGCGGAAGTGAGCCTGGGTGCGACGTCCGCACGCCACTGCTGCATTCGCGTGGCGACAGTTGCTGCCCACCCGGCAAGCCTATCCTTGAGTTCATCTTGTGGAAGCACTTCAAGCAAGTCTGCAATGCCTTCTCGTGCATCGCTCCACAAGCTAACGCTTGGAATGACCGTACGGCCAATTTCTTCGGCTACGATATCAAGATGTATGATCTTTTTTCCAGGCTCAGGCAAGGTGTAGCGTTTGGTCGCTATTTCTCCCAACTTGCAGCCCACCACCAGCAGCACATCTGACTCGTCGATGAGCCGATTCGCGATTCGATCGTAACGGCCAAAAATACCGGCGTTGAGCGCGCTGGTACAAGCGATTGACCCCTTGCCACTCATGGTATGTGCAACTGGCATATTCGTGGCTTCGGCAAACCGGGTGATCATTTGTGCTGCCCCACTGATATGCACACCACCACCACATAACATGATCGGCCGCTCCGCTTCCACGAGCAACTCGACGGCCGCCGCAAGGTTCTCAGCAGCAGGTCTGGTGCGCAGCGCAGGAGCCGCTGTATAAGTGGGATCTACTTCAAACCAGCTCTCGTCAAAGGGATAGGTCGCGTGCGCAATGTCTTCGGGTATGTCGACAACCACCGGCCCAGGGCGACCGGTTGTCGCGACAACAAATGCTCGCCGAATGAGTTCGGGGATTCTCTCAATGTGATCGATACGGATAATTTCCTTAACAGCAGGACGCAGGATCTCGACCTGCCTACTTTCTTGAGTCATGTTCTTCCAGGAATGCAATCGATGCGTATTACCTACTAACGCAACGATTGGAATCCCAGCGTTCAAACTCTCAACAAGCGCAGTCACAAGATTGGTCGCACCGGGGCCAAGTGTTGCATCACAAAGTCCAACACGCCCCGTCACCTTGGCATAGGCGTCAGCTGCAAAAGCACCACACCGTTCATCGTTGATTAGATGATGCTGTAACCCAAGCCGGCGCGCTGCATCATAGAACGGAAGCAACTGAAAGCCCCCCATTCCAAATATCGGCCCCGCTTCATGCGCCAACAACATATGCGCCAGCGCTTCGCCACCCGTCATTTCGTTTGCAGTCATCTAACAACTCCATCTTAGAATCAACAATGGTTTTGCAACGTCACACTTACTACCTGCCCATCAGGGCGATGTCGTTTTTTAACCGCTCGCACTCTATCTCGTTAGCTCCCGTGCAACAGCGGCAATCCGCTCAGGAGTGACTCTCAGCAAATCCTCAAGGGGCGGCGCGTATGGAATGGGCACGCGGGGCGCACCAATTCGCTTTATCGGCGCCCTGAGTGAAGAAAACGCACGATCTGCAACCGTCGCGGCCACTTCCGCGCCGAAGCCGCCAACCTGGACGGCTTCGTGAGCAATCAGTAGGCGACCGGTTTTCTCAACACTGTCAAGCACTGCCCTTTTATCCCACGGCCAAAGTGTACGTAAGTCGATCACTTCGGCTTCTAACCCCTCTTCCTCTAACGTAACGGCCGCTAGCATCGCTTCGTGACAAGTCGATGACCAAGAGACGATCGTCAGATCCTGACCCGTGCGTACGATTCGAGCCACACCGAGTGGGATCGGATCGCAATCCGGCACCTCTCCTTCCAACGCCCACAGGTTTTTGTGCTCCATATACACGACTGGGTCATCACAACGGATGGAGCTTTTTAATAACCCCAAGTTGTCATGCGGCGTCGAAGGACAGACCACAACAAGCCCGGGGATATGGGTGTACCAACTTTCAAGCGACTGCGAATGCTGGGCTGCAGATGAACGCCACATACCCACCGGTTCGCGTACAACCAGCGGTACTTTTGTCTGACCCCCAAACATATAGCGCGCCTTGGCGGCCTGATTAACCAACTCATCTATCGCGCATAAGGCAAAGTCAGCGAATCGCATTTCAACCACTGGACGCGTACCACTCATCGCGGCCCCAACAGCAGCTCCAAGAATAGCCGCTTCAGAGATGGGCGTGTCAGCGATGCGCTCAGGACCAAACTCCTCTGCCATTCCCTGATACTGCCCAAACACCCCGCCTCGCCCAAGATCTTCCCCCAAAGCCCAGATGGTGGGGTCTCGTCGCATCTCTTCGGTCAGCGCTTGTTTGGCGGCATCGGCATAGGTCATCGTTGTCATCAGAATGCCTCCTGTCGCGGATCGCCAATATCTTGCACATCTTCGAAAGCCCGAGACAGCGGTGGCCAGGAAGCAGCCTTGGCGTCAGAAAAAACAGCAGCCATCTCTATGCGAGCATTCGATTCATGGTTGTCCAAAATCACGGCATCGACCTTGGCTCGTCGAAGAACGCCACCAAGATTCGTTATTGGATCGGACTCCCATGCTTTTTCAACCTCACTCCGAAGTCGATAGGTGTCTGGATCCGAAGCCGTGTGTCCCGACAAACGGTACGTTTTTGCAACCAAAAGGCGCGGTCCATTACCCGCCCGAATGGATGAAATGACCGACCGAACCGCCTCATCGATACTGATCAAATCGTTACCATCTACCGTGAGTGATGGAATGCCTAAAGCCTCGGCCCGAGCAGCCGCTCCTTTCCCGCCAGTGACAGATGACGTCGACGTGGTTGATGCAAAGCCATTGTCTTCACAAATGAACAAGGCAGGCAGATTGAACACGACGGCCCAGTTCAATCCTTCGAGAAACGGGCCTCGATTGATCGCCCCGTCACCAAAAATCGAGCACACGATTCTGTCACTTTTCAATAACTTAATCGCGTGTGCAGCACCGGCCGTAATGTGGATATTGGCACCCACCACTCCGTTTGCACCGAGCATTCCCACGCTGAAGTCAGCGATGTGCATTGACCCGCCTTTGCCGTGGCTGTTGCCACCTTCTCGGCCCAACAGTTCACGCATCATCTGGTTGGGATCGGCCCCTTTAGCCAATGTGTGGCCATGGCCGCGGTGAGTTGACGTCAATAGATCATCGGACCGTAGATTAAGACAGACCCCGGCAGCAATAGCTTCTTGGCCAATGGACGGATGAATCGCGCCCAGGACTAGTTTTTCAGTGTGTGCCTGCAACGCCGCTTCCTCAAACGCACGGATCCTCCACATCAATGCGTGATGTTTCAACAACCGGTCAATGTCTACATTCGTTGTCTTCTGTGAAACCACCCATACTTCTCCTTAAATCTTTACCACGCGTGTCGAGTGTTTTTTATGACTTGCCTCATCACAGCGGCAAATACCTGCAGAGTTTGGCCCGGGTTAATTCCACAGGCCTTTGCCTTTTCATTGACATAACTGATTTTCCCGCTATCCCACATAGAACAAGCATCACCGATTCGAGCACTCATGCAGTCAACCGTCACCGCCACAATGTCCCGAGTATCAAGCGCCGCTAACCGTGTAATTCCGACACCATTAGCACCCACACCAGCATCGTTAAACGCGCAGGCTACCGCAGGCACACGAATTGCAGCCGCAATATCGCCGCCAAGCAATCCGCCATGGCTACCGGTGACGATAATTTGTCCTTCATCTTCAGGACGCACCAGTGACGCAGAATCAATGCCCCAAACGATCGGTTCCCCATCGCCCATCGACAAACAAACTCGCGACTCTTCATAAGCCGGCGCCTTAATCTCAAACCACGGTGCCGTCCTCATTAGTTCGGCGGCCTCCCCCACACCCTGGTGCACCAAGCAACCCAGTTTGGCAGCCACCTTATTGACACGACTGATCTTGCCGCGTCTCAGCATATCCCTGCCATCGCCGATACAGGCGCTGACATGACTGCAGGTGGCGGCTGGAATTCCCAGTGCTTCGAGGTAGGCCAAGGAGGCAAAACCAGCATCGTCCTTGCCACCGCCCGCATCATTAAGAACAATCCCTCGAACTTGGCTCTTGGCTGCCAAATAAGCGGGGTAGACGCCACCATGACTACCTGCCACTAGCACTCGACCGATGATCTCATCGGGAAGTTTCGTCATGCTGTCTACCGCAACAATCGTGTTGACCATCATCGTACCGATGTATCTATTGCCCTTAATCCGCCCATCTCACCACACTCCACAATACCATTGCGCGCCGGTAACCCTGAAAAATAATCAGCTCAACTCATCGCGTTTTTCGAACGCAGTCGTTCATATCAGTATCCATCTGCCTCGCCGCACGTGATTTCAACCAACCAGCGCGGTCGCCTTGATCTCGACCAAATCACCTGGGGCAAGATCGACGCCAACACAAGCACGACAGGGCCAACCATCACCTGGAATCCATTCACACCAAACGGCATCCATTTCATCTTTGGTTGACATGTCAGTCAAATAAATAACGGCCTCAACAATACGGTACTTATTGGTCCCGGCCGCCGCCAGCAGCGAGTCCAGGCGCTCCAGGGTGACCCGAGTTTGCTGAGCGACAGTGGTTCCCTCTCCCCCTGCCGTCGCCACGGTCCAGATCAACCCGTTAGCGGTTACCGAAGGACAACGCCCCACCGCAGAACCTGTCGCACGAATAATATCCATACTGATTACTCCTTTTACCTTATCAATGAATAAGTCTGACTGTAGGCGCGCTCTGTAGGGCAGAGCAATACCTCACATAAAGTCGGTTTGCCGTCGCGTTCACTGCCGATTAGGCATAATGCTTCGATCCACATTAAATCACGCTCGTCCATGCCTTCCTCGTCACGCCCCCCGGAACCCACCCTATCGATCGCATTTTCGAATGTGGCACACCTGTTCACCCACGCGTTGACCATTCTCTATGCCACGGCGGTGCTGTATCTACCGCAGGAGTTTGGCCTCCCGTATGGCGAAATGCTGGGTCTGTCGAGTGTCGGGCTGATTCTGTTTGGCGTTGGCAGTCTGCCGGCCGGTTGGATCGGGGATCGGTGGAGCCAGGTCGGCATGATCGTTATCTTCTTCCTTGGCGCCGGCGCATCGGCTATTGTGATCGGAACAGCAAAGAGCGTTCCCGCACTTTTTATCGGGCTTTCTTTTGTCGGTCTTTTCGCTTCGATTTATCACCCCATCGGTATTGCCTGGCTGGTCGCCTGCGCTCGAAAACAAGGCATGACGCTAGGGATCAACGCGGTCTTCGGCGGCCTCGGCAGTGCGATCGCGCCGGTGTTTGTCGGCATCATGGTGGATCACGTGTCGTGGCGCGCAGCATTTGTGATTCCAGGGGTGCTCGCTTTCGCAACCGGGCTTGGCCTGCTGTTTGCCTGGTGGCGCGGATGGGTAGCGGACCTGCGCGCGGACCGCGCGCCGACCCCACCGCCTGATCCCTCGACCTATCGACGGGTGTTCTTTGTCTTGATCGTCACCATGGCCTGCAATGGACTGGTTTACACCGGCATGCTACACACCATACCCAAAGTTTTCGAATTGGGTCTCGGTGATGCACTGTCGTCAACCACCAATTTCTTCGTCATGCTGGGAATCGAGACAGGAAACTACACAGACCTCGGGCTCTTGGTCGGTGGTGTCATCGGTCTGTCATCTTTGTGCAGTATTTTCGGAGGCTGGCTGGCCGATCGTTACTCAGCCAAACGCATCTATCTAATCTTCTGGACACTCACAATTCCCCCGCTCTTTTTCGTCACGTCTACCAGCGGTATGACCCTGCTCGCCGTGGTGCTGCTTGCGATGTCGTTTAACGTGACTTTCGTCGCCGCGGAAAACATCCTGGTTGCACGTTACACACCCTTCAAGTGGCGATCACTCGCCTACGGTGCCCGCTTCGTACTGGCATTAGGCGTCGGCGGGCTCACTGTACGCCTTGCGGGTGATCTATATGACCAAGATGGCAATTTCACCGTGATCTATCTGCTACTCGCAGGCGGTGCACTCCTTGCATCACTAGGCGCTCTGTTACTGCCACGCACACCAACCCATGCCAGTCCAGTCATACCCTAAACCAATGCTCAACTGTTGATCATGCCCCCATCGATGTTGCACACTTGCCCGGTGGTGTCACTGGCCCCTTCCAGCAATAGAAACTCAATGACTGTCGCCACTGCCGTGCCCATGCCACCCCCCACACCGGTCACCAGTACCTGTTTGCCTGACCAAGTAGTCATACGGTTCGGCGCCTACACCACCGGTGAAGTACCACCATCGATGTTGATCGCGGTCCCAGTGACATAACTCGCCTTGGGCGATGCCAGGAAACAGATCACATCGCCTGCCTCGCTGGCCTCGCCAACCCTACCCAAGGGCACACTCTTGGCCAGGACCTGCCAGTGATCGTCAAGGGAATACGAGGCATCATTCTCATGAACGACTGCCCACTTACTCCGGTGCTGTCCACTCTTGATCAGACCAATACAAATCGTGTTCACTCGAATGTTGAATTCGGCGAGTTCCTTCGACCAGGTCTTGGTCAGAGAGATACCGGCCGCGCGGGACATCGCCGTTGGCTGAGTTCCCGCGGCAGGTGCCTTACCCCCCGGGGTCGTCGTATTGATAATGACAGCGGATTCCGATCGCTTAAGATGCTCGAGTGCGTGTCGTGCACAATAAATCGCGCCGTATACCTTGAGTTGGATATCTCCCATCATCTGTTCATTGCTCAAATCCTGCAAACGCGCGACCGATGACGTACCGGCATTATTCACCAAGATATCAACTCCGCCCCATTTCGACACAACCTCGTTGATCAATGCCTCGACTTGTGCCTCGTCAGTGACATCGGTGGGAATTCCGATCGCTTCGTTGCCTGTTTCATCGATGATTTCTTTCACCGCGTTGGCGAGTGTGACCTCGGTGCGCGCTGCGATCGCGACTCGTGCACCCTCGCGCGATAGCGACAGCGCCGCTGCCTTACCAATGCCGTCGCTGCCTCCGGTAATGATCGCGACCTTGCGCTTCAGTTTCAGATCCATCGTCTCTCTCCGTGCTCTTTGTTTGAACAGTCTACCCGGACGGACAATGGTTACCAATTGGTCATCCATTTGGTGCATAGTGCGCGGCACACAACTCACCCCCATTACCCTGTGAACCATCCTCGGCCGACGCTAACCAACCTTCACTCTCATACCTATCGTTGTAAACACGCCAGCGGCGATGCTGTCGACTACGTGCGAGCAGCCCATGCGGGCGGTGCGGCGGTTTACGGCATCTCCGATCACGCACCCATGCCTGATGGTCGACACAGTGACGTTCGTATGGATATGGACGAACTTGACGGCTATGAACAGGCAGTCCGTGATGCACAGACTGCGTTTCCGGAGATAACCGTGTTGCTGGCCCTTGAATGTGAGGATTTTCCAGAAAACCGAGCTTTCTACCGCGAGGAGATCCTAGGTCGACGGGAATTTGACTACCTGGTGGGTGCCGCACACTACACTCCATTCGAAGGTGCGTGGCACAACTCGTATATCGGCATGAACAACGGCCGCTTTCTTCGCGCCTACAGTGACCACCTGTGCGCGATGATGGAAACTGGCTTGTATGCTTTTATCGCTCACCCCGATATCTTTGGTTGCTCGGTCACGCAGTGGAACCAGAATCTGACCGAGTGCTCCCGCGATATCCTAGCAGCGGCAGCCATGACGGGAGTGCCACTGGAAATCAATGCCGGAGGCTTTCGCAAATCCCAACACCAGACAGCGCAAGGGTCACGCCCGCAATACCCGTGGTCCCCTTTCTGGGAACTGGCCAGCGATTATCGCGTAACGGTAGTGTGTAATTCCGATGCCCACCACCCCGACGATGCGCTGGCTAACCTCGATCAGGCATATGATCTGGCTGCGTTCCACGGGCTGACCCTGGCCGAAGCCGGTGACCTGGGACTGGATTCGATTATGCTGGTGTAGATCAGTTGATCAGCGCAACGCCCACCAATCCTGCCCTTCGATCAGTTCGGGCCGTAATCGGCTGATATCGGCTCGAATCTCTGCCCGAGCACCGCGAGTACCGACCGACACCAACAAGCGATCAAAATCAAGGTGTTGGAGAGCCGCTGGAGACATCACAGGGACCTGTGCCCGCACGGTCGATTGACTGATATCAATAACCGCTGGCAGTGTGTGGCCCTGTTGCTGTAGCCAGCGTAACCAGGGCCTCCCCCCCCGGCGACCTGCCCACAACACCACCCGTGTCGGGTGTGGCAACACGCGGACCTCAAGGAAATGGCGCCGGCAACGATCAAAGGCAACTTGCCGGTAACGCGCATCAGTCCGTGTCAAACGCCCACAGTGGTCTCGAAGTTCCACCACCATCTCTTTAGCGTTACCGATACGATAACCTGCGAGCACCAGCCGCAGCCACAGATCATAGTCTTCCGGTATGTCGCCTGTGCGATACCCGCCAATGGCCGCCACTGCCGATGCGCGAAAGGTAACAGCAGGATGCAGCATTGGGCTTTCTACTAACAGCTCCCGGTGTGGGTCCTCCAGACCGTTGACCCATGCCACATACTGGGCCATACCCTCAGGAATCTTTCCTTCATCAACAAAAAGACGGGCCTTACCGCCCACCGCGGCCAATGTCCGGTCTCGCTCCAAGGCCGTCAGTTGGCAAGCCAATCGCCCCGGGAGGGCTCTATCATCCGAATCGAGGCGCGCGATATACGTCCCCGAACAAGCCGCACGCCCCGCCTCCAGTGCGGCTACCAGACCAGCCCGGGATTGATGCATCACCCGCAGGCGAGCGTGTGGTTTGAGATGTGCCACGGCATCATCGGTACTGCCGTCATCAACGACCACGACCTCATCGGAGGGACCACACTCCGCACAGGCAGAAGCGACCGCCTCGGACAACCAGGCACCACCGTCGCGAACAGGTATCAACCAGGAACAACGCATTGCGTCTTTATTCGATCGTTACAGGTTATACGTGAGGCGGTGGTGATCCCTAGGCAGCAACACTTGCAGTATCACTCCCCTCCCGGGCGGCTCTAGCACTGTGCTGATAATGGGCGTCAAGCACATGTGCCACACAGGCTGTCAGCCGCTTGGCGCAGGGGATATGGAGAAACTCATTCGGGCCATGCGCGTTGGACGCCGGACCCAATACCCCCGTCACCATGAACTGTGCCTGTGGAAACTTCTCTCCTAGCATGCCCATAAAAGGAATCGTTCCGCCCTCGCCCATCCACACAGCGCCTTTCCCAAAATGGGTTTTAGACGCCGCCTCACACGCCGCCTCCAGCCAACCCGCTAGCGGTGGGGCGTTCCAGCCCGCAGCACCTTTCTCTGCAACAAAACGCACGTCCGCGCCAGATGGCGAATCGCGCTCAAGCGCTAACTTCAGAGCGTTGGTCGCGACCTCAGCATCCACCATCGGTGGAATCCGCAGCGACAACTTGATCGTTGTCATCGGCCGAAGCACGTTACCCGCATTCTGCAAAGTGGGCAGGCCTTCCATACCTATCACAGACAACGCCGGGCGCCAGCTGCGATTAAGCACCGCCTCGGTCCCCGTTGCGGCGGGGCGCATATCACCACACCAAGGAAACTTGTCATGCACTGCATCGCCTAACACTTGGGCGACGACCTCCGCCTGTCTTAGGCGCTGTGACGGTATTTCTACTTGCAGCGCATCTACCAAAACCGACCCGGTCGTTGAATCGTCGATGCGGTCGAGCAACTGTCGAAGAATACGAAAAGATGACGGCACAATGCCCGAGGCGTCTCCAGAGTGAACACCCTCATCGAGCACTCGAACTTCAAGATTGCCGGCCACAATTCCACGCAGGGAAGTGGTACACCATAGCTGATCGTAATTGCCGCAGCCTGAATCGAGGCAAACCACAAGACTGGGTGTGCCAATGCGGTCCTGTAAATAATCAATGTAATGCGGCAGGTCAAAACTTCCAGATTCCTCGCAGGCTTCGATGATGACAACGCAACGCACATGTTGGCCACCCGCTGCGCGGACCGCACGAATTGCCGTGAGCGACGCAAAAGCCGAATAGCCATCATCTGCGCCGCCACGGCCATAAAGGCGATCACCATCAAGAACCGGGATCCACGGACCCAAGCCCTCGTGCCAACCGACCATCTCTGGCTGCTTATCGAGATGACCATAAAGAACAACGCAGTCCTCACCAACGCCCGGAACGTCGATATAAATCAGTGGTGTGCGGCCTTCCAATTGAATCACTTCCAACGCCATGTCATCGAGCGCATTCGCACGACACCAGTTGGCAATGAGGGCGACTGCATCGTCCATATGTCCATTCGCTTTCCAGCCGGGATCAAAAGCCGGTGACTTATTTGGAATGCGGATGTAGTCAATAAGTGATGGCGTAATAGAATTATCCCAAGTGCTTTCGATCAGCGCGGTTGCAACGGCGTTATCCATGATGACTCGATCCGTAGTGGGTGTCCCTTTGTCGCTGTGAAGAACGCGCGAGCAACAATGTGACTAGCGGGCAAATAATAACAGGACAACAATACCTATCGCGATTAAAACCATTCCCAACATTTCGACTCTAGCGGGCCGCTCTTTAAACACCACGATGGCGACAAAGAGCGCGAAAACAAATTCAATCTGCGCTAATGCTTTGACAAAAGACACACGCTGAATCGTCATCGCTGTAAACCAGCCAATCGAGCCGATGGCACTGGTCACACCCACAAATAGGCTTGGCCGCCACACACCGAGTAATTTTCCAAACTCCCGCCGCTCAAAAAACCCAATGAACAGACCGAGCACCAACGTCTGCAACCCAATGACCACGATGAACGTTACCGCAGCCGTATAAACAAAGTTATCGTCAGCAAAAGACAGACTTGCCTGACGGATGAAAAATGACGCGAGGGCGAAACCAAAACCGGCCAGGAGACCCACGCCAGCCGAGGCATTGAATATCGAGCCTAACAGCGATGTACGCCGAACTGTTGATCGAACCACACTGATTAGCACTACACCGGTGACCGATATGACAATTGCCAGCCAGCCCCACAGATCGATGGATTCAGAGAACACTACGCTTCCCAGCACGGCAGCGATAATCGCTTCTGTGCGCACGAAGGTAGAGCCAATGGCGAAATTTCGAAGACGGAAAAGCCGAATCAAAAACACGGTGCCGGCAATCTGCATCAGGGCGGCCACTAATGCGGGCACTAGAAATTTACCCGTGAGTGGCGGAAACGGCAGATCAAACCCCGCCAAAACAATGACCAGATAAATTAACGCAATCGGCAATCCAAATCCGAAACGGACCCACGCCGCCAGCCACGGCGACACCTGGGTGCTCAGGTGTTTTTGGCCAGCGTTACGGGCCGTCTGCAGCGCCGCGGAAACAAGCACGATAGGAATCCAGAGATCTTCCACGCTCTCGTGCAAGGCGCGCTAAACGCCGATATCCCTCAATTTCGCTTAATCGGTTTGTATTGCAGACGCTGCGGCTGATCCGCGTCAGATCCGATGCGCCGCCGACGGTTGGCCTCGTATTCTTCGAAATTTCCGGAAAACCAAACGACCTCACTGTCACCTTCAAAGGCCAAGATGTGCGTCGCGATCCGATCCAGGAACCAACGATCGTGAGAAATGACTACTGCACAACCAGGAAAACTGACCAGGGCCTGCTCCAATGCACGCAGCGTCTCTACATCGAGATCGTTCGTCGGCTCATCCAACAACAACAGGTTGCCACCCTGCCTCAACACCTTGGCAAGGTGAACTCGGTTTCGTTCTCCACCCGACAGATCCCCGATCCGCTTCTGTTGATCAGAACCTTTGAAATTGAACCGGCCTACGTAGACCCTCGAGGGTGTCTGGTATTGACCAACCTGAATCACATCCAACCCATCGGATATTTCCTCCCACACAGTGCGGCTGTCATCGAGTGCATCACGACTCTGGTCAACATACGCGATCTTGACCGTTTCTCCGACTTCGATGTTTCCCCCATCGATTGTCTCACTACCAACCAGCATTCGAAACAACGTCGTTTTACCCGCGCCGTTTGGGCCAATAATTCCGACGATACCGCCAGGGGGCAGACTGAAGGAAAGCTCATCGATCAACAATCGGGCATCAAAACCCTTGGTCAATCCGTTGACCTCGATCACTTTGTCACCCAAGCGTGGGCCGGGCGGTATATAGATCTCGTTCGTTTCGTTGCGCACTTGGAAATCTGTATCAACCAATTCACTAAATCGCTGAAGCCGTGCCTTACTCTTCGCCTGCCTGGCCCGCGGGTTGGCTCGGACCCATTCCAATTCGACCGCAATGGATTTGCGCCGGGCCGACTGCGTCTTCTCTTCAATTTCGAGTCGCTTATCCTTTTGTTCGAGCCACGAGGAATAATTCCCCTCCCACGGAATACCATACCCACGATCCAATTCGAGTATCCAACCTGCGACATTGTCCAGAAAATAACGATCATGGGTGACCGCAACAACAGTGCCGGCATACTGTTCAAGGTAACGTTCAAGCCATGCGACAGACTCCGCGTCCAGATGGTTGGTTGGCTCATCCAACAGCAACATTTCAGGCTCAGCCAACAACAGTTGACACAACGCCACGCGACGGCGTTCACCGCCGGAAAGGTGTTGAACCGACGCCTCCCATGAAGGCAGGCGCAAGGCATCGGCTGCGATATCGAGTTTTCTATCTAATTCCCACGCCCCAAGCGCATCGATACGGGTCTGCAGGTCTCCTTGTTCCTCGATGAGAGCATTCATTTCTTCGTCATTCAATTCATCTCCAAATCGAAGACTCACCTCGTTAAATCGATCCAGCAGTGCTTTTGCTTCGCTAACGCCCTGCTCTACGTTGCCGCGCACATCAAGCGTGTCATCAAGCTGCGGCTCCTGAGGCAGATAACCAATTTTGAGATTTTTCTGGGGAATGGCTTCACCATCGATCTCCGAATCGATACCCGCCATGATCCTAAGCAGGGTTGATTTTCCTGAACCATTCAAGCCCAAAACACCAATTTTAGCGCCTGGAAAAAAACTAAGAGAGATATCGCGGAGGATTTTCTTACCCGGTGGAACGGTTTTACCCACTCCGATCATGCTATAGACATATTGGGCCATGGTGCGGTTTTAACCTTTACTGAAGAATGCATCGAGCTCGACAACTGATCGAGTGCAAGGCGTGATGAAAGTCTATGGTAAACCAGTTGGGCTGGTTAACTCTTGATCATTAACGACTCGCAGTGACCTCCGCACGAGTTACCAAGGCGGTGGCAACAAAAATAACGATGCCGCCGACCCACGTCCATAGGGTCGGCACTTCGGCAAACACGACGAAGGCAAACAAACCCGCAATCGGCAAGCGAATAAATTCAAGTGGCTGTAGCTGGGTGACTTCGGCCATGCGCACCGCTCTCGTCCAGAAAATATGACCCAACGTGGCAACCCCTGCAAGACACCACAGCCACACCCAGGTCATCAACGTCGGCCATTGCCAAACAAACAAGGCCGGAATCAGCGCCAACGGCGCTTGCATCAGCACCATGTAAGCGACGATCGCTGCCGGTCGTTCAGTCCCGGTCAAGCGCTTCACAATGAGCGTCGTGCCGGCAATAAAACTGGCATGAACCAACGCCAGTGCCGATCCCATCGAGATCGCACTAAATCCGGGTTGAAGCACCACCATCACGCCAACAAACCCCACCGCTATAGCAACGACGCGACGACCCTGCACCCTTTCGCTCAAGAAAAACCAAGCCCCCAATGTGGTCCACAACGGTGCCGTGAAGCCCAGCGCGGTGAATTCTGCCAGGGGAATCATTGTAATAGCAGTAAACCCAGCGGCCATCCCAATGAGATTGATCAGTGCTCGAAACGAATAAAGACCAAGGCGACGGGTATACATCACACCGATTCCCTGGCGCAGTATCCACGGTGCCATCAAAAGCAACGCGAGAAAATTGCGGAAAAAAACGATTTCTAAAGCGTGCAATTCCTCTGCTGCCAGGCGAATAAAGATACCCATCGATGTAAAAAACAACATAGCGAGCGCCATGAAAACAGTTGCCTGTAAGGACCGCGGCAAGGCTTTCAACGTATAAGGCAATGGCAATTAAATTTATCCAGCGTGTATGTACCGCGCAATCAACATGAACTAACGGCCGATGGCTCCAGCCTACGCCACCTATCCTTACAAGCCCGATTCAGTCCGGTGAACTCGTCATCGATTCAGCCACGGTATTCTCTATAGCGAAGACCACCAGGTGATCAACATTCAGTCGTACTCGAACATGATCACCCACGGCGAAATTGTCGTGGCTGGAAAATAGCGACAACAAGGTGGTACCGCTTGGCAAGGTTAACGTATACATGATATCTGCGCCCTTGAATGCTTTTCTCGATACGCGGGCGCTGATCGGCCCATCGGGGTCTGGCAAAACATCGTCTGGACGGATTAGAACATCGACTACCGCAGACGTCAGTGCGGGGCGATCGAGTGTCCCTTCGATATCGCCGAGTTCGGTATTAACGGTACGGTCACCTGTTCTTGTACCACGCACAAACACACCGTTCCCAATAAAGTCAGCCACAAACCGTGATGTAGGTTCATGATAAACATTGTAAGGCGTATCCCACTGCAGGATGTTACCTCGGGACATAATGCCAACTTCATCGCCCAGGACAAACGCGTCGTATTGGTCATGGGTCACCATCACGGCGGTTATCCCGTGTTCTTTCAGTAAATCGTGCACCTCAACGCCAAGACGTTCGCGAAGATCAAGATCAAGGTTCGAGAAAGGTTCGTCCATCAATAAAAGTCGTGGGCGCG
>Ga0187827_10005074_pt1 | contig 15751 bp, 15 predicted proteins | sample ETNtaG_39_FD_167969 | JGI IMG/M metagenome (GOLD analysis project Ga0187827, IMG submission 167969) | Marine microbial and viral communities from oxygen minimum zone, Eastern Pacific Ocean - ETNP2014_SV_150_PacBio MetaG (Illumina Assembly) | ecosystem: Environmental > Aquatic > Marine > Hypoxic...
CCTTCTTGTAGAGCTCATAAGGAATACTAATAAGGAAATCCGTTTCGTTGACCATTTATCACACCTGAGTCAGAACCGTTCATGGACGCCACTATAAAACTGTTTATACCCAATGAGAAGCATTTTGCTTTGTGGATTGTCCATAAATTTAATTTCACATTTATATTAATAGTGCATATACACTCACCAACTGGAGAAAAAAGACGAACGCCCTACCAGAATCGGAGAACACATCCTTAAACTAAACTTCGTAGAGCACGCGTCAGAAATTTTTAAGGATATCATTAAAAAAACATATCCCTCTCAGCTTCCCCCCCATTAAAGATCGAGAAGGACACGTGAGACACAGTCTAACACCTGAAGGAACTAGAAAAGATCTTCACTACAAGCATCCTATAAATTCAGTAACTTTCCGGTACCAAACAAACCCTGGAATAAACTAGAAAACACCTCAAAACCCCTAATTACCCCTCAAACAAAACAAAAACCCATTTCCCCCTAAAGGACAGGGTATTGACGCACTCAATTATGACCTATCGATTGGTCATCTTTCTCAAAGGGAACATTTAGCTGAACCCATGCCCATCACTCCAAACAAGGATACAATAGATGGTCCACACCACAGAAGCCCAGATGAAAGCACTTTTCGATACCATCTACCCGAACAGAGGCAGAGACCTCCTCATCTGCAGCGCCCCGGGAAGGGTTAATCTCATTGGGGAGCACACGGACTACAACGAAGGCTATGTTCTCCCTGTACCCTTAGACCTTAGAGTCTACGCAGCAGGGAGACCGAATTGGAGTAACTTTATCAACATTTACGCTGCAGACTATCACCAGAAGACATCCTACTCCTTGGACGATATCCAGTACGACCAACTGCACCCCTGGACAAACTACCTCAAAGGGACCACTCAGGCACTACTGGACCAAGGCCAACACCTCTCCGGATGCGATATACTCCTCAAAGGAGACCTCCCACAAGAAGCGGGGCTTAGCTCATCCGCCGCCGTCGAGATATCCACCGCTAGACTCCTCAAAGACCTCAACGGGCTCCATATTACCCCCCTTGAGATCGCATATATAGGCAAGAAGGCCGAAAACGAATTTGTCGGAGTCCAATGCGGCGTCATGGATCAATTCGTTGCCTCCTTGGGACGAGAGAACCATGCCCTCTTCTTAGACTGTAGGACTAACTACTATGAGAACATCCCTCTTTCCCTAGACCACTCCCTCGTGATTGTGAACACCATGATCAAACGAAAACTCGCTACCTCGGTTTACAATGAGAGGAGGAAGCAATGCCGGGAAGGCGTGAGACTGGTCAGACAGAGTATCCCGGAAATCAAGGCCCTCAGGGACTTATCTATCAACCAACTCCACGAGTTAGACGGACTCCCCGAACCAATCTGGAGCCGATGTTATCATGTCGTTACCGAGAACCAGAGAGTCCTCCAATCCACCAGAGCCCTCCAAAGGGGGGACTTGAAGCATCTCGGAACCCTTATGAACGCATCCCACGAAAGCCTGAGAGACCACTACCAGGTAAGCAGCCCTGAACTCGACACTCTCGTCGAGGCCGCCCGAAATACCCCCGGTATAAAAGGAGCCCGCATGACAGGCGCTGGATTCGGAGGATGTACGGTCAACCTCGTCGATAAAAAGGAAATCTCCTGTTTTATAAAAATCATCGTTAAACACTACCAAAATGCCACAGGCATCCAAGCAGACACCTACATCGTTTAACCCCTTCAATAATCCACCCTAAAAAGTAAAAACAGGCCCAGCTAGTAGCGTTATCCCCATGAACAAATCAGAGACCACTTACCTAATTCATAGGGCGAGATGCCCGGTCGCCGTTCCGATCCTAGATATATCAGATTAGCTTATGTGAATAATACTGTTGAAGATAAAGATCCTTCTCCAAGCGTTATTTCATTGTATTCTTATTCTGCCTATAATGTCCGCAAATAATTGTGTAAATATTTTATATTCCATTTTATCATTAATATGTCTCAAATATTTGTAATGATCTTAATTTCTCTTATTAATTTCATAATTGTTAAATAATCCAGCGGATAAATTATCCTTTGCCAGTCGTCACGGAGGATTTATATGACTATCGTCATTTGTCTCGTTGGGACGCATTTCCGTCGTCCCTTTAATGGTATACGATTTTGGAGTAAACGGCAGGGGATAACGCGACTATATCTACTTTTCAGCAATACTCAATCTGAGGATCAGACTGCCATTTTTTCTTACATGTCTCGGAGCAACGCTGAGAGCCTAAAAGAGAGGCTCGAAATCATGGATCCCATAATGGTGGGGTACGACCCCATGGATCATAGAGACGCGTTCCGAACTCTTTACGGTATTTTTTCTCAGGCTAGATCCGATGGAGAAGAGGTACTTATAGACATCACCTCTACAACCAACCTCACACAGGGTGTCGCTTTAACTATTACTTTGATGTTCCGAAATGCCCGTGTATATACCGTTCCGTCTAAACAGCCAGCTTGGTATATTAACGGTCGTATTGGAGACGACCGATTCGAGAATTGGTTTAAAACCGCCCGGAATCAGCCCAGCATGGATCCAATGGAGATCAGTCTACCCGGTTACCGGCTTGAGCCAAATACAAAACATGAGGAGAAAGAGTGGGAGGTTGAGAAGAAAATCCTGAAGCTACTTTACAGCCATGGTGGTGAGGCAAGATCAATCAGTAACATCATCAGGTGGTCGGGATATAAAGCCGCGAGTTCGACTCTGCGGAACAGGTATAGTCGGATTATAAACCGGTTGGAAATGAGGGGCTTGGTGGATGCTGATAAGGGATCCAAGATGAAAGTCATTAGTCTAACGGAGTTTGGGGATATCTTTGCCGAGGCTCTTTCGGACGTTGTCAATGAATGATTCTTCGCTTTTTCCCTAATAGATTTAGGTATGAACGTTTAGGTATCCTTCATTTTTCTTTTTTTTATGACGAACATCATGGACATACAATATTTTGTATAATATCTGATTATCAGCCTCTTTGAGTCTTTTTCAATGCTCTTGATCTCTTTTTGTTTTCATTGCGTGATGTGTTTTATGGGGTGCCTCTTTACTCCGCAGCATGATTTATACTAGCGTGTTCCTCTTTGGATGTGGATTCGTAATGGGTGTCGTTCCTACTTGGAAGTTGGAGAGATCGGTTGTCGTTAGGGCTGAGGAGGCTACTGATCCCTCTCTAGGAACTAATCCAATGGGGCGGCCCTTGGAGGAGTATGTCAAGTATGGGATTATCGTGATAGATAAGCAGTCTGGACCTACAAGCCACGAGATCGTGGCTTGGGTGAAGCGGCTGCTGGAGTTGGATAGGGCGGGGCATGGTGGGACCTTGGATCCTAAAGTGACGGGTGTTCTGCCGATTGGTCTCCAAGAGTCGACGAAGGTGGTTCAGGCGCTTCTGGAGTCTGGGAAGGAGTATGTGTGCATGATGCGGACTCATACTGATGTCAGTGAGTCAAGGGTCATGGGTGCTCTCGGGCAGTTCGTGGGCGAGGTTTTTCAGAGACCTCCTGTGAGGTCATCGGTGAGGCGTAGGCTCCGGACCCGGATGGTTTATGGGATTGATTATCATGAGGGGAGCGGAAGGAACTGGCTTTTCCGGGTTGCTTGCCAAAGCGGGACATATATTCGAAAATTATGTTATGATGTTGGGGAGATCCTGGGGTGTGGTGCTCACATGCAGGAGTTGCGACGTACTAGGAGCGGACCTTTCACTGAGGAGGATCTTATGTCGATGTATGATCTATCAGAGGCTCTAGACCTCTTGAGGGAGGGGGATGATGGGGCCATGTTGAGGCAGGTGATCCGTCCCCTTGAGGATGCATTAGGATTGTTACCTAAGATCTGGGTGAGGGACTCTGCTGTGGAGGCTCTTTGTAATGGCGCCGCTTTGGCTATGCCCGGGGTGCTCCGTTTAAGCTCAGGAATTGAGCCGGGTTCAATGGTGGCCGTGATGACGCAAAAAGACGAAGCTGTAGCTCTCATGGTAGCCGAAGTGACGACGGAGAATATTACTGGCTCAGAAAAGGGGATCACTGCTAGGCCTCTCAGGGTGATCATGCGGAGGGGCGTTTATCCCCGCATGTGGTAATTAGGTTTAACTCGCTACGTTGGTTCATATTCCAGCCTGGAAGAGTTTCTTTTTTCCTTACACGTCCTGAATCTCTCTTTTCCGGTGGTGTGTTTATAGGTTTGGGTGCGTATTTGTTTGTGTGCCCTGGGGGTGGTGGTAATAGGAGAACACTATTTCTCTGAGAATCCGGTCTCACCTGAGAGACGGGGGCTGGTGAGAGGGAGGCTCCGGGGGATGGACTTGGAGTTTGTGACCTCATCTGGGACATTCTCCGTCCGCAAGATAGATCGCGGCACCCGTTTGCTTGTAGAGTCAATGATTTTGCCTGATGAGGGGCGGGTCCTAGATATGGGCTGCGGATATGGAGTTGTGGGAGTGGTAGCGAAAAGATTGGCTCCCGCTCTGGAGGTTTGGATGGCCGATATTAATGAGCGAGCGACCTCCTTGGCACGGCTTAATCTTGAGAGGAATGGGGTGGAGGGCATGGTGGTACAGGGTGATCTCTACGTACCGTTGGAGGGCATGCGTTTTAGTGCGGTGCTCTCAAATCCCCCGTTCTCCGCAGGGTTGAGGCAGGTGGTGAGACCCTTGGTGAAGGGGGCTGCAAATCACCTAAAGTTGGGGGGGAATCTGCAGGTGGTCGTTCAATCTCAGAAGGGCGGCCGGACTTTGGCATCAATGATGGAGGAAACCTTCGGAGGAGTTGAGGTGTTGGCCAGAGGCGGGGGTTATAGGGTGCTGATGTCAGTGAGGGACTAGGGTTTACCGGGTTTAATGCCTCTCTTGGAATAGTCAGCACTTCTGCGGTATAGGATAGCTGTGTTGCCGATTTCGTGGATTATATTGCTCCTTGTCTCCGCTGCGATCTTGGCTGTTATAATCTTCCTCTGGGCTTTGTGTTCCAGATATTTAATCTTGATGAGCTCGTGGTCTTTAAGGACCTTATCGATATTGGAAATTGTGGCCTCAGTGATGTCGTTTCTTCCAATTTGGACTCTGGGTTTGAGGCTGTGGGCTTGTTTCTTAAGGCTGCGTATCTGTCTGGGGGTGAGGGGGTACATGCCGAGTTCCGTATTCCCCGTTTCTTAAATTGGTTTCCATTTAGGGTTGTGAATGAGGCCGGGGAGAGGGAGTCCATTGTGACCTTTACTATATTAAACAAGGATTTTCCAGAAATCTGCGGTCTTGAGCATGACATGTCTAAAGGTATCCTTCTAGAGTATCTAAGTTGTGCTAGGATCTTGTATTTAGTTTGGATCGTTTGACGGTTGTTGGCATTTATCTTGTGCTGGGGGTTGGATTGTTTGTCTGTTATGATTTGCAGCATACGATAGTGTTTTTTTTTACTGTCCAAACATTTCAACTAGGATCGAATGGGGTGAGCGTTGTTTTCAGTTCTTTCCGTTGGCTGTCATGGTTTTCTTTTGGATTATAGACCCCTCGGTATATAGATCTGTGAATCACTGGTTGGGCCCATTAGCCCTGTTTTGTTTCAGAATTGGTTGGAGGCTTTTTCAAAGGGGGACGAGGTAATATTTTCTTTTGGTTGACACATATCTCCTAGCGCTTAGGGATAAAGACTTTTGTTGTATTACCGGGCGCATGTGGCACATTTACCCGCGCATGAGGAGCCAGCAACCATACGGTTAGTGTCGGAAAGGTTCCTCCAGCAGTTTTGACATACCATGATCCACCCGAGCTCTTTGTGGCTAGCGCCTAGGGTGCTGATGCCTTCGCCGCCACTCCCGCAAAGTGTACATATGCCCATACCTTTTAGGTAATGTGTTGGATGATTAATAAATCCTCTCTGGACAATCTGCTCGTGTTCCTGAATTCGGGGGTTCTGTGGGAGAGGATAAATCGGGTGTATTTATATCGAGACGTGGGTTGTATGGTTTCTGGAGCCCGGTCGTCTAGTGGACAAGGATAGAGGGCTTTGGACCCTCCGACGCGAGTTCGAATCTCGCCCGGGCTACCACTATTTTTTTTATCGCGCGTGATACGTTCCGTCAAGAAACTCCTTTATGGGGATGTGCGCGTAGTAAATATTAAATAAACTTGATTTAAACGTTGAAATAAGGGATTATAATGGAAGTTGATAAAACTAAAATTCAAGCAGTATGGGATAAAGGCAAACCTGTTGATGGGTATGATCCTCATAGATGGCGGAAAGATAAATGCGGAGCTTGGTTGTTTAAAATCCGTTATGGAGACAGAGATTCTGAATGGGGTTGGGTAATTCATAGTATTGACTCTAATAATGGTGATAAATTGTCAAACTTAATACCCCTCCATACGAAAAACAGTGTTGTCACAGGTGATGGTCCTCTCCAATGTCCAGTTAAAGCGTCTGAACCCGTCTATTCAGATCACCGGGTTTTGGTCAGTGGCGGTCGTAACACAGGAGTTTAAATCCTTCGGTAGCCAGGAAAAGGAGCGGAGTGAGGATAGGGTGGCGCATGCATTCGCGCGCGCGACTTTTGGACTCTCCCTAAAAACAATAATGTGTGGCTAAATCAGACGAGAGATGTCACATGGTCAAGCGGGTATATACTTTTAGGGAAGGCACCAAGGAGATGAAGGACCTCCTTGGTGGGAAGGGGGCAAACCTCTCAGAAATGACAAACCTAGGCCTCAAAGTCCCCCCTGGCTTCATTATTACTACGAACACATGCAACGATTTCCTCGAGGCAAAGGGGAAGTTTCCGGAGGGACTCTGGATGGAGACCCTCGAGCACGTGCTTCATCTACAGGAGAATACTGGAAAGCGCCTCAATGACTCTGAGAACCCTTTACTGGTCTCGGTGAGGAGCGGTGCCCCCATCTCAATGCCAGGGATGATGGATACTATCCTAAATTTAGGCCTCAACGACGGTGTTGCAAAAACCCTCGTCGAGCTTACTGGAGACGAGTGGTTCGTTTATGACTCCTACCGGAGGCTCATAACTATGTTCGGGAATGTTGTGATGAGAGCTGAGAGGGGAAATTTCGACGCAGTCCATGAACTCGAGAAAGAAAAAGAGGGCGTCAAGAATGACACCGACATAAGCATTAGGGGGCTTAAGCGCACAGTTGAGGGGATGAAGAAGGTCTACCAGAAAGTTGTAGGAAGTCCCTTCCCCACCGATCCTTATGAGCAGCTCAAGCTGGCCATTGCTGCAGTTTTCAACTCTTGGAACACTCCCAGGGCCATTACCTATCGCAAGGCGGAGGGCATCCCTGATGAGATAGGCACGGCCTGCAATGTGCAGACTATGGTCTTTGGGAATATGGGATGGGACTCGGGAAGCGGCGTCCTGTTCACCAGGGACCCCGGGAACGGAGAGAATGACCTGTTTGGGGAGTTCATCTTCAACGCCCAGGGAGAGGATGTCGTGGCTGGCATAAGAACCCCTATCAAGCTTGTTGATCTCAAACAAGAACATCCGCAGCACTATGAGGCTCTCAAAAACATCGCTGAGAAGCTGGAAGACCACTTCACTGACATGCAGGACGTGGAGTTCACAATTGAGAAGGGGGTCCTATACATCCTCCAGACCCGGACGGGTAAAAGGACGGCCCGGGCCCATATTAAAATCGCCGTGGACATGGCGAACGAAGGGATAATCGACAAGGAGACCGCGATTATGAGGATAACCCCCGATAACATAGACCAGATCCTTCATCCTCAGTTTGCTCCCTCCTCAAAGGAGGAGGCGAGGCAGAGGGGGGACCTTCTCACAGTGGGGCTCAGCGCATCCCCAGGGGCCGCAAGCGGGATGATCATATTCGATGCGGACAGGGCCGAAGAGAGTGGGAAGCAGGGAAATGCAGTCATCATGGTCCGTCCCGAGACAACACCCGACGACGTCAATGGGATGATCGTCTCCCAAGGATTTCTCACCCAGCACGGCGGGGGCACAAGCCATGCGGCGGTAGTCGCTAGGGGATGGGGAAAACCCTGCGTCGCGGGGGCCGAGGAAATCCGAATTAACACACACAACCGCCTTTTCACCGTGAAGGATAGGATATTCAAAGAGGGGGACATTATCAGCATCGACGGCGCCACGGGAGAAGTCTTTGCGGGGATCATTGAGACCATGATACCCCAATTTGAGGAGGAGGTAGAGCTCAGCTTGGCCTTGAAGTGGGCCGACGAAATCAGGAGACTCGGGGTCCAGGCTAACGCGGACACCCCAGAGGACGCAAGACGGGCTCGCCTATTCGGAGCTACTGGCATTGGCCTCGCGAGGACGGAGCACATGTTCTTCGACAAGGAGGGAGAGAAAGTTAGCCGGAGGGAGAACATCGTCAAGATGATTCTCCAATCTGATACCGCAGCTCCCATCCTCAGGAAGATCATTGACCTCGAGAACAGGCTGGAGGTCGACCCATGCAACAAGAATCTAGAGGCAGAGATCAAGGCGTACAAAGTCGACGCCGATGCTAACCCGGCTGTGCAGGAGTATCGGGCATCCCTAGAGACATTGCTTCCTTTTCAGAGGAAGGACTTTGAGGGGATCTTTGAGGAGATGGACGGTTACCCCGTCATCATCCGCCTCATTGACCCCCCAATGCATGAATTCTTGCCCCCTAGGGAGTCACTCATCGAAAAGGTCACCACACTCAGGTGCACCGGTGAGAACCCAGAGGAGCTCGCGGAGAGGGAGGCGATGCTCATGAAAGTGGAGAGTATGTGGGAGACCAACCCCATGCTGGGTCTCAGGGGGTGCCGCGCCGGGCTCATGTACCCCGGCCTCACAGAGATGCAGACCAGGGCCTTGTTCGAGGCCGCATGCAACAAGGCAAAGGAGGGATTCGACGTCCATCCCAAGGTGATGATACCTATCACCAGTCACGTCAACGAGCTCCAGATGGAGAGGGGGAAGCTTGAGAAAGAGGCAAAAAAGGTTATGGCGGAAAAGGGGATTAAGGTGGACTACATGTTCGGCACTATGATCGAGATACCCCGGGCCGCCCTCACCGCGGACAAGATCGCAAAATCAGCCGACTTTTTTAGCTTTGGAACCAATGACCTCACCCAAATGACCTACGGGCTCAGCAGGGACGATGCTGAGGGGAAGTTCCTCCTAAACTTTGTGGAAAGAGGCCTTCTCCCAGGGAACCCGTTTAAGCAGCTTGATTGGGACGGCGTCGGACAGCTAATGTCCATCTGCGTAGAGAAAGGGCGGGAGACCAAACCAGGTCTCGAGGTGGGGATCTGTGGCGAGCACGGGGGTGACCCCAGCAGCATCGAGTTCTGCCACATCGCTGGGCTCGACTACGTCTCCTGTAGCCCCTTTAGAGTGCCCGTAGCGCGGCTTGCTGCAGCCCAGTCAGAGCTGAAGCACAGAGGCGACTAGTAATTATTAGTTGGTCCGCATCTTCTTGTACGTGAATAATCTTGGGAAGAGATCCGTTGTCTACGGCGCGAGCTTCAGATTGAGGGATAAGCGCGCGAACCCAATTCTAAGGCAGATGGAACAAAACCGCCTAAAGCTTAGACGACTACGACGCCAGAGTCTAAACTTGAGGGTATATGATTAGAACTCAGGAAGAAAAATCTCGCTAACAGTAAGCGTATTACCTTCTTCAATGACCCTGACGGTCACAACATCGAAGTCCTGGAGAAGGATTAGTAGAGTACCTCGAATGGTATCAAGCGCTTATGACACATCTCCGACACCATCCGCTTGAATCCGTCATAATAGCTTGAATCTCCTTTCAGGGCCATCTCAAAGAGAGGCTGCAATTCGGGGTAGTGCTTCGATAGGGATTTCCGTATGTCAGGCATGTTTCCAGCTTTAATGTTCAACTTATCGATCAGGATCCGATTAACACAGCCTGCGAGCTCGTCTAGAAGGAGCTCTAGACCGTTCTCTGTGATGTAGGGAAGCACGGGCCCGATGAAGGCCCAAGTGGGGATACCCTCCTGGCTCAACTCTTTAAGGGCAGCCAGCCTTTTCTTGATAGGAGAGGATCCGGGCTCGAAGGCTCTTTTGGCAACGTCATTGAACGATGTAAGGGTAAAGCCTACCTCGATGGTATCGAAATTTCTGATAATGTCAAGATCTCTGAGGACGAGATCAGACTTGGTAAGGATGCTCACGGGAAACTGATGCTCGAGAAGGAGCTTGAGGCTGCCCCGGGTGAGTTCATACTTTTTCTCTAGGGGCTGATAGGGGTCTGTTACACTGCTGAGGAACACTAAACCATGCCTCCTCTTGGGTATTTCAGTTTTTAGCCGTTCTAGGGCATTTACCTTGGCGTCTACGAAGCTCCCCCATCTCTCCCCCTTGTGCCCCATCCTACTCATGAATCTGGCGTAGCAGTAGACGCATGCGTGGGCGCAACCAAGGTAGGGATTTAATGTGTAGTCTACGCCATCGATTCTACTACGTCCCATCAGGGTCTTGCATGTAACCTCTCCTTCACTAACCATAGGATAAGAGCTTCCTTGGAACTGCCAAGTATCAATCTCCAGTTTTCCCGACAACCTATATATAAACCAGGAGGGAAATTGAGGATGTCAACCGGCATAGAGTCCATATTGGAGAATAAATCGAATGAAGGTTATGGTTATATACGACAGCAAAACCGGGAACACCGAGAAGATGGCCAAGGCGGTAGCAGAGGGCGCAGGCTTTTGGGGCGCATCCGTCGAGTTAAAGAAGATCGGAGAGCCATTTCCCCTCTCGAGGCTGGAGGACTCAGACGGCACCTTTTTCGGAAGTCCATGTAACTACGCCAACGTGACCCCTGCGATGCGGAGCTTCCTAGAAAACCTGAAGGGAGCGGTCGATATCGGGAAGGTGAAGCTTAAGGGGAAAAAAGCCGCTGTCTTCGGGACATATGGATGGGACGGCGCCTGGGTGATGGAGCAGAAATTCAATGACTACGTTAGGGACCTCGGATACAAAGTTGAGCAAGACGCATGCGTAGAGGTGGGCACAGACCTCCAGTATCACCCTGATGTCCACCTAAGTGAATGCAGAGAATGGGCCAAAAAATTTACCGAGGCCCTTTAACCCTCCATTATTAATCCGCCAGAGCTCTTTTACCCGCTAGTTTATTGGCAGCCTATAAACTGAGTAAAAAAAACCAGGCTACCGTTTTTTCCCTGTGGTGGTGATATATACTACAAAATGGTTCTCGCCGTTGATGCCCAGAGTACGATTCAGCTCCGCGTCATAGAACGCTCCGATGGCGCAGGCCCCTCCCCCTATAGCCTCTGCCGCTAAATACAGATTCTGGCTGACGTGACCGGCGTCGAGGTGCAAGTACCTATAGCCTCTCTCCCCGTACCTCCAGTACATACGGTTCAGGTCCGCCGTGAAGATGAAGACTGCCGAACAGTTCTTCACAAACCTCTGCCTGAAGCAGCCCTCGGTGACACGATCCGCGATGTCTTCTTCTAGGTTTACTGCGGCGAGCTTATGCTCTGAAGCGAGGAACCTGTAGACGCCCTTAGCAAGGCCCTCCACGTTGTTCACGAGAAGAAATGTCTCAAAGGGGTGACGGGCTCCTGCGGAGGGGACCGTTCGAAGAGTAGCCGGCCGCGCCACGATGTCCTTGACACCTTGGCAGGCCCAGAGGAGCCATGACAACTCCTCGATGGTGAAGGCCTCTTCTGAGTAGTCCCTAACGCTCCGGCGCCCCTCTAACACATCTCTGAAGTCTACGTGTCCCAGGTCAAGCTTTTCGGGCCGCGGGAGGGCAACAACTACTTGCCCCTCCCCTAGAGGCAACTCGAGCGGGGGCTGGGGAAGCCCCTTTCTCTGGTCAGACTTCTCTAGGTGGCCATAACGGGTCTTCTTCATGAACTCCTTTCCGATGCCCCTCATGTATGATTCAGGTATCAATGGAGATGGTCCCAAGATATAACCTCAATATGTTTAAGGACGGGGCTCCCCCTCAATACGAAAGTCCAAGGAAGGGGGGATAGGATGAGGTCGGTGACAAATAACAGGAGACGAAGCTGGATGCCCATTGTGGGGTATCAAAGGCTTAGCCTCCGGGACTACCCCGGCCGCCTCTGTGCCAAAGCAATCATTCCAGGGTGCAACTTCAGGTGCCCCTATTGCACCCGCCAGGATCTCATCTTCGACTTTCTTGGAATGGACTGGGTCACCTTCAATGATATCCTGTCCCATCTATACAGGGTGAGGGGGTACCTCACCGGGTTCTGCATCGGTGGTGGAGAGCCCACCATCCACAATGGTCTCTTAGAGTTCGCATTCAAGGTCAAGTCCGTCGGGTACAAGATCAAGCTGGACACCAACGGCACCCGCCCCAGGAGGATCAAGAAGCTGCTAGAGGAGAAGGTCCTAGATCACGTCGCGTTAGACATCAAGGCCCCCCTGGATCGCTACAGGGAGGTAGTTCAGAACAAGGTGAATATCGAAGATGTGGAGAAGAGTATCCAACTCCTCCGAAGGGGGAATATTGACTACGAGTTTGGTACCACTGTAGTCCCCGGTCTCATTGAGGCCAGGGACATCGAGGAGATTGCCCAGACCCTAATAGGTTCTAGGAGGTTTGTCATCCGACAATTCAAGCCAGGGGGTTGCCTTGACCCAGAGTACGACTCCATCCGCCCTTTCAGGATAAATGAGCTCGAGAAGATGAGAGACCGGATCTCGCCTTATTTTGCAGAGGTAAGGATCGAGTTTTAAAACCCGCCCGGATCCTCGATAACCTCAGATAATTGTACATTATATGTCATTCAGAACAACTTAATGATCTCTCCTTTCAGTGATTTCAGAGAAGCCCTCTTTAGTGTGGCACGTTGGAAAGAGCTCCATCTGTTGGATCTTTTAGCCCTTGATTCTCCACCTATACAGACACAGCATCAGCAAATCTCAATAATTTCCTCAGGCGCTCTCTCATAGTTCAACAGTGACTATTCCGGATTTCAACGGTTTAGCTGGTCGAGACACATCACGAGGACAAAGGTTACCTCTAGGATAGTGTTGACGTAGTGCCCATGACCTGGGCCATCGTGCACATGCGCGCGACGCGGTGCAGAGGTAGATCTATGACTTTTTGCGGAGACCATCTCGAGATCGATTATAAGTTTCCTCTTTTCAACCGGAGCTCTCACGAATTCGAAGATTCGTGGTAAGCTGAATTAATCAGGGTGATCATATGGTCTAATAGAACAGCCCTCATAGAGAGGTCGCAGGAGAGCTCTTCAGTTATCGTCGAGGGTCTCCATGACTCTCCTCGCAGCCCAATCGACAAAGTCGTTACACATGTCAGTGCATTGCTCCTTAATCTCTTGGTAGCGGGCCTTACCCTCATCGGTCCGGCGGTCTATACCAAGTAGCTCCCTGCAGTTTACTGAGCCGAAGGTGTCCTCGAACTCCCTCAGGAGCTTTTGACTCATATCCCTTTGATGTGTCCGCTTACCCGTGAATTCTCCGAGGGTCTCGTCCCCTTCGGTCCCATAGATTAAACTGAGCGCAATTACCGCTCCAGTCACGGCCCCGCAGGCGCTCCCCCAGCCCCCTACCCCCCCACCGAGGGATGATGCTGTTTTCATGATGTTCGACTCAAAGCCTTTTAGCGGGTGCCTCTCATCCACCATGATAAGAACGCTCTCGCAACAGTTGAACCTCCTCCCATCCCTCACGATCATGGTAGGTTTCTCTCAGAAAGGGGTTAGAAAAGGTTTACGGGTAGAGCCTAGACAAAGCCAAGGAGGTCCAAAATAAGAGGGGTTAGACTAACCTCGAGCCCTGCGGCAAGTATCAGCAGGGGGATGACCTTCGTGATGAAGAGGGCAAAGGCTTTCCCGAACTCAATCCTTATGCTTCCATGGCCCCTCAGTCGATCAAGCAACGCATATCCTAGGCCCATCCCCGCCGCTGAGCTCAGGAGTATAGTAGAGAGCTCTATGATGCCGTGGGGGATTAGACCCGCCAAAATGAAGCTGAGGCTGTAATCTTGGGCGATATTGTATGAAAAGTGGCCTATGAAGAAGCCATTAAGCACCACAAAAAACAGAGGGGGAAGCCCCCCCATGATGCCAAGGACCATCCAAAGGAAGCTCTTAGTGATATTGTTGAAGACGATGAATGTGAATATTTGGATTATGTCAAATCCCTCAATGTCGGGGAGGGCTCCCATAATCTCCTCGAGGAACTCTGTGGAGATAGAGTCTCCGAGGTAAAAACCCGAGATTAGTGAGAATATGAAGCTGACTAGGCAGATCATGAAGAGGGGAGAGAGTGACCTGACGTAGGACGCCTGTTTCCCGAAGATGAGTCTCCGCAGTCCGAGGGGCCTTTCCCGACGTTGGGTGATGGCTAAGTCTCCCCTCCAAAAACCAACTTTTCCATGGCCGCTGTCACGTCCCTCTCGGTGACTGTCTTTCGACTATCGCCAGAGGCGTTGGCTATAGCGGCCTCAGCCAAGGTCGAACCATATTTTCCCAGCGCTCTACGGAGCTCCTCGGCTGCGCCCTCGCTCACCCTGAGATTGCCACGTTTTTTAAAGAGCCTCCGGATAGAGGCTAGGGTGAATTCTTCTGCCAAGGACATCACTTAGACTTATGAAGAGCACTGCCTATTTTAGCTTCTGCAAAAATGCTTCATCTTGTGTTTGTTGAGGCCGCTCTCGAGGCTGTTCCCCCCGGTATCATCGGCCATCCTTCAGTGAGGAGGAACGCTAAGAGGAGGAAGAAGCCCCCTGGGGAAACCCTCCTCAACAGGAGCCTCCACCACCCCGTGATGGACCGGATACCCGATGGCCATAAGCGGGGAAGACCAGATATTACAAACATCTGTCTCCTAGAGGCCCTCGGCTCTCCTCTTAATCGGGAGGGGCGCCTATCCACGTGGATCCACACCTTCGGGGGATACTCCATCAAGATTTCCCCTGAGGCTAGGCTGCCCTATGACTGCAATAGGTTCAACAGCCTCGTGGAGCAGCTTTTTGTGCATGGTAAGGTCCCTCCAGGAGATGAGGAGCCGTTGATGAAGCTCGCCAAGCAGGGACTTGAGAACCTCAAATCAGATATTTCCCCGACCCTGACGGTTGCCCTCACTAGCCACGGGGTGCCCTCGGATCTAGAAGATGTGGCATCGAGGCTTGCATCTGAGGAGGTCCCTGCCGTATTCATAGGGGCGTTCCCCCACGGATCCATGGCAAAGGAGACTCTGGCCCTCGCAGATGAGGCTTTTAGTATCTACCCTGAGTCCCTCCAGGCATGGGTAGTGACCTCTAGGCTCATCTACGGGTACGAGAAGGCGTCAGGCAAGACGGATTAGGCAGATCTACTATCAGGAAAATTATTTCATGAATCAAGTTCGAGGCTACACTTTCCTCTCTTTCTTCTTATAGAACTTGTAGAGTCTCGGGTCGACGTGAGACCAGTCGCGACTCTCTCCGAAGAGGTCATCTCGGTCCTTCTGGGAGGTGGGGATGGTCTCGAACTCGCAGCAGTTGTCCCCGGCTGTAAGGGCCTTGGTGTGGATCATCTTTTCATCCGGGTTTGCCCACATGATCTTCGCGGGGTCTATGAGGCAATACAGGCTTCCAATATCCATCTCACCATAATCCTTAACGATCTTCCCCAGCTCGCAGATGGGGGGGCCATTCTCCCTGCGCTCCCAAAAGCCGTACTTGGGAAGCCCCTGGTGGCCC
>Ga0187827_10005079_pt1 | contig 15736 bp, 18 predicted proteins | sample ETNtaG_39_FD_167969 | JGI IMG/M metagenome (GOLD analysis project Ga0187827, IMG submission 167969) | Marine microbial and viral communities from oxygen minimum zone, Eastern Pacific Ocean - ETNP2014_SV_150_PacBio MetaG (Illumina Assembly) | ecosystem: Environmental > Aquatic > Marine > Hypoxic...
CAGCAGGAGAACTGGAAAACCACTTGTTCGGGAGGGTGCCGTACACAATCTGGATGAGAACTTAATATCATATGGCTACAATCTCATCGTTGACGAAACAGGTAATCAAGTCACTCCAACTGGACGTCCCCTTCAAGGTGGCGAGCAACTTGTCCTCACATCCAGATATCAGGAAGATCACAACACGCGCGAATTTGCACTTATCTATACAATCATTGCACCCATCAGAGATACTCTCCTGTATCACTTTGAAGAAACTTCCAGGGGAGATTGATCAGCACTTACGCACATTTTGACTATCAATGGCATCAAAACAACTGCTGCACCTGAAATCAATGGGCATAGCGTTCTGTCCACCGAACAGGTCTACGATTACATTGCCAGCGGGCAGGCCGCAGGTAGTCCTGTCATGCGCTATCTTGAAGAAGCTGGTCTAGAGTTGAAATGTTTGGCTTTTCAAGACTTCGACTTTACCAATCCAGAAGGTGCCAATCATTGTGAAGACCATCACTTCGACCTCGGTTCTGGCATTCAATTGCCATGATGTTGGAGTAACTTGCTCTGTAATCTGAAGCGCATCTAACTTCACGCGTGACGAAACCAACCACCACCCACTTACTAGGATTTTTGAGTATCACCCTGTTGGCATTTGGCTGCGCCAGATATGTGATCGACGAGCCTGAGAGACACGGACCCGCTGGGGGCGGGTGTATAGTTGATTGATGTGGCTGTTCCGGATTATCAAGTTTGTGTTTCGATTGCGGCTCCGCATGCAAGGTCCCCAGGGGAGGCTCATCCGGTTAGCGGGAAGTCATCTCGTTGATCGAATACTGAAGAGTTCCCAGTCCAACGCTGAGAGTAACTCGGACATCACCGAGGGTGTCGCGCCTGGCAACGGTGGACAAGCGAATCGGGTGTACTCCGATGCCATCCTGTCGAAGAAGCGCGGTGTGCGGATCGGCCTGTTTCTGCTCGGTATTCTCGTGTTTCTATCCCTGCTGGTCTTGGTGCCGGTCCTATGGGCAATCTGACTGGTTAGCACACGTTGAAGACAGATGACTGACCCGCTGGGGGCGGGTGTATAGTTGAGTATGGCTAACTTCACGCGTAAAGAAGTGGAGGAAATGGCTCACAGACTGCAAGGGACCGACCTAAGCGGACTAGACTTGAGTAACGCCAACATGAATAAGGCATGCTAACCCATGACAAGTGATCAAAACCGATGCATCGATTGACAGGCACGGGAGAGTTACGATGAGTGAACAGAAAAATACCCTGCAGCCAAATTTTACGATCGTCATGGCTGATCAGTTGTCGGCTCTCGCCGTTGGGGCCTATGGCAACGAGGTGGTTCAAACACCTCACATGGACGCTCTTGCCAACGAAGGTGTCTTGTTCGAGAACGCCTACTGCAATAGCCCTATATGTGCTCCGTCCCGATCTTCAATGATGTCAGGTCAGTTGCCTTCACGCATTGGCGGCTATGACAACGCCTCGGAATTTCCGGCCCGCATCCCGACATTTGCCCATTACCTGCGCGACATGGGTTATCAGACTTGCCTGTCGGGTAAGATGCACTTTATCGGCCCGGATCAAATGCACGGCTTTGAGGAACGCTTGACGACAGACATCTATCCGTCTGATTTTGGTTGGACACCGGATTGGGAAGCCGAGAACCAGCGCGTAGACTGGTGGTGTCACAACCTTGCCAGCGTCACCGAGGCCGGTATCGCCGAGACAACCAACCAACTGGAATTTGATGACGAAGCCGGTTATCAGAGCATCCGCAAGATTTATCAGCTTGCGCGGGGTGGTGATCAACGTCCGTTCATGCTGACAGCCAGTTTCACTCACCCCCATGACCCTTATGCAACGCGTAAGTGCTATTGGGACCGTTATGATCACGATGCCATTAACATGCCAAACGTTCCAGCCATGGACTACGAGGATCTCGACCACCACAGCCAGCGGATTCATGATCTTTCCGCCATGGGCGAAGACGATATCAGTAAGGAAGATATCCGTAATGCTCGCCATGCTTATTATGGCAATGTCTCTTACTTCGACGACTGGTTGGGTAAGATAGTTAAAACCCTCGAACAAACGAATTTGCGTGACAACACCATCATCATCGTCATCAGTGACCACGGCGACATGTTGGGTGAACGAGGGCTGTGGTATAAAATGTCCTTCTTTGAATGGTCGTCTCGGATTCCGATGATCGTTTCAGCGCCAGATAGATTTTCAGCACAGCGTATAAACAACAATGTTTCTTTGCTCGATTTATTGCCGACACTTGTTGATCTGGCAAAGCCGGCGGGAGGTGATGCTCCCGAATTCGCCGATCACATCGATGGCCGTAGTCTTGTCCGGTTAATGCGCGGCGAGGATGTCGCAGACTCAGATGAAGTGATTGGAGAAATGTTGTGTGAGGGGGCCAAGTCTCCCTGCATAATGATCCGCTGAGGGCGATACAAATACATATACAGCGATCCCGACCCTGTTCAATTGTATGATCTGGAATCAGACCCGAATGAGTTGAATAATCTGGCTGGCAACAAAGAACTAGAAGACTTGGAGCATAGCTTTGCCGATGAAATAAATTCCCGTTGGGACAGTCAGGAGCTGCGAAAAGACGTCATCTTGGATCAAAAACGCCGCCGCAAGGTGTTCGAATCGCTATCGAAAGGCGGTCACACATCCTGGGACCACAATTATTCCCGCGATGCATCAAAGCAATACATGCGTAACCATTTGGATTTAAACGATCTTGAACATGAGACACGTTACCCACCACCGTGTGTCAGGACAGCTAACCATTAGCAGCAAATTTATACATTGAGCGCCAAGCGCTCTATATTTAGGGAAGAAAATGGCTCAGCAAAGGAACTATCAACTGAAATTCATACTCATCCACAAATGTTTAGCAGCTAGGATCGTTCTAATTGCTTTTCTATTTTCCCTATTTGTTGTTGGCTGCAAGGAAAGGCATACTCAAGACAATCAAGCTGACAAGATATTCTTAGGGGGAGATATCATAACCGTCGATGAGGACAATCCTGAAGCTCAGGCTATTGCAGTTTATGACGGAAGGATAATCGCTGTAGGAAGTGAAACGAAGGTATTGAAATTTAGAGGGTCTCAAACAGAAGTCATTGACTTTCAAGGAAACACCCTAATGCCGGGATTGATTGATGCCCATACGCATCCCATTTTGTCTGCGATTATGGGACAGGTTGTCGATGTATCAGGGTTTTCCAATAATGATCCGAAGGAAGTCATGGAAAGCCTTGAGAACGGTATTGCAGACGCAAGAAAAGGGGAATGGATCATTGCATATGGTTGGGATCCAGCCATTCTCCGCGACCTTAAAGCACCGACTGTTCAGGAATTGGATCTATTAGCTCCGGACAATCCTTTGTTGATACTAACCCAAACCCTGCATACGGCTTACGCAAATAGTAGAGCCTTTGAAGCGGCCGGAGTATCTAAAGGTACTCCTGACCCTGAGGGTGGATATTTTGAGAAAGATGAAAGCGGTGAATTGACAGGCACTATTATTGAAGTGGAAGCCATCTCGAGATTCAGGCTAGCCACTCCCAAATTTCCCCCCGCCGCCTACCTTTATATATTAACTGAGCAATTAGAAGTCTACGCCAAAGCAGGCTACACTACGATTGTGGCCCCAGGATTACAACCTATTATTCCTAATCACATTCAATCCCTTCAAGAAGTATCCGAATATGAAGGCGCACCTGTGAGATCGCATACCTATCCTTTGTATGAATTGATTGATGAGTATCATTATCTACCAAACCACGGTAACAAATATTTTAAGGTGATGGGTGTCAAATTGTTTGTTGATGGCTCCCCCTATGCTGGGGGTATGGCCATGAATGAACCTTATCTAGATAGTGACCTGACGCGTGAGGGATTGGGCATTCCGACAGGGGGAACGGGCCACCTTAATTTTGACGACGAAACGCTATTCTCAATAGTTAGGAATTATCATCAGCAAGGTTGGCAAATTTCCGCTCATGTTCAAGGAGAACGAGCCATTGAACAATTTCTGAATGCGGTTGAAGCTGCTCAAGAAAACTTTCCACGCCAAGACCATCGGCATCGGATGGAACACAATGCCTTGATCACTTCAGAACAACTGGAACGAGCAACCGAACTTGGCGTAACTACTAGCTTCTATATTGAGCATGTTAGTTTCTATGGCGATGCCTTGTATGAAGACATTGTGGGACCGGAAAGAGCTTCTCGGTTTATGCCCATGAATTCTGCGAAAAATCTGGGCCATCGCTTCACCTTGCATACTGATTCCCCCTCTTCGCCACTTGATGTTTTTCATGCCATGCAAACGGCCGTAACCCGAACCACACAATCGGGTCAACATGTTCTGGGACCTGATGAGCGAATCAGCGTAGATGACGCCATCAAAGCCGTCACCCTCAATGCCGCCTGGCAGATATTTGAGGAAGAATCGAGAGGAAGCCTCGAGATTGGAAAATTAGCTGATTTTACGATTATTTCGCAAAATATTAGAGAAATTCCTCCTGAACATTGGACAGAGATTGAAATCGTCGACACTTATCTGGAAGGAAATAGGGTCGTCCACAAGAAGTGGACAGGGCGAAAGATCAACCTGTTTCTACAAGCAGCTTGGGGGACAGCAAGTAATTCGATTGCGCTGTACATAAAAACCAAACAGGGCTTGTTGGTCATGACGACTTCAGTCGTTATCATTCTTGCCTTTGTCACACGAAAGCGGTTATGGAAAGGGTGAAGTGTAACCGCAAGTTGACTACATCGTGGACCTTGTGGGAATAGATCATGTGGGTATCGCGTCAGATGCAAGCCTGAATGGATGGTGGAAATCAAGCCGTCACTACGCGGATGAAGATATGGCCGCCGTTGATCGCTGGAAACGTGTTACAGCAAAACTAATCGAAATCAAAGATGCGCAAGGCGCTAGAAAATACAGTGATCCAGATCTAAAAAAGATTTTGGGGCTAAACTTCCTGCGGGTTTTTACACAAGTATTGATTTAGTATTCGATTGCTCACAAACAAATTACTCATCAATCAAAGTATAACCCGGTTTGGACCTGCTAATGCAGTGGTATCTTTTTATGGAATTACATGCTCGATACAAAGCTCATCCAACCATAGCACCGCGTTGATTTCGAGTACAAACTTTGCATTTATGCATCAATGGCATAGGTATATTACAGGGCTTAGCACTCTAAGACTTCAATACAAAATGGGATGTTACAGAATATTGTTGCACAAACTTATGATATTAGGCACGCCCAAACTGCTTGCCGGTTTAAACAAACAGAAAAACTCCCGGTGTCTTGACTATGCAGGAATTCGCAGACCAGTTTGTTGTGCACACAGGTAAAATGGATTGCAAAACATAGTCATGACCATTCTGCTGCAAGTCTCTGGATTGAAGACGCGTTTCCACACGAGCCATGGAATAGTGCATGCTGTCAATGGAGTAAGCTTCCAAGTACATGAGGGAGAGACCCTCGGTATTGTGGGCGAGAGTGGCTGCGGCAAGACCGCATCTATGTTGTCTATACTAGGGCTACTGCCCAGCCCACCAGCCCAAATCGAATCTGGAGAGGTGTTTTTCCAAGATGTAGATCTACTCAAACTGAGCTCGGTTGAAATGCGGAGGATTTGTGGTGCGCACATTTCGATGGTTTTCCAGGATCATGCAACCTCGCTAAATCCAGTGCTTACGATCGGCAAACAAATTGCTGAACCGCTTGAAGAGCACCTGGGCATGAACAAACAGCAGTCTCGCGCACGCACAGTCGAATTGCTCACAACCGTAGGAATACCGGCGGCTGAATCACGAATTGACGACTACCCTCACCAGTTGTCCGGCGGCATGCGCCAGCGCGTAATGCTCGCAATGGCATTATCATGTTTGCCAAAAGTCCTCATTGCTGATGAGCCTACGACAGCACTCGATGTAACTGTCCAGGCACAAATAATTGAACTTGTACAGCAGTTAAAAGCGGACTTAGGCATGTCGATAATTTGGATTACGCACGACCTAGGAGTTATTGCTGAGCTAGCAGATCGTGTTGCTGTCATGTATGCTGGTTTCGTCGTCGAGGAAGCTCCAGTGAGAACCCTCTTTTCCAGCCCGCGCCACCCGTACTCAGTGGGCTTGCTGGATTCGGTACCAAGAATCGATGGTGACGAAACCGAAACACTGAGTGGTATCGAGGGTAAGCCTCCCAACATGCTATCCTCACCGCGTGGATGTCCATTTGCTCCCCGATGCTCATACGTGTTCGATCGCTGCTGGAACGAGAATCCCAACCTTGCTCCTGTAAATAATGGACATTCATCTGCCTGTTGGTGGGACATAACGACTGGGACGCCTCGTACGTAAAGGGGTTCTATCTATGGCAACTGAGAAGGCCGAAGTAACAGACGGCTCACCGCACGAAACATTGGTTCGCGCCGTTGATCTGAAGAAGCACTTCCCTATTCGCCGAGGATTGCTACGCCGCCAAGTGGGATCTGTCAAAGCAGTCGACGGAGTGACATTCAATGTTTTCCAGGGGGAGACCCTAGGTCTAGTTGGTGAGAGCGGATGTGGCAAGACCACTCTGGGTCGATTGATTCTACGGCTTCGGGAGCCCACTTCTGGCAAGGTATTTTTTCGAGGCACGGAAATGACAGGCCTCAATGCCAAGGCGCTGAAGAAGATGCGTCGCCATGCGCAAATTATTTTTCAGGATCCGTTCGGATCCTTAAATCCCAGAATGTCTATTCTTGACATTGTGGCAGAGCCCATCGATTTGTGGAAACTAGCCAAAGGGTCAGAACGAAGAACAATTGTCAATGATCTGCTGAATTTAGTGGGCCTTAGCAACCACCATGCCTCTCGCTACCCGCATGAATTTTCTGGTGGTCAGAGACAGCGCATTGGTATTGCACGCGCATTGGTGTTAAAGCCTGACTTTATTGTGTGTGACGAGCCGGTATCGTCCCTAGATGTATCCATACAAGCTCAGATAGTCAATCTGCTAAAGCAACTGCAGGCAGAATTAGGATTAACTTACTTGTTCATTGCCCACGACCTAAGTATGGTACGGCACATATCTGACCGAGTGGCCGTCATGTATCTCGGGCGCTTGATGGAATTGGGATATCGACGAGAACTCTTCCGAGATCCATTGCATCCATACACTCGGGCACTACTCTCAGCGGTACCCGTACCAGACCCGGATGCAGGTCGCCAGCGTGTCGTCCTGACCGGTGACGTGCCAAGCCCAGCAAATCCCCCGCCAGGCTGCCCATTCAGCACGCGCTGCCCGATTGCTAAAGACAGGTGTTTCCTTGTGCTGCCGGAGTGGAGAGAAACAAACCCTGAACATTTCGTTGCCTGCCACGAAGTTTGACACGCGATTCACCGTCCATCACAAATTCGCATGCTCGCGACACGAGAAGATATGTGAAGAATTGACGCTGCTAATAACATCCGCCGAGTAAAAAAACAGGTCTACCGCACCAAACACAAAGCCGGATGGACGCCCTGCGTAACGGACTCTGGTAGATATAGGCCTGCTCACCAAGCCGTTCTACAGGAACTTTACATCGTACCATCGCGAACTCAGCCTTGGGGTCCGGCCCACCTAGTCCTCCCATCTACTAATTCGCGGCCCGATTCCCGCATAGCTCCGGGCAAAGCACGGGCATTTTTGCTTGAACAGACCGTGCTTGTGGGCGCGCTGGGGGCGGGTGAACAGTTGCGGCACTTGCTGAATTCGCAGTTGGAAGCAATCTACAGTGAAAAAAGAGCGATTAATGCCATTAAGCCACTCCTAGAATTGGATATCCTAATCTTTGAAGTTACTAGAGACGGGGACATTGTCTGGCAGCTTCAAATGACAGACATGCTTACGGCTATAGAAGAACGTCCTTCACAAGCCTTTTACAAAGCTCAGAGAATCAGTTTAACGACCCAATAAGGCCATTACAGGGGCGGTATCGCCAGAACAATTTGGCCTCATTAATCATCCCCGAACGTATACAATGTTACAGGACAAGCCGGGAGGTGCACGATGAACGCATTTCCTACCACAGCCTGTGCTTGTTGACCCGCTGCAGGGCGGGTGTATAGTGGGGTTGTGTGGTAATACCAATATTTGTAGATGGACACAAGATCCACGCCGAGGTAGCGGCTAAACCCGCGGACCGCATCCGAGGCCTGATGTACCGCCGCAATCTTGGCCAGAACTCCGGCATGTTGTTCGTCTACCAGAAAAAAGCGCGCCTGAGCTTCTGGATGAAAAATACTTTCATTCCTTTGAGTGTTGCCTTCATCGACGACAGCGGCGACATAGTCCACATCGAAGATATGGACCCACACACCACCAGAACACACCGGAGCCCACTATTGGTCCGCTATGCACTAGAGGTCAACCGCGGATGGTTCAGGCAACGAGGCATCGAGACCAACAGCATCGCTCAGTTCCACTATCCTTGAAGGGCTGGGCCACTAACGAGGCACAAGAGTGTTAGACGCGGGAGAATTCTTACAGGACTTCGGGCAGATTTGGAGAGTGGCTACAGATGAGGAACGAAAGAAATTGTTGGGCTCGACTATCGACATCGCCTACATACTAGAAGGCTCCATCAAGGCCATCAAGCCCAAGCCAAGCATGTACAACCTGCCGCATGCGACTGCAGGTCGTGATCAGCCCGATAAGAGCCCTCCTGATGTACGACTGCGGTCCCGACGGGTGTCGGGTCCGCATGACCGATACGGCTCTCGTAGTCACTTGGCTCCATCCTCACTATCAATACCAGCCTGCCTATGCTTGGCCTCGTCTCATTGTGTGGGGCAGTTGGCACGATACTCAGAAGGATTATTGATCCCCCTAGCCTACTCCGCGACGTGACCGACGAGACTGAGCGGCTTCAAACAGGAGCGGGGAGACGTATTGCCCGCCTCTGCGTGAAAAAATTTCGCTTTCTGCGCAGATTTTTTTGTGGACGATCTACCTGGAAAGCGATAGAAATAGATGGTGTGTAATCACCAATCTTAACCGGAGGTCGAACCATGTTTAATTTCGAGCATAGTATCTGGATCAACAGAACCCAGCAGGAGGTGTTCGATTACCTCTCGGAGCCTACTAACGACCAAGAATGGCGGGGAGGTTCTCTGTCCGCAGAATGGATTTCCGATCCTCCGCATGGTGTGGGATCAACCTACAAATCGGTAGGCAAGTTGATGGGGCGTAACATAGAATCCACTCAGGAGCTTACAGCTTGGGATCCACCCAACCAGTTCGGTTTCAAAGGTGCTAGTGGGCCGATGTCCTTTGAATTAACCTTTACATTCGAAGCGCAGGATAATGGAACTAAAGCGACTATATCGGTCGAAGCCCAAACCGGAGGCTTGTTCAAGATGGCAGAAGGATTGGCTGGCAAGCAGATGGAAAAACAGGTTTCCACTGATATTGCTGGTCTGAAGCGTGTCATGGAGGGAGGAACCAAGTAACCCCAACCAAGCACGATTGCTGCTATCCGATAGCTTCAACAAGCTGATCTGCAGCAGTATAGGTAGCAGAGGCCACACCACCGCCCTCCCCGACTAACACCTGACCCGCTTCAAATAGGAGCGGGTCTTTCGTTTTTTGCAGCCCATGCTTGCTGACCCGCTGGGAGCGGGTGTATAGTGTAGACAATAATCCGGAATCCCAAACCCTGAAGGGGCACAAAAGCAGCGTGCATGATGAAGGAGAACAAACAATGGAAAAGGTGAACATCGCCCAGAAGCTTAGCCTCGTTCACGAGTATTGGAGTCCAAGAATTGCAGGTGAGCTTAACGACACATATGTCAAACTCGCTAAACTCAAAGGGGAGTATGCCTGGCATCAGCACGAGGCAGAGGACCAACTGTTTCTCGTCGTAAGAGGAAACCTAGTAATCAAACTCAGAGATCGTGACATCTTGCTAGAAGAAGGGGAGTTCATGATCATTCCCAAAGGCGTGGAACATTTGCCCGTTGCCAAAGAAGAGGTTCAACTGTTGTTGCTTGACCCGAAATCTTTAGTGAACACCGGCAATGTGCGGAACGAAAGAACAGTCGAAGACCAGTGGATCTGAAACATGAAACGCGTTGGCACATTCTTCCTGCTAGCCACAATCATGTTGTCCTCCTGACCCCACTCCCCCGACTGACATCTGACCCACTTCCATAGTGAGGCGGGTTTATTTTCTGCACGCGATGATGGCTGACCCGCTGGGAGTGGGTGTATAGTTGAGGTAGGACATGTCCAAATACACACGCGCAGAGATACTGCAACAGGTTGCCGACCGGGCCAACCTGCGCGGCGCCGACTTGAGCAGGGCCAACCTGTTCTCGGCATACCACGACGCCCAGACAAAGTGGTCTAAAGGCTTCGACCCGGAAGCGGCGATGGCGATGTCGGTGGAGGACTGACCCTCGGGGGGCGGGTGTATAGTTGAGTCCCAGTTGCGTCTCACTATTGAACCGAGAGAATGGACCATGAAGGACCTCGCTTTTTCCGTAATGCCGTTTCTTTTGGATCCGGCCTGCAGTGGCAGTTTGGACACGGCGATACCAGCCACTTCGGCTGTTCGGGTCACCAGCGCGGCACCAACTGCCGCGACATGCACGCGATGCTTGCTGACCCGGCGTGCATATTTGAATGGCATAGCTGACAAATCAGGGCAAACTATCTTTGTCCGCGAGCCCACTGCATAGTATACAGATTGTAGTAGGCGCCTCTTTTCTCCAACAACTGATGATGAGTACCGCGCTCTACTACATTGCCACGATCTAGCACCACTATCAGGTCTGAATTGACTATAGTGTTCAACCGGTGTGCGATCACGAGAGAGGTACGTCCAGGCAACAAAACTTTAAGCGCAGCTTGAATTTTCATTTCGTTGGCAGTGTCTATGCTGCTTGTTGCTTCGTCCAAGATCAGTATTGCTGGATCAGCCAGCAATGCCCGAGCAAAGGACACAAGTTGCTTCTGACCTATACTCAGACTAACTCCGTTTTCGCCTACATGAGTGTCATATCCTTGCGGCAGCCCAACAACGAAGTCATGCAGACCCACAGCTTTTGCAATTGCCTGAACGTCTTCACGAGATGCATCGAGACATCCGTAGCGAACGTTGCTGTCGATGGTCCCTCCGAAGATAAAGGTGTCCTGAAGCACAATTCCAAGTTGCGACCGCAAACTATCTAGAGTCACTTCACGAATGTCGTGTCCATCAACACTGATACTACCACCAGTAACTTCAAAGAAGCGGGCTAACAGACGTATGATTGTACTCTTACCTGCTCCAGTCTCCCCCACCAAGGCGATAGTTTGCCCTGGGTTGGCACGAAAAGTAACGCCGCGCAGCACCTGTTCTCCTTCCTTATAGGAGAACCGCACATCATTAAATTCAACCTTACCGACAGCAGGCGGCAATTGCATCGCCTCAGGCGCATCAACAAGATCGGGTGGCGTATCGATAAGTCCAAAGATTCGCTCGCTGGCCGCCATGGTAGCCTGAAACACGTTGTAACGCATTGCCATTTCCCGAATCGGCTCGAAGAGACGATCTACGTACAACAAAAAGGCCACCAACATGCCGGCCGTAAGAACATCTCCAATTACCAACCATCCGCCAACTCCCACTACTAGGGCGGTCGCTATCGAACCCATTAGGTCGACACCTGGAAAGAATATAGCGGCCAAGCGTGCCGTGTCAACATTGGCATCGAAGTAAGAAAGATTCAGATCGTCGAAGTTCTGCCCGTTCTCCTCATCCCGTGTAAAACTCTTTATTATCCGAATGCCAGTTATTGATTCGTTGAGGTAACCGTTAATCAGTGACAAGCGAATCCTAGCCGCACGATAGGCATTACGAACATGCTTACGCCAATAATTTGTTAGCAGCGTCATCAACGGCATCATGGTCAAAGTCACAAGCGCCAATTTCCAGTTCATGACCAACATGGCCACGATAATGCCTAGCACAACAAACACTGATCGGGCCATCCCGGTAAACCACCACGTCACAAAATCCTGTAGCACTCCAACGTCGCCGATAAGCCTACTCATCAGACGCCCAACACTATAATTATTATGAAAATTTAATGATAGTGTGTGCATATGGCGAAAGAGACTGCTACGCGTGTCAGCCACGACCTTGGTGCCGATATATGCCATGATCAAGATACGCCCACGGTTAAAGACCATCTCACCTGCTGCCGCACCCAAGAATAGAAGCGTCCAATAACGTAAGGAATGAATATCAGCCACGCGTATGCCAGTGTCGATAGCCTGACCCACAATCCATGGGCGGGCAATGGTTAGCAGCGCCGTACCGGTCATGAGACTTACAGCTGCAACCAGTTTGACATGATATGACTTTACGTAGGAAATTAGCCGCAATAACAAAGCGGCATCATTGGTAGCGTCATGAACTTCGTCTTCATCTTCTAGTAGGAGGCTAGCCAGCTTCGCCTCTCGCTTCTGTCGTTCAGCAACCTCAGCCGTCATGACCCTGCTGAAAAGCCAGTTACGGCCCACAAGGATATCCACAGATCGCGACCTCGTCCTACGAGAATAAGACTTGGGAGAATGTGTCATATGGTCCCTGTCCCATCACACTTTCGTACAATTATCAACTAGTCATCACTAGACAACTAAATGAATTCCTCTTGACTACGCAATTGCAAGTCATAGAGCTCCCGATAAGCACCATCAGCATCAACCAATTCTGCATGAGTACCGCGCTCAATGATGCCCCCATTGTCTAAGACGAAAATTTGATCTGCTCCCTTGAGGGTTAGCAACCGATGGGCAATTACAAAGGTGGTACGCTCTTCCATTAGCCTAGCCAAAGCCTGTAGTATTTGGTATTCTGTCTCGGTATCTACATTACTAGTTGAATCATCTAAGAGCAGTATGCGCGGATTCCGCAGCAACGCGCGAGCAATAGCCACTCGTTGTTTCTGGCCTCCACTCAATGAGACGCCACGTTCACCTACAAGAGTGTCATACCCATCAACAAAGCCACTGATAAAGTCATGGGCGTTAGCTGCTTCCGCTGCGGCTACAATCTCTTCATCCCCAGCACCATGAACACCGTAGGATATATTCTCGCGAATCGTTGTACTAAAAAGAAATATGTCTTGCATCACTGCGCCTACATGGTGTCGTAAATCTCGCAATCGCATATCGCGCAAATCGACAGCATCGATCATGATGATGCCCTCAGTCGGATCATAGAATCGTAGTAATAGATTAATAATCGTGGACTTACCAGATCCAGTAGGTCCTATCAGTGCTACTGTCTGACCTGCCTTAACATGAAAGTGCAGATTGTCAACAATCCTGTCGCCACCGTGATACCCAAAACCAACGCCGTCAAACACGACATCCCCGCGAATTGAATCCAAGGTTACAGCATCAGAACGCTCCATCATCTCTTTCGGAGTATCGATAACATCGAATACCCGCGATGCACTAGCTCCAGCAGTGGCAGCCAAATTGACTAAGAATCCTAGGCGCTGCGATGGACCGTTCAACATAAGCACATACCAAATCATGGCGAAGAGGCTCCCCACAGAGATAGTGCCGGCAATTGCTTTCGGTCCTCCAAACCATAGTAACAGAAAGACACTTGCAGCCAGCGAAAAAGAGAAGACCGGCCAATTGTTTCCCCATTCCAAGATACCCTTATATCGCCGCTGGAACCAAGCCTCGTTCTCACGGTCAAATGTCTCAAATTCGTGTCTTTCGCGTGCAAAAGACTTGACGACTGTAATGCCAGTCAAGCTCTCCTGCATTCTGGTAGCGAGAAAACCCATTTGCTCCTGTACTGCTTTGAACATAGGTCTAACTCGCCGAGCAAAACGGATGCTCATGATGAAGAGGAACACTATAGGTCCAATTGCCAAAAGTGCCAGCGATGCATCTTCCCAAAACATAGCCGCCCCCACACCGATCGAGAGCATAACTACGGATGTCAAATCCATAAGACCCATGCCGATGAAACGCTCAGTCTCTGCAGTGTCGCTAGTAGCCCTACTCATGAGATCACCAGTGTGCGCTCCATCGTAAAAAGAAACGGTTGCCAACTGTATGGCATTGAAGAAATCATTGCGTAGATCATAGGCCACCCTGTGGGTCAGCCACTCCCCACAGTAACGCTGTCCAAACGCCACAATACCACGCACAACAGCCATACCCAATATCAAGCCAGCGGGTTTGACAAGGGCTGATGCGTGTCCAGCGGCTAGTCCGCTGTCGATTGCACTCTTCACTATCTGGGGAACTATAAGAGTGATTAGAGATGCGACAAACATGGAAGCATAGCCGAACAACAACTGTGGTTTGTATCTAACCAGATAGCCTACCAACCGTACATAAACATTCTTGCTGGGCTTCATATCTTTCTAGCTGGTTGACAGATTGCGACGTGGACAATCATCACATCAATATTGTTCACAATTCGTAGAAATTAAACCAATTTATCGCCTAGGAGCCACCAAAAATAGTATGGTACAGGTTTGATTTATCGATTAGGCGATTCCGACGGGGGACGAATCTGCACGCATTTGCAACCTTTTTACACTGAATTAAACGGCAACGCCCGGCAATTCTGCGGAATTGAAGTCCTTGTCCCCCTAGCCTACTCTGCGATGTAACTGGCTGCCCCGACTGACACCTGACCCGCTTCAAATAGGAGCTGCTCTCTTGTTGAACGCCCCATGCTTGCTGACCCGCTAGGGCTGGGTGTATAATTGGGGCGTGGCTTTGAGTAGATGGTGACCTTTGTATCATTGATTGTGTGGTTAAGAGAAACATAATGTAAGGAGTGTACCCATGTATGGAACGATATTCAACCTGAGAGTAAAGGCTGGTCATGAGCGCGATTTGCTTGAGACTGTGGATGACCGAAATGCAGAGATCAAGGGAGCAGTTGCCTGGTTTCTAATGAGGCCGGATGATAAGAATGCTGATCTAGTTGGAGTGGCCGTATTTGAAAGCAAGGAGGCTTATGTTGCTAATGCAAACAGCCAAGAACAACATGAGGCATTTACAAAGATGATGGAACATCTAGTGGCCGAACCAAACTGGACAGATGGAGAATATGTCAGAGCGGATATAACCTAGCTATGTTTGAGGCTACAATGTTATTTTGATGGATAAAACTGTCGTCACCAGCAACGCGCGTTTTGAAGAATTGGCACCAAGTACTCTCCTACCACAGGCAGGTCAGGTGCAATTTGGGTTAGGCGTTTTATCTTTTAAGAAGATAATCCATCAGTAAATCTATGGAATAACCATAAATCAACCAGCATACTGTGACACCAGTTTACACCGTGCTGACAACAACATGCTGGTAGGCAGTTGGGAGCAGACTACCCAGTCAGACTGTCAACCCCCCTAGCCTACTCTGTGATGTAACTGGATACCCCGACTGACACGTGGCCCGCTTCAAATAGGAGAGGTCTTTCTTTTTCAAACGCCCTTGCTTGCTGGCCCGTTGGGAGAGGGTGCATAGTTACGGGCATGGCTAGAAAGGGCAAGCATCCAGGCTAGCTTACACAAGAATGAGATGAGGTTTCCTTACACATGAAATTTGAACAATTTGGCCTTGACCGACGCATCGTCAATGCTATCGCGGGTGCTGGTTACACTGTCCCCACTCCGATTCAA
>Ga0187827_10005082_pt1 | contig 15731 bp, 15 predicted proteins | sample ETNtaG_39_FD_167969 | JGI IMG/M metagenome (GOLD analysis project Ga0187827, IMG submission 167969) | Marine microbial and viral communities from oxygen minimum zone, Eastern Pacific Ocean - ETNP2014_SV_150_PacBio MetaG (Illumina Assembly) | ecosystem: Environmental > Aquatic > Marine > Hypoxic...
GATCCAAATAAATTTATTCGTGAAGTTAAAGAAATATTGGATGAAAAAGGAATTTTCGTTTTAGAACATGCTGATCTATATTGTATTATAAAAAATAATATATTTGATACGATTTGCCATGAGCACTTAGGTTTTTATTCGTCAAAAGTTATTATAGAAATAATTAGAAGTAATGGATTGAAAGTTTTTAATCATGAATATAACAATATAAATGGTGGCAGCTCTTGCTATTATATTTGCCATCAAAAGGCAAATTATAAAGTAAAAAAAAATAATGTTAAAACAGCTTTATTAAAAGAAAGAAGAATTGGTTTGCATTCAAAAAAAACATTCAAATTTTTTTTTAAGAAAATTTTGAATGAAAAAACTAAACTTAAAAAATTAATCAAAGAAATTAATGATAAAAAATTAACTATTCATGGTTATGGAGCCTCAACTAAGGGTAATGTTCTTTTACAGTTTTGTGACATTGGAAATAAAGATGTAAATTATATAGCAGATAGAAACCCGTTAAAATATAATTTATTTACACCAGGTACAAAAATAAAAATAATTTCAGAAAATTATTCTAGAAGATTAAAGCCAGATTATTACTTGGTATTACCATGGCATTTTAAAAGGGAGATTTTAATTAGAGAGAATAAAATTAGGCGAAGGGGTACGAAATTCATTTTTCCACTTCCAAAAGTTAAGGTTGTTTAATGAATAATATTATTATTATTATTCCAACTCTAAATGAAAAAAAAAATATTAAATTTTTATTCGATAAATTAACCACAACAAACATAGGATTCGATCTCTTATTTATTGATGATAATTCTAACGATGGTTCGCAAGAAGAAATTAAAGACCTAGCAAAAAATAATCAAAATATTAATTATATTTTTAGACCAAAAAAAATGGGTATCGGCTCAGCCCATAAAGATGGTTTTATTTGGGCTTATAAAAAAAATTATAAAATAATTATTACAATGGACGTGGATGGAACACATGATTCCAAATATTTAAAATATTTGATTGAAGAATTAAAAAATTCTGACATTGTTGTTACTAATAGATTTTTAGAAAAAAATTTACTAAAAAACTGGCCTCTGTTTAGAATTGTCTTAACAAGAGCAAGACATTTTCTGATTTCTTTATTTTTGTCAATGTCCTATGACGCCTCAGGAGCTTTCAGATGTATCAATTGTCAAAAGGTTGCCTTATCTGATCTAATTTTAGCAAAAAATGATAGTTATGCATATTTTTGGGAAAGTATTTTTATATTACATAAAAAAAAATATCGTATTAATCAAATACCCATTTGTTTACCATATAGAATTATTGGTTCTTCAAAAATGACTGTGAAAGATGTTTTTGTTTCAATTTCTTATTTGATGATAGTTTTCGTAAAAAAAATTTTAGGTAAATATAATTATAAATAATTTAATGAACAGTTTGGTAAGTGTAATAATGCCATATTATAATAAAAAGAATTTTTTTTTAGAATCTATAAATTCCGTGTTAAATCAAACACATAGTAAACTTGAGATTATCATTATATATGACGATCAAAACAGAAACGATCTAGAATACATTAAAAATTGTATTAAAAATGACTCGAGAGTTAAAATAATATTTAATGATAAAAATAAAGGTGCGGCCTATTCAAGAAATAAAGCAATATCAATAGCCCGGGGAGAGTATGTAGCATTTTTAGATTGCGATGATTTTTGGGAGATTAACAAAATTGAAGTACAACTGAATTTTATGTTAACCAATGATTATGATTTTTCCCACACAACATATCGGGTCATAAACTATAATGAAAAAATAATTGGTACAATTAAAGCCAAAAAAAGATTAAAATATAGGGAATTGCTAAAATCTTGTGATATAGGTCTATCTTCCGTAATTTTAAAACGCAACCTATTAAGTAATATGAAATTTCCTGATCTCAAAACAAAAGAAGACTTTGTTTTGTGGTTAAGTCTTGCTAAAAAATCGGTTAATCTAGCTGGTTTTGATAAACCTTTAATGTTTTGGAGAAGTACTTCCAATTCATTATCAAGCTCAACATTACAAAAATTAAGAGATGCATTTAAAGTATACTATGTATATGAGGAGAAAAATTTTTTTTATTCAATTTTTTGTGTAATTAGATTATCTTTTTATGCATTGTTTAAAAAAATAAATTCATAATCACCATTTTTTTAAATTATAAAAATAATGAAAGAACTTACTCTTGTAATTCCTGCAAAAAATGAAGAAGAGTGTTTGCCAGAAGTTTTAAATGAACTGAAAAATATTGATTGTAAAAAACTTGTTGTTATTCCTAGAACTGATCTAAATACACAAAATGCTGTAAAAAATTTAGATTGCAAGATTGTTATTCAACGTGAAGATGGTTATGGAAGAGCCTTGATACAAGGTATTAATGAAACTGAAACAAATTTTCTATGTATATTTAATGCAGACGGTTCAATGGATCCCAAATATCTTAAAAATATGTTTGACGAGTTATCAAACAATTGTGATTTTGTATTTAACAGCAGATATGAAAATGAAGGTGGTAGCGATGATGATACTTTTTTGACATATATTGGAAATAAAATAATTACGTTTATTTGCAATTTACTGTTCAGGTTAAATATTTCGGATGTATTATTTACTTATGTTATGGGTAAAACGTCAGCATTTAAATCTCTTGATCTTAAAAGAAAAGATTTTTGTTTTTGTATTGAGTTGCCCGTATTGGCTAAATTTAAAAAATATAAATTCATTTCAAAACCCAGTTATGAGAGATTAAGACTGTCGGGTAGAAAAAAACTTAATGAATTTAAAGATGGATTTTTAATGTTATTATGTATATTGAAATTGTTTATATTTAGAAAATGAAAAAAAAAGTTGCTTTAATAACCGGAATCACTGGTCAAGATGGATCATACTTGGCGGAATTGCTACTAAAAAAAAAATATAAAGTACATGGAGTAATTAGAAAATCTTCTTCTTTCAATACAAAAAGAATTGATCACCTTTATATTGACCCACACAATAGAACTAATTTTTTTTTATATTATGGAGACCTTACGGATAGTAACAGTATTTATAATTTGATACATAATATCAGACCAAACGAAATCTATAATTTGGGGGCACAAAGCCATGTGGGGGTTTCTTTTGAAAATCCCGAATATACTGCCGAAGTATCTGGCATTGGAACTCTAAGAGTTTTAGAAGCCATACGTTTTTTAAAAATGAAAAATATTAAATTTTATCAGGCTAGTACATCAGAGCTATTTGGGGAAAAATACAAACAAAAAACTTTTAATGAACAATCAAAATTTCATCCAAAGTCACCTTATGGTGCAGCCAAATTATATTCTTATTGGATAACTTCGGTTTATAGGGAAGCCTACGGCTTATTTGCCTGCAATGGAATTCTATTTAATCATGAAAGTCCAAGAAGAGGAGAAACATTCGTAACGAGAAAAATAACTAGATTTTTAACTCGAAAAAAACTTGGTTCAAATGAAATACTTTATTTGGGTAATTTAAATGCGAAAAGAGACTGGGGTCACGCTAAAGATTATGTAGAGATGCAATGGAAAATATTGCAACAAAAAAAACCTGAAGATTATGTTATTGCATCAGGAGAAACTCGTACAGTACGTGAATTTATTAATACAGCGGGAAAATTATTGAACATGAAAATATATTGGACCGGGAAGAGCTTAAAAGAAATTGGATATATTTATGAAGATGGCAGAAAAAAAACAATTATCAAAATAGACAAAAAATATTTTAGACCGAATGAAGTTGATTATTTAAAGGGAAGTTCCAAAAAAGCTTATAAAAAATTGAATTTTAAACCAAAATATTCATTCATTAATCTTATTAAGGACATGATTGATGAAGATCTACTTTTGGCCCAAAAAGAGTTAAATAATAAATATTGATACATGTGATGAATATAGTGGGAACTGTTATTGCCGCCCTGTTTATTATAACAATATCAAATTTTGTATTTAAAAAGTTCAATGTCCTGATCGATCAAACAAACATATCAAGTCATAAAAGTTTTATTAATGGATACAAAACCACACCTCTTTCGGGAGGTTTTGTTTTTTTTTTAATATTAGTTCTTTTTTTACCTGAAAATTATCAATATTTTACCATATTAATTTTTTTTATCTTTTTAACAGGATTATTATCTGATCTAGATATTTTACACTCTCCTTTCTTTAGGATTATATTTCAGATAATCATAATTGCAGCATATCTATTTTTATTTGATAATTTTGTATCTTCAATAAGAATAGATTTTTTTGACAATTTAATAAATATTTTTTTTATTAAATTATTTTTTACTTCATTTTGTATATTGGTTTTAATTAATGGAACAAATTTTATTGACGGGGTTAATACTTTAGTTGTAGGTTATTTTATCCTAGTCGCTTCAAATGTACTTTATTTAACAGAAGTTAATAACTTAAATTTAGATATATTTTTAGTTTCCACATATCTAGCTTGTTTGGTCGCCATATATATATTTAATTTTTTTGGAAAAATATATTTAGGTGATGGCGGGGCTTATTTAATAAGTTTTGTTATGGGTATTACATTAATCAAGTTTTCTAATGATAATTATTTAGTGTCGCCCTATTATATTGTAGCTTTATTGTGGTATCCATCCTACGAAAATTTATTTTCTATAATAAGGAGGAAAATTTTAAAAAAATTTCCATCGGTAGCTGACAATGAACATTTACACCAACTTATTTATTTATACTTAGATAGATCATTTAATATTGATAAAAATTTTTCCAATACTCTATCCGGTATATTAATCTGTCTTTATAACTTTTTTTATTTTTTAACTATTTTTGATAATTTTAATCACACAGAAATATTAATATATTCTATTATTTTTAATGTTTTATTTTATAATTTTTTATATTTTTTATTAAAAAAAAAATTGTTTAAAAGATAAATAAAATGGTTAAATATTTTTTATTATATTTTTATTTAATATTAATTATATCTTCTATTTTAGGTTATGGTTTTTTATTGGCTCAATTTTTGAATAAAAATCTACTAAAATATAATTTGGGATATATCGGAATATTAGGTTTATTAACTCTTGTAATTCTATCTTATACTACAATTTTTTTTACTAAACATGATTACGTTCATAATTTAATCGTCCATGCCACTGGTTTGATTTCTTTTGCATTTTTTTTTTATAAATTAAAATTAAATAAAGATTATATTTTATTAATTATTTTAATATTTTTTTTGGGTTCATCACTATTAATTTTAAAAAATCATGATGATTTTTCCTATTATCACCTAACATATTCTTTAGGACTAACCGAAAATAAAATTCAATTAGGCTTGGGAAACATTGGTCATGGTCCCAGACATCATTCATCATTGTTTTATTTAAATTCTTTAATTTTTTTGCCATACATCAAATTTTATCTTTTTCATTCGATTGGTTTGATTACGCTGACTTTTGTTAATTTTATATGTTTGTGTTTTATATTGGATAAAAAAAAATTTAAAAATTTTGATCACATATATATTTTTTATTTATTAGTTTTTGCATATATTAATGTTAAATTTTATAGAATCAGTGAATATGGTACTGATATTGCCGCACAATTAATTGTTTTAGTTTTAATTCCTCTGGTTTTGATTACGGTTAAAAAAAATTTGCATAAATCTGAATTTAAAAGTAATGCTCAATTATTAATTTTATTTATATGTTATGTATTAACAGTAAAAGCATACTTTGTAGTTTACTCGCTATTTTTATTTTTAATTATTATTATTTTTTATAAAAGGAGTTACTTAACTAGACTATTCCTCATCAGTAGAACAACTATTGTTGCAGCTCTAACATTTGTTTTATTTTCATTAGTTAATTTATCTTATACAGGCTGCATAATTTATCCTCTAAAAGAAACATGTTTTTCAAAAAAAATTCCCTGGTCACTTAGTCAAAAAGAAGTTCAAAAAATGAAAATATGGTTTGAACAGTGGTCAAAAGGTGGGGCGAGCCCTCATTATAGGGTCGAAAATCCAGAAGAATATATAAAAGGGTTTAATTGGCTTAAGGGATGGGCTGATATCTATTTCTTTAATAAAGGTCTTGAGAACTTACTATTGATTTTATTTTTATCAGTTTTATTTATAATAATTTTTTATCGAAATAAAAAAAAATTTCCCGAAAATTTTGATAAAAATATATATAAAATTTTATTTATCATATTAATTTTGTTTAGTGAGTGGTTTTACAAACACCCAACACTTCGGTATGGAGGCTATAGTTTGCTGGCATCTTTAGTATTTTTGCCAACATCTTTATTTTTGTCTAATTCACCTATTAACAGAAAAACAAAAAGAAAAATGGTTACTACATTAGTGGTAGCCTCTTTGTTAATTTTCAATACAAGGAATATAACAAGAATAAACAAAGAAATAAGTATATATAATTCTGATAGTTTTCCCCTTTTTTATGTCCCCAAAGGAGATGCTGAATTAATTAATTTAAATGAAAATATAAATGTTTATATTCCTAGAAAAATTGATGCATGTTGGGCAACAAAAACGCCATGTACAGGAGGCGTCGGAAGTTTGGAGGCAAAAAAAAAATTTGGATTTAGTATTTTTCTTAATAAAAATAAAATGAAATAATTAAAAATTAATATTATTTCATCCTAAAAAATTTGCCGAAGTGTAAATGAAAAAATTAAAAAAAACATTTGAATTACACAGTACCTCTTTGATTATACCATTGTATAACGAAGAATTAAGGTTAGATCGTTGTTTCGGTGTGATAAACAAATTATTAAAAAAAAAAAGCAAACTATTCTTAGAGATTATTTTTGTTAATGATGGAAGTACTGATATATCCAAAAAAAAAATACTTAATTTTATAAATAGAAATAAAAAAAAATTTTTTAGCACAAAAATAAGTTTGATTTCATATAAGAAAAATATGGGTAAGGGCTATGCAATTAAAAGGGGAATACTTATTGCTAAATCAAAATGGATTTTAACATGTGATCTCGATATGTCAGTATTACCAGAGCAATATTTAATTTGGAAAAAAAAAAAACTAATTGAAAATATTAACTGCGCATATATCGCGTCTCGAACACATAAAAATTCAAAAATTAAATCTCAATTTATGAGAAGGAGAATTGGTAATATCTTAAATTTAGTTCTTTTTATTTTTTTTAATCTAAGAATTTCAGATACACAATGTGGTTTTAAGGTTTTTCACTCGAGTTATATTAAAAAAATATTTAATAAAATTAAATGTTATGATTACGCCTTTGATGTGGAAACAATGTTGTTGCTCAATAAGAATAATGTTAAAGTTGTCGAATTACCTGTATTGTGGATACACAGAACAGGAAGCAAAGTACATTTAATAAAAGATTCAATCAAGTTTTTTTTAGATTTGTGTATTCTAAGAATAAGATATTCAAAATAATAAATAGGTTAATTTTCTTAATTTAATAATCAAGATTTTCGATCAATAAAACTTTAGTAAGTCAATATTTCTATACTTTCAACTAAAAGTCCTAATTTTCTAGCATCAGGAGACCGAAATAATTTTAGGGGAGAAACGGGATTATCAATTTGAAATTTTATATAATGAATGCCATCACTTATCAGCTTTTTATTTATTTTTAATTTAATTGAATTTTCATCTAATTCGTTAATATCTTTCAATGAAAATTTTTCAGTAAATAAATCGTTAAGACTAACACTAAAATTTATTGGTTTATTTTTTTTAGTAATCAATGATGATAGCTTAATTTTGATTAAATAATCTTCGTTTATTTTTTTATCAAATTTGAAAAGCAAAGTAGATATATTTCCCTCTGTCCATATGCCAGCATAAGGTGATAAAAAGCTATGTGACCATCCAAAACCATGCACAGATTGATCATCATTAAATTTTAAAATAATATTATCTTTCTTTTGTAAAGTTATGGGATCATATTTACTTAATGCTTTTTTATCAAAATCAGTCATTTTATTTTTTTTGTTAGGAACAAAAATCCAGACATTGTCCCTAAAGAAAAAACCAAAGTTCTTGTTTTCAAATAAATATTTTAAATTTCTCAAATGATTATTATTATCAATTACAAAAATTGTATTTTTTTTAAACGTACTTTCGTCGAAAGACTTATATAAATTTGTCCTACTAGTAGATGCCTTTTTTCTATTATATCTTGCATGTTTTGCTATATCTGTACTTGTAAAATTTTGTAAAAGTAGAATTTCTTTTAAAGATGTTAATAAATGTGTTTCATTATTTAGATATGTGGTTCTTAATATCTGATTTTCTTGGCTTAGTTTATTCCAAAATAAATAATCTATTTCTTTTTTTTCTATTTTAAAAGCATTTGAATTAAAGTAATTTTGTAAACCAGGAGAAATATCAATTACTTGTAAAAAAAATAGTAATATTAAAATATATAATGAATTTTTCTTTGTAAATTTATTGTATAATATTAATATCGATCCTAAGAAAAGTAGATAATAAGCGGGCCAAAAAAATCTACCCGAAGCCCTGATAATACTCATTATTCCGTAAATGTATTTGGGTAATTCAAACTCAAATAATAAATCGTTAGCAAAAGAAATTCTATTAGTTAAAGCAACTAAAGGAAATAAAATTATAATAAAAAAATAAGGTCTATATTTTTTTTTTTTAAACTCAGCAAAATTAAGAAAAATAAAAAAAATTCCAATTATTAATAGAAAAATACCACCTATTCCCAAATAATTAAAACCTTCAATTTTTTCTTCTAGATGAGAAGGAATTTCTGGTAGAAACAAAGACCAATTTACTATATTGTTCGGTGATACAGAAATTGGATTAATTATACTTGCTAAATTTAGTTTATAAAGACCATAACCATAGCCTAAAGAATCAGTATACGGTACTTCAAAAAATCCAAAAATATACATTGTCATAAATAAAAAAATAAAAGGTAAAAAAATTTGTATGACTAATTTTTTAATGTTTAAGTTAATCAGATGCTCATTCAAAACGAATAAAATAAATATTCCAAGCAAGATCATAGTAAAATAAAAATGAGTTAAAGCAGACAATAAAATTAATCCTATCCAGCAGAATAGCTTCATGGTCGATTCATTTTTTGTTTCTATATAAAAGCCTAATAAAATTAGCCAATGTGCCGATAGTGATAAATGCATTGGGATCCTATGAATAAAAATTGGAGACGACAGAAAAAATAGTGATCCAATTATTGAAAAAGATAAATTATTAGTGTGGTGATAAATAATAAGAAATGCAATGTAAGATTGTAAAAAAAAGCAAATAAAAATCCATAAACTAAAAAAATGAAAATTATTTGGAAGTAAATTTCCAAGTAATTTAAATATGACAGAAAGAAAGGGAACTGATCCGGAAAATACAATCCCGCTTGCTATATCTATTCCATAATTTGGATTGCTACCTATTGGAAACCGCCAAATGTCATTTTTATAATATTTCCAAGAAATTAAATCTGAAGTCATATCTGTACTAGACGTTAGCCAATAATGATTTGTAAAAGATAAATGATCAAATCCCAAAATATATAGCGTGGCTACAAAACCTAAAAAAATATATAGAAATAAAATTCTCATTTTTACTTTTGTATAAAACAACTTTACAATTATTTAAATTAATATAATTAAATCTTTATGTACAAAAAAGATGAATTTAAAAAACTGGATGCAAGATATAACACTCATTTGTATACTGGTTTACTTGGATTTGCTATGAGATATTGTCATAGAAAACTTGAAAAGTTTAATAGAAAAAAAAAATATTCTAAAGTATTGGAAATTGGAGCTGGTAGTGCACCTCATATAGGTTATTTAAAGCATGATTATGATGAGTATTTTATAGCAGAAACTTCAGACAATGCTCTAGAATTTTATAAAGAAATAAAAAACATTAAAGTTTATTCTTATGATGGAAATAACTTACCGTTCGAAGATAATTTCTTTGATCGCATAATTATTTCACACTGCCTAGAACATATTAATAATCCTGAAAAATTTCTATTTGAAATGACAAGCAAATTAAAAGAAGGTGGTGTACTCTCAATATCTCTACCAATGGACCCGGGGTTATTGTGGAGATTAAGCAGATTATTCATTAAATATTTCATCTTAAAAAAAACATATGAAATTTCCAAGGAAGATTATGAATATATGAATGCAACTGAACACATAAATTCTATTTTTAATTTAATTTCACTAATAAGATATAATTTTAAAAATCAAATAGATGAAAGTTTTCTTCCATTTAAAATTAAGCTAGTGGACATAAATTTATTTTATAACGTGCATATTACCAAATGAAAATATTTAGAAGAAATTTTATAAAAATATTTTTTTTGTCATTCCCAGTTTTATTTTTGATGAAATTTGATTTACTTTCCTTTCGTTCTAAAAAAACTAAATTAAAAAAATATAAAAATTTTGTCTGGTATTTAAATAATAATGATTAATGATTTTAAAAAAATTAAATAGTATTAATTTTGATAATTTTCCCGTAGCTATTTTTGGAAGCGGTCCAGCAGGAATTGCTACAGCACTGGAACTAGAAAAAAAAAATATTAAATGTTTAGTGATAGAAGCGGGAGGCGAAAATTATAGTGAGGCCTCGCAAGAATTTTATAAGGGTAAAGTTATCGGAGATCCAATTCCGAATTTATCTACAAACAGACTAAGGCAATTTGGAGGTACTTCGGGACACTGGGGTGGCTGGTCATCACTTTTGGAAAATTATACTTTTGATCTATGGCCTATAAAATCTGATGAACTAAAACCTTATATAAAAAAAACTTGCGAAATATTAGATATAAATAATCAATTTAGAAAATCATCATTAAATGAATTTATCGCTCAAATAGAATTTCAATACTCAAAAGTTAAATTTGCAGAAAAATATAATAATCATATAAAAAATTCAAAGAGCATATTGTTAGTTTTAAATACTCAATTATCATATTTTGTTGGTGGCAAGGGTAACACCGAGTATGCCGTGTGTGTTTACGATAACGTTATTAAGAAAATAAGAGCAAAATATTTCATCTTAGCTTGTGGTGGCATTGAAAACTCTCGCCTATTACTTTGGACAAGGGAAAAAAATCAAGATTTTATAGATAATAATTTGCCAATAGGAAAATATTGGATGAATCACCCATGGATAATAGGTGGTGCCGGAGTAATTGACAAAAAAAAACTAAAAAAAAAACTTGGAAATAATTTTTTAGAATATGAGGGTCCTCTCCATTTTGCTGCAAAAAAAGAATTAATAAAAAAAAAAAAAATTTTAAGTGCTGGAATATACATGAGCGCAAAAGAAGACATGAAATTATATAAAGAAATTGTAAAAGATATACTTTGTGTAGCTCCTGAATATGGAAGAAAAATAGCTGCTAAGCTTTTTAAAAAAAGTCTTAAATGTGGAAACGTTTTTATGAATTTAGAAGAAGATCCAAATCCAAATAACAAAATTATTTTGGATGAGGAAAAAGATAAATTTGGAATTCCAAGGGTCAAATTATATTATAAAAAATCTAGACATTCTCTCAAAGCGGCGAAGTTGGTATTAGAAGAATTTGCAAATTTATGCAGAAATGAAGATTTGGGAAGAATTGCAATCAAGGATAGCATTTATAACTTGGAAGAATTTGATTCCATGGCTGCCAATCATCATATTGGAGGCACAAGAATGGGGGTCAATAAGTCAGATTCGGTTGTAAATATAGATTTAAATGTACACAATATTAACAATCTTTATGTTAGCGGAAGTTCCAATTTTGTAACTAGTGGATATAGAAATCCTACTTTTACAATTGTAAACTTTGCGATTAGACTTGCAGAAAAAATAAACGAAAGATTACAAATTTAATAATATTCATTAATTTATAATATCAAGAATTTTTTTCACATACCTACAAATTATTATAAAAAATATCTGATACATAAATTGACATAAATTCGTTGTAGGAATCAAAACATACGCTGGCTCTTTATTATGATTAGAAATTTTGTAATTATTACTATAAAAGAGTTTACCAATATAAGTTGATACTATCGGCAAGGAAGTGATCAATAAAAAAATAAAGCCTAAATAAATGATAAATTTTTTCCAATAACTAGATTTTAAAATAAAATATAGTACAAAAAGCCATATGATTGGCATTGGAATATATAGAAAAGTATGTAAAATAATATGTTTTAAGTCCATTTTTTCCTCTGATTTACTGTTGTTTAGATAAAGTAAACTTTTGATTGATGCAATTCATAATTAGGCTTGCTGATAATAAAATGAATGAAATATTATGCACATAAAATAAGATTCTTTAATTAATGGTATTTAAGAATATTTAATAATGCAATAATAAAGTATTTAATTTGGTTTTTTGCGACTTATACGGTTTCCCAGAATTTTTTTAATATTTTTACAAATAAAAATTATATCATTTTTTGTAAGTTTTAAGTTTAAAGGAAGTATAATCAATGAATTTTGTAATAATTCAGAGTTTTTAAAATCAGATTTATTATTATTTTTATTATGGTAAATTTTTAAATACTTAAATTTATTAAAGCTTACAAAAGAGGGTATTGCTTTTATATTAATTTTATTTAAACCTCTCATTGTTCTTTTTGCAGATATTGAACTTCTTAGTTTTATTGGAAAGCCCCACTTAATAGGGTCCGATTTAGTCAAATCTTTCTGCAGTTTTATTCCTTCAATATTTTTTAAATTTTTAATATATAGATTATTTATTTCCCTCTTTTTTTTGATAATTTGATTTACTCTAGAAAGTTGCGAATAACCAATTGCAGCTAGAATATTGCTTAGTCTAAAATTGCCACCAATTTGATTATAATGGTAAGTTTTAAATTTATTCACACCATGATCTCTTAAGTTTTTAATGTTAAGACAGGTTTTTTTGGAATTGGTTGTAATTATACCACCTTCTCCTGTGGTCAGTGACTTTGTTGCATGCAAAGACGAAAATGAAATTATTTTTAATTTTGAGTTTTTCTGTTGACCTCCTAAAAATTTGTTATCAAATCTAGATAATAAAGATTCAGAAAAATCTTCTATTATAGTAAGGTTATATTTTAGTGCGATTTTGTGGATTTTTTCGCAATTACATAAGCCTCCATAATTATGTATCATAAGTATTGCTTTTGTTTTTTTACTAATTCTTTTTTCAATTTTATTATAGTTAATTTGAAAAGTTTCTAGGTCTACATCGGCAACTATCGGCACAGCACCGATTAATTTAATCATGTGTATTGGACTAACGTAACAAAGAGAAGGTACAATTATTTCATCATTTCTTTTTATACCTAAATGCATCAATATCAGTAACATGGCATTTGTTCCATTATTTACAGAAATAGAATATTTTGATTTCAAAACTTGACAAATTCTTTTTTCGAGTTTTTCAACATAAGCACCTTTTGCTAACCATCCTGAACTTAGTGCTTTTAAAATATTTGTTTTTTCAACTTTATCAATAACTGGACTAGCAAAATTAATTTTTTTCATGATCGAATTTTAATTTTATAACCTGATATGTATATTGAAAAAAAGTTTTTAAAAATCTTGTTTTAGATTTACCGTATTTTCTTTCGTTATACACTATTCCCATTTCATATATTTTGTTAGTTTTTTTTTGTAAATAAAATAAAAGTCTAAAGTAATAGTCTCCATAGCCATAAAATATTTTATTTGATTTTAGATTACTTAATAACTCTTTATTTATTAAAAAAAAACCACTTAAATTATCTTTTATCTTAGAATTTAAGAAAGGCTTTATTAATAGATTATAATATTCGCTTAGTTTATATCTTAGAACAAAATCATTAGATTTTTTATCTAAAAATCTAGAGCAACAAATTAAATCATAATGATGTTTTGTTTGAATTTCTATAATTTTTAGAAGATCATTTGGGTCATGATTAAAATCACTATCCATAACTATTATATAATTATTTTTTGTTTTTAACATGCCTTCCAAAACAGATTTACCCAAACTTTTAATCTTGTTTTCTCTTTTAACAAACATTAAATTCTGCATTTTTGAAAAACTTTCAGTTATCATTTTTTCGGTGCCGTCTTCACTATTGTCGTCAATGATAATAATCTCAAAATTAATATTTTTTAAGATTTTTTGAATTTTACTAATCAACAACCTCAGGTTATCTCTTTCGTTATAACATGGAAGAATAATTGAGTACATTTATAAATGAAACCCTTCTAAATTAATATTTTCTTTTTTTAAAACTAGAAAATATTTTTTGATTAAAAGAATGTAAATAATTATTTATAAAAATAACGATTGCTAAGAAATAAAAGCCTGAAGTCTCAAATAAAACTCTTTTCATACTAAAACGAATTTGCAATTCTGTTTCAGTACTTTTAAATAAAAAAGCAATATATATGAAAAATAAATTCAAAATTAGAAAAAATAAACTAAATTTTGTTATATCTTTCATTTTATATTTGAAACTTGTGTAAATCAGTATTGGTAGTGTTAACAAGTAAATTGGAACTTGTGTTAAATATAATAGTAAGTAGAAAGAAATAATTTTTATTTTTTCAAATAAATTAAAAATTTCAAAATTTAACGTTTCTCTAAGTTCAAAATACTCTGCATTAAAATTTATTTCGTAATAATTTACAACAAGTATTCTTATAAAAAAAATTGTTAATGAACCAACTATTAGTAATGTTTTTATTTTTAAGTTCAAATTTTTTGTAATAAAAATACAAAAAATCAAAAAATATATAAAAAATAACCCTTCATTTTTAACCCAACAAAGTATGTTTGTAATTGCCAGCAATATAAGGGTTAGTTCCAAAAGTCTAAATTTATGTTGTTTTTCAAAAAAATAAAAAGCAAATTTTGATGCAATTAAAATAAGTGAAAAAACCATAATTTCTTGTAAGCCCGAAAACAGTTCATAGTTATATGTTAAGGAAATGATTGCAATTGCAAAAATTATTTTTTGATAAGTAGATACTTTTAAAATTTCAGTTATAGAAAATATTGACAATACATAAATAAATGCATAAGCAATTCGACCAAAATATTCATAACCACTAAAAGGAAACTTCCAGAAAAAAGACCAAATATATGTACCTAAATGGGGCCAATCAAAAACAGGCAAATTTTTTAAATTTTCAAATTTTTGGTTTTGATAATAATTTAAGGTTTTAAAAAACCAAAAAGATTGAGTATCCCACGCAAAATATAACTCGTGAGCGATATCTATTGATATTAAAATAATGAAGAATAAAAGAACTAAAAAGTAATAGTCCAATTTAATATTTTTAAAATTGAATTTTCTAAAATTAAAAAAATAAAAAAATATTATTAATATAACATATGGGTATAATATATATTCACTATTTATGTTTAGTATAGACGCAAAAAATAATATATTTATAAAAAAAATTAGATTAATGGAGAGCTTATCTATAAGAGAAAATGCAGAGATTTTTGATCTAGTATTATTTTCAAGAAGAGCAATTGGAAAAGAAAAGATAAATAAAATAAATAAAATTTGAATTAAAATCTTTATTATTTCAGTCATTTAACGTAATAACAGTTATTAAATTTTTCTATAATTGTAAAATTCATTAAATTAAATTCATGATCAAGATTTAAGGTGATACT